>Ga0208888_100702_pt1 | contig 14198 bp, 15 predicted proteins | sample LakWasM115_HOW13_2_FD_183929 | JGI IMG/M metagenome (GOLD analysis project Ga0208888, IMG submission 183929) | Freshwater sediment methanotrophic microbial communities from Lake Washington under simulated oxygen tension - Sediment Metagenome... | ecosystem: Environmental > Aquatic > Freshwater >...
ATTATGGGTTTCAGCGATAAAACTCACTTAGCCCATACGTATGGAAACCAAATCGGCAAAGCTACCGTAACAGGCTATTGCATTAAGTTCAAAACGCTGCAAGAAATCAATTTGGAAGTGCTGGAAGCAGCTATTAAAGACGGGTTTGCCACACAATAGAAAGCTAACTTGTAAACGCTTTAGGCGTAATTTTGGTGCTACAGTGGCTAACCAACTGCAGTAGAAGCCAGTCGCTTTTTAGTAGGCTACATACTCAATAATCTCTAAACCGTATCCAATCATTCCGACACGTTTCGCTTGTTCCGAATTCGAAATCAAACGAATTTTAGAAATGTCCAAATCATGTAAGATTTGAGCCCCGATACCAAAATCCTTTAAGTCCATTTTAATTTGGGGCGCTTTAAAAACACCTTCGGCTTGCAATGCTTTTAATTCGGTAATTCGGTTCAATAAATTGGTGGTCTGCATTTCTTGATTGATAAACAAAATGGCACCTTTGCCCGCTTCATTCACCAACTGAAACATATCGTCTAATTTCTTGTCGGCATTGTTCGTCAACGTTCCCAAAATGTCATTGTTCACTAAGGTCGAGTTGATGCGAGTCAACACCGGTTCACCAGTATTCCATGTGCCTTTGGTCAACGCTACATGCACTTGATGGTTCGTCGTTTGTTGGTAAGCCCGCAAGCGAAAGGTTCCAAAACGAGTGACGATATCAAAATCTTCTTTTTTCTGAATCAGACTGTCGTGCTGCATCCGATACGCCACGAGATCTTCAATCGAAACTAATTTTAAATCGAATTTCTTAGCTACCTCGACCAATTGTGGCAAACGCGCCATGGTTCCATCTTCATTCATGATTTCGACAATCACACCGGCCGATTTAAAACCTGCCAAACGAGCAAAATCAATCGCGGCCTCGGTGTGTCCGGTTCTACGCAATACACCGCCTTGTTTGGCAATTAACGGAAAGATATGACCTGGTCTTGCCAATTCGTAGGGTTTGGTTTCGGGATGCGTTAAAGCCAAAACAGTTTTCGCGCGATCGGAAGCCGAAATACCCGTAGTAACGCCATTGCCTCGTAAATCAACAGATACCGTGAAGGCCGTTTCCATAGGATCGGTGTTGTTGGTTACCATTGCGTGCAATCCTAAATCTTTGCAACGGTGTTCCGTCAAAGGAACACAAATCAATCCGCGTCCATGAGTGGCCATAAAATTGATCATTTCGGGTGTTACCATTTCAGCCGCGGCTAGAAAATCGCCTTCATTCTCACGATCTTCATCATCAACAACAATGATAACTTTACCATGTCGAATGTCTTCGATGGCTTCCTCAATAGTATTTAATTGTATTTTTTCAGACGACATAGCGACTAGGGGTTTTGAGTGGGATCAGATTTTTTAAAGAGCTTTTGGAAAGTAGCTACAATGGAATCGACATTGAACAATCCTATATCATTGGTAGCTCTGTAAGTAAGTAAAATGGCAAACGGAGTCAGAATGAACGAGGCCAACCAACAACCTAAGAAGGGTGGAATGCTATTTTCACCCGCGACTTTCTTGCCAAAGGTATTGATAAAGTGAAAGATAATAAAAATGGTTACCGCAAAAACAATGGGCAGTCCCAAACCACCTTTGCGAATAATCGCTCCCAAAGGGGCGCCAATAAAGAACATCAGCAAACAAGCAAAGGCAATGACGAATTTATCGTACAAGGCAATCCAATAACTGTTGATGTATTTTTGTACAAAGCCCATATCGTTGTTCACGGTGTCGATATAATAGGTGCGACTCGTCAAATTGCTGGAAGCCAAATTCAAGATTTGTGCCTGATCTGCTAAACCATAATTCGTCAGCAAGTCACTTTTCAAGACGGTTTTGGGATTGTTCCGAATCGTATTCGGAGTAATGATATCGGATTTCTGATAAATATTATCGGCAAAAGAAAGTATCGTTTTATCTACTGTCGTATTCAAGGAATCGATGGTGTATTTCAATTCATTAATGTTCAACATCATGCTGGTATTCGAGATTTGATACTCGGTTTCGGTACTCGAATTCAATTTGGACAAATCAATATTGATAATGTATTTTTGAAAAGAACTTTTTGCAAAAGGCAATTTGGATCGCTCTTCGTATTTTTCAGGAACAATGTCTTCGTAATAGTAGCCGTCCTTTAAAACCAACTTCAAGATGCTCGAGTTTTTACTGCTAATCAACAGTCCGCTCTTCGCTTTGATCACATTCTTACTGCCATCAAAAGCATTTGTTTTCTTGTGAATCGTAATGCCTTGTAAGTAATTGCCATTGTCACCCGATTTCTTATCGACTTTAATATTGTACGTTCCAATATCGCTAAACTGTCCTTCGGCGATAGCCATCGCGGGTTTGATTTGGGCGATGTCTTTTCTAAAATTGGTGAATTTGTATTCGGCATACGGAATCACATTGTTCGCAAAAAAGAACGAGGCAATACTCAATAGAAAAATAAACAGGGTTAACATGCGCATGGCGCGTTGCAACGAAATTCCTGCCGATTTCATAGCAGCGAATTCATAATTTTCGGACAAATCACCAAATGTCATAATGGAAGCCAGCAATACCGATAAAGGCAGTACCAGTGGGACCAAGCTAGGCATTTTGTATAAAAGGAATTTGATAATCAGGATAAAATCCAAATCTTTACCGGCCAATTCGGAGATGAACAGCCATACGGTTTGGAGGATAAAAATCAACAGCAGAATTACAAATACGGTCGCAAATGTACTTATGAAAGACTTTAAAAGGTATTTGTCGAGGATCTTCACGTAATTAATCTAACTTATTGATGTAGTATTTGGGGTATTTACTCGCCTCAAAGGTAAATTGATTTTTTGATAGCGGTTGGTTGATTTTAAAAGAATTAACAGTCAACGTAGTTTTTGTTCCGTTTTTGCCCAATTCAATCAAGTTGTAAATATTTTTGGTTTGGGTGTCAATGCCCAGAAGAATTTCTTTGCGTTGGTCCTTAGTATTGGTCGGAATCAATTTGATGTATTGAATTTGACGTCCTTTTACATTTTGAGTAATGTCCCATGTATATTTATAACCGGAGTTATAAAACGTCAACATCTTAGAAGGTGTTACGGCATTATCGTCTTTGTCATTCAATTTGGAAATCGAAACTTCTTCGTCTTCCGGATTGATGGTATAGATTTTTTTTCCATCGAAAATTTTGGTCACGCCCATTAAATTTAAGACATACATATTGCCTTTTAAAGTAACGTTACCTTTGCTTTCTTGATTAATATTTTCTTTGGAATTGTTCAAAGCGTATTTAAAATCGATAAAGATATTATCGTAGCTTTTTACTTTGGCAGTCACTTGGTCTAGTAGGTCTTTTGCTTTTTTATCTTGAGCTTGTAGGGAAAGACTACTAAGAAAAAGGACAGCAATCGTTAGGAACTTGTTCATTCTAATGGGTGTTTTGTTCGTTGTTAAAAAATTGATCCAGAGCACTCAAATCAGCGAGGTTTACATTTCTTGCTTTACTTCCTTCGAAAGGCCCAACAATTCCAGCAGCTTCCAATTGATCAATCAAACGACCTGCTCTGTTGTAACCCAATTTTAATTTTCGTTGAAGTAAAGAAGCCGAACCTTGTTGCGCGGTAACGATAATTTCAGCCGCTTCTCTAAAGAGAGAATCTCTTTCGGAAATGTCCATATCAAGATTGATGCCACTTTCTTCCCCAACAAACTCAGGAAGCAAGTATGCATCTGGATACGCTTTTTGAGATCCAATAAATTCAGTAATTTTTTCAACCTCGGGCGTGTCTACAAAAGCACACTGCACCCGAACGACATCATTGCCGTTCGTATACAACATATCTCCACGTCCAATCAATTGATCGGCGCCTTGGGTATCTAAAATAGTTCTGGAGTCAATCTTAGAAGTTACTCGAAACGCAATACGAGCAGGGAAATTCGCTTTGATAATTCCCGTAATAACATTTACCGAAGGACGTTGCGTGGCGATAATCAAGTGAATTCCAATAGCACGAGCCAACTGGGCCAAACGAGCAATAGGCGTTTCCACTTCTTTACCGGCGGTCATGATCAAATCGGCAAACTCATCGACAACCAATACAATATAGGGTAAGAATCGGTGTCCATTTTCCGGATTCAATTTTCGTCCTTTGAATTTTTCGTTATATTCTTTAATATTCCGCACCATAGCATCTTTCAAAAGCGAGTAGCGGTTGTCCATTTCCACACAAAGGGAATTCAAGGTGTTGATTACCTTAGTATTGTCAGTAATAATAGCATCGCCAGAATCAGGCAATTTCGCTAAATAGTGGCGTTCAATTTTATTGAACAACGTCAACTCTACTTTCTTAGGATCAACCAAAACAAACTTTACTTCGGCAGGGTGTTTTTTATACAATAAGGAAGTCAATACGGCATTCAATCCAACCGATTTTCCTTGCCCGGTAGCACCAGCCATCAGCAAGTGAGGCATTTTCGCTAAATCGACCACAAAGGTTTCGTTCGAAATGGTTTTTCCTAGAGCAATCGGCAGTTCCATCTCGGCTTCTTGAAATTTCGCAGAACCAATAACACTTTTCATCGAAACCATGGTAGGATTCTTATTCGGAACTTCAATACCAATGGTACCTTTTCCAGGAATAGGAGCAATGATTCGAATCCCTAAAGCGGAAAGCGACAAAGCAATATCATCCTCCAAACTTTTGATTTTTGAAATCCGAATTCCAGCTTCAGGAACTATCTCGTATAAGGTTACCGAAGGTCCAACCGTTGCTTTGATTTGTGCAATTTCTATTTTGTAATTGCGGAGTGTCTCCACAATATTGTTTTTGTTTTCTTCTAATTCCGCCTGATTGATCGTGATGCCGCCACTAGAATATTCCTTTAATAAGTCAAGCGTCGGGAATTTGTAATTCGACAATTCTAAAGTCGGATCAAACAAACCGAAATCGGCCACCAAACGGGAAGCTAAATTTTCTTCAATCGTGGCTTCTTCAGGTGCTTTTTCAATGACAAAAGAGTCATCGTTGGTTGGAATAATTTCTCTTACGGGTTCGATTCGCTCTACGGGTGGAGTAGGAGTAACCGTTAACGGGGTTGTTTTCGCTAAAGGTTGCAAATGAATTTCGGACGGATGGGAGATCGTTGGTTTCAATGCTTCTTTGTTGATTTCAAATTGGGAAGGGGCTTTCAATTCAGGTTCTTCCAAATCATCCTCTTCCTCGTCTTTAACGGCAAATTCTTCTAAATTATAAGCGCTTTCTCCTAACGGAACTGGCACCGAAGCCAAGTCGTCATCCAACTCTTTCTTATTGCGTTCAAAAAACGCTTTGATAGTATCGGGAGAAATTTTGATTTTAAAAATCAAATAAATGATGATGCCGAAAGCTAAGATCAAAAGTGTTCCCGCTTTACCTACATAATCTTGAAAGAATAAATTCATTTCATACCCAACGGTACCGCCAAGTTCTGGGAGCGAAGTAGCAAAAAATCCGAATAAAATCGAAATTAATACCACGGCAAATAAATCCCAAAACCAAATATTCTTTAGTTTCTTCAACGAAATGTCTAATGCTAAAAAGGCACCTGTAAGGAAAAACAATTTCACAAAAAGAAAGGAAGCCACGCCAAAACCTTTGTATATGAAGAAGTCGGCCGTAATAGCACCAAATTTCCCGAGCCAATTGTTGACTTTCTCCCCGCGGTCGGCCAAAGTCGTTAAGGCACTTTGGTCTTGGTGGTTGTAAACAAAAAAAGAAACAAACGCCACCAATAACGCCACGGAAAGTAACACTAGTAAACTTCCTACTAGGAGTTTGTGCTGGCGGGTTATCCTCCAAGATTTTTTAGTATCTGAGGTGCCTTCCTTTTTTTCGGGAGCTTCTTTTTTTATCGCTTTTGCCATCCTTGATTGAAGTGCTTATTTTTAAGAGTCGGAATTATAAAAATTTAGGAACATAGATAATTAATCCAATCGCAATGGCCGTCATCGCCGCAAAGAAAACCGCTCCTGCAGCAATATCTTTGATAAATCCAATTTTTTCATGGTAATTGGGATGAATGAAATCGGCAATTTTTTCTACGGCTGTATTCAAACCCTCCACGCTCAAAACCAAACCAATCGCTAGGATTTGAAATAGCCATTCGGTTGTAGTAATATGAAAGTAAAACCCAGCCACAATCAGCAAAACGCCAATTGATGATTGCACCATCACACTATGTTCAGTAGTAATCAGTTTGATAGCACCTTTCAAAGCAAATCCCATGCTTTTGAGGCGTCCGGTTACAAAAGTGTTGTCTTTTTGAAATTCCATAAAAACGGTTTAAAGCGCCGCTAAAGCAGCTTCATAATTGGGTTCGCTGCCAATTTCCGGAACCTGTTCCGAATAAAGCACCGTGCCATTTTCATCTAAAACCACTACGACTCTAGAATGCAATCCGGTAAATATACTGTCTGTGATTTCTAAACCGTATGCTTTTCCAAACGCACCGTCTCTAAAATCCGACAGGTTTACCACGTTCTCCAATCCTTCCGCACCACAAAATCGTTTTTGAGCAAAGGGCAAATCTCTAGAAATGCACAATACTTTCGTATTGGTTAAGCCAGAAGCTTGTTCGTTGAATTTGCGAACCGAAGTGGCACAAACACCGGTATCGACACTTGGAAAAATATTCAAAACCAGTTTACTACCTGAAAAATCATTCAAAGTAACCACCGATAAGTCGTCTTTTACTAACGTAAATTGAGGGGCTTTTGTGCCCACTTTTGGCAATTCGCCATTGGTATGTATAGGATTTCCGCCTAAAGTTATAACTGCCATAGAGTTCAATTTTTTAAGTGTCAAAAGTATGAAATTTATTTGAGAATTAGTTTTACAAATTTTAACAACTTTTAGGAGGTCGTATCATTATTATATCGTAATATTGCGATATAATAATGTTACTACTATGGGAGCTTCTAAATCCGATTTTTTTTCCGACAACCAAAACGAATTGGCACTACTTTTTAAAGCCTTGTCACATCCCGCGCGCATTGCTATTATTGAATACTTATTAAAGGTCGATGCTTGTATTTGTGGCGATATTGTCAACGAATTGCCTTTGGCACAACCTACCGTTTCTCAGCACCTGAAGGAGCTTAAGAATGCCGGAATCATTAAAGGAACCATTGAAGGTACCGCCATTTGCTACTGCCTAAATACGGAAAAGCTTGAGCAGTTCGAAGGTTATTTCGCCCATTTAACAATCACGCAAAAAAACAAATGTTGCTAATCTAAAATCGTATATCGTAGATCAAAAATCGTATATCGTAAATCAAAAATCGTAAATATCATGACACTTTCTCAATTTAAAAACGAATTACAATCGTTAGAGCAGTTTCAAATACAATTGCCTAACGGAACTTTTATCCCAGCACATTTTCATATTACCGAAATGGGCCTACTCACCAAAAACTTCATCGATTGTGGCAACACCATCCGTGAAGAAAAACGTGCCACCTTTCAAGTTTGGTTTGCTGGTGATCTTGAACACCGTTTAGCTCCGTCCAAAGTTTTGAAGATCATCGAAGCATCCAAACCCTTGTTAGGTGATTCCGAGCTAGAACTAGAAGTCGAATACCAAACGGAAAGTACTATCGGTAAATTCGGTTTAGACTTTTCTAATGGAAATTTCAAATTGATTCCAACCGAAACTACTTGCCTAGCGCAAGACCACTGCGGAATTCCCGCCGATAAAATGAAAGTCAAAATAGGCGAGTGGAAAGCTAAAGCAACCACTTGCTGTAGTACCGAATCGAATTGCTGCTAAACATGGGAAATAAACCACATTGGGAAAACGTTTTTGCTACTAAAACGGAAAAGGAAGTGAGCTGGTACCAACCTTATCCACAAACATCCATCGATTTTTTCAACGAATGGAAATTACCGCTCGACGCAAAAATTATCGATATCGGCGGTGGTGATAGCTATTTCATTGATGCTTTGTTGACCTTAGGCTACACCAATATTCACTTGTTAGACATTTCCGAAAATGCAATCGAACGGGCAAGGAAAAGATTGGGGGAAAAGGCTGAGGCAGTCACCTTTATAGTATCGGATGTTTTAGATTTTCAACCTGAAATCACTTACGATTTATGGTACGACCGGGCTTGTTTTCATTTTTTAGTCGACCCCATTCAAATAGCGACTTATAAAAAGATTGTTGCGAAGGCGCTTGGCCCGAATGGGAAAATGATTATCGGAACTTTTTCTAAATTGGGACCGTTGAAATGTAGCGGTTTGGAAATTACTCAATATGCTGAAGAAGATTTGAAAAATACTTTCGAAGATGATTTCGAAGCCATTTCCTGCCAAGCCGTCGAGCATCAGACACCTTTTGACACCATTCAAAATTTTACCTTTTGTAATTTTAAAAAGAAGTAACGATGAAAAATATTTTAGTGCTTTGTACCGGTAACAGTTGCCGCAGCCAAATCGCACACGGTTTTCTCAACCATTTTGTGAATCCAGAAAAAGTAACCATATATTCGGCCGGAGTAGAAACGCATGGTGTTAATCCGAAAGCGATTGCCATCATGAAAGAAGAGGGCATTGATATTTCAGCGCACACTTCAAACAATATCGACGAATACACTTCCATTCCATTTGACTTTGTGATGACAGTTTGCGACAACGCCAAAGAGCGCTGCCCGTTTTTCCCGAGCCAGGCAATAACCTTACACTACAACTTTCCAGATCCTGCCAAAGCAGTAGGGACTGATGCTGAAATACTAGAACAATTCCGAATCGTGCGCGATAGCATCAAAAGCTATTGCCAGAATTTCGTTCTTGACAACCACCTGAACTAAAAATATGAAAAAACACCTGACTTTTTTAGACCAATATCTAACGCTGTGGATTTTTCTAGCGATGCTACTGGGCATCTGCATTGGGTATTTTGTTCCAAAATCGTCTGGGTTGATCAATTCTTTTTCATCGGGAACCACCAATATTCCTCTGGCAATTGGGTTAATTTTGATGATGTATCCACCCTTGCTCAAAGTCGATTTTACCAAGATTCCGCTAATGTTTCAAAAGCCCAAATTGCTGTGGGCTTCCTTGTTTATTACTTGGATCGTTGGTCCGTTTTTGATGTTTTTGCTTTCCATTTTATTCTTAAGAGAATACCCCGAATACATGACCGGTTTGATTATCATTGGATTGGCGCCGTGCATTGCTATGGTGGTAGTTTGGAACGAATTGGCCGAAGGTAACCGTGAATTGACCGCTGGTTTAGTTGGCATCAACAGCTTATTACAAGTGTTTTTTTTCAGCGCTTACGCGTATTTTTATTTAGAAATCATGCTACCTTGGTTCGAAATCAAAGGCTTGCCCATAGCAATAACCGTTTCTGAAATTGCAACTACAGTAGGGATTTATTTAGGAATTCCCTTCGCTGCAGCAGTCATAAGCCGGTATGCTATTAAACGATGGATCGGAGCGCAGTGGTTTCAACAAAAAATGCTGCCATTTGTATCTCCCATAACACTAATCGCTCTATTGTTTACCATTGTGCTGATGTTCAGTTTAAAAGGAGCGATGATCGTAGCAATCCCGTTGGATGTCTTTCGAATCGCAATTCCGTTGGTTTTCTTTTTCGGAATCATGTTCACTTTAATGTTTTTTGTGGGAAAAAAGTTGGGCGCCAACTACCGAGACAATGTAGCACTGTCGTTCACCGCTTCGGGAAACAACTTCGAATTGGCCATAGCTGTTTCGATAGGAGTATTCGGAATCAATAGCGGCCAAGCTTTTGCTGGTGTGATCGGCCCCTTGGTGGAAGTCCCAGCACTAATCTCACTGGTCAACGTGGCCTTTTGGTGGAAAAAAAAGTACTACCTTAAAAAATAAGATAGTACCAAGTTTTTTATAAGTTACAATAGCATTAACTACTTATCAATCGATCCCAAAACGCGCCCCATAAAAGCATTCAAAGCGGCTTTCTTGTCCATTCCGCCTGTCGTCATCTTATGCACTTCCAAAGCGCCATAGAGGTTGGAAATCAATTCTCCAATCACATCCAATTCTTCGTCTTTTAACGAAGAAACTTCCGTCAATGACTCCAATACTTCTATAGTTTCAATCAAATAATCCTGATCATTATCGTCAATAAATTGAGTCAAATGCTTAATAATAGGTAATTTCATAGTTATATTTATTTAACTGAAAACTGTCTAGACCAATCCCGCAACCAATTCGGTTAAAATTTCTGCTTTGTTCGTTTGTGTTTCGCCCACCAACTGCCCATTCAAAAAAGAGGCAAAGGTCGGCAAGTTAGAAACATTCGCTAGTTTTCGGGACTCTGGAGCGTTTTCGGCATCGACCAATACAAAAGTCATCCCTTCGTTTTCGGCCGCTAACTTTTTGAATTTTGGTTTCATTATGCGGCAATTCCCGCACCAAGAAGCTGAAAATTGCACAACCACTTTTTCGTTCTGAGCCACTACAGCCTGTAACGTATCTTCGTTTAATTCGAGTAACATAATTTGTATAGTTTAAAGCAAATAGCAGGAACACGCTTTAAAATTGTCAAAGAGTATTCCTGCTAATGTAGGGGATGATTAGTTCAAGCTAAGGTATTCGGCAGTACTATTTCTGTTGGCGCTCATCGCTTCTTTTCCTTCTTCCCAATTCGCCGGACAAACTTCTCCTTTGGTTTGAACGTGAGTGTAAGCATCTACCAAACGCACGTATTCATGAACGTTTCTTCCTAACGGCATATCGTTAACACTTTCGTGGAAAATTTTACCATCTTCGTCAATCAAATAAGTAGCGCGGTAAGTAACGTTAGATCCTTCAACAATAACCGAATCTGTTTCTTCACTGTAACTGGTAGATTCAATATCTAAAATACCTAAGATGTTGGCTAAATTTCGGTTGGTATCCGCTAAGATAGGATAAGAAACGCCTTCAATACCACCATTGTTTTTGGGTGTATTCAACCAAGCAAAATGCACTTCATTAGTATCACAAGATGCACCAATTACGATGGTATTTCTTTTTTCAAACTCAGGCAATGCTGCTTGAAAAGCATGCAATTCCGTCGGACAAACGAAAGTAAAATCCTTAGGATACCAAAACAAAAGAACTTTCTTTTTGTTGTTGACTGCTTCTTCGAAAATGTTGATTTTTAAGTTGTCGCCCATTTCAGAGATAGCGTCAACGGCAATACTTGGGAATTTTTTTCCAACTAATGACATAATGTGTGTGGTTTTAATGTTATTTTTTGATGGCGCAAAATTAGCGCATCTTTTTCCAAAACAACAATAGGGTTTCATTATATCTCGCTATTTGTTTATTGGCAAAACTTATATTGCTAAATTCTTCTCATTATTTCATTTCCTTTTATATATTTGTTTGGCACTTTTGGAGTCCAACTCATGGAAAAACACTCCTTTTCGATGCTCATTTTGATTCAATACAAGTACGTAAACCTATGGCATTTATCGACCTATTCCGAAAAAAAACAGTTCAAGATATTTTAAAACAAGTCGCTAAAAATGAAGCCGACGGACATACAGCACTTGGAAAGCATTTAACCACCAGGGATTTAACTGCCTTCGGAATTGCCGCAATTGTTGGAGCTGGAATTTTTAGTACCATCGGGAAAGCCAGTGCCGATGGAGGTCCTGCTGTAATTTTCTTATTCTTATTTACCGCTTTAGCTTGCGGATTTGCAGCCTTCGCCTATGCCGAATTCGCGTCTATGGTTCCCGTTTCGGGCAGCGCCTATACCTATTCCTATGTAGCCTTTGGCGAAATTATCGCATGGATTATCGGTTGGGCACTAATTATGGAATACGCCATCGGGAACATTACTGTAGCCATATCCTGGAGCGATTACTTTACCGGACTGCTAGACAGCATGGGCCTTCACCTGCCGCAATACGTTCAAATGGATTACCTCACCGCTTCCAATGGTTATAAAGATGCTACGGCGTTAATGCAAGGAGGAAAAACCTTTGAGAATCTAAGCGATGGACTCCAAGCAGCCTACACAGCGTGGACTACAGCACCAACACTGGCAGGATTTCACTTTGTAGCCGATTTACCTGCATTGTTCATTATCGTACTAATTACGGCCCTAGTATACCGAGGCATGAAAGAATCCCGCAACGCCAGCAATTTGATGGTGGTGGTGAAATTGTGCATCATTCTCCTAGTAATTGCCGTCGGGGTATTTTATGTTGACACCGCCAACTGGCATCCGTTTGCACCCAATGGAGTAGGTGGCGTCTTAAAAGGAGTTTCCGCCGTGTTCTTTGCTTATATTGGTTTCGATGCCATTTCCACAACCGCAGAAGAATGTAAAAATCCACAACGCGATTTGCCGCGTGGCATGATGTGGGCCATTATTATTTGTACCATCCTGTATGTCGTAATTGCTTTGGTATTAACCGGAATGGTGAATTACGCCGACTTAAATGTTGGGGATCCACTGGCTTTTGTGTTTGATAAACTGAATTTGAAATGGATGTCAGGCATCATTGCGGTAAGTGCCGTAATAGCAATGGCAAGTGTCTTGCTGGTCTTCCAAATGGGGCAGCCCCGAATTTGGATGAGTATGAGCCGCGACGGATTGCTACCCAAACGCTTTTCTAAAGTACACCCCAAATACAAAACACCATCTTATGCTACCATTGTTACGGGGTTCGTAGTAGCGATTCCAGCGTTATTTCTGAATTTAACGATGGTAACTGATTTGTGCAGCATCGGGACGCTTTTCGCATTTGTATTGGTGTGCGCAGGAGTTTTGGTATTGCAAAACAAACCCAACATTCCAAGAGGGAAATTCAAAACACCCTACATCAACTCCAAATACATTGTACCCGTGTTGCTTACCGCAGGATTAGTGTTTGCCTTTACCTACAATAAAGAAAACACCCTCGCTTTCTTAACCAATGAGAAACAAGTCAATACACCAGAGGATATCGTAACTTCTTTAGACCCAAGTCAAACAAAAATCGTCTACGAATTCTTGATTTTCAAAAATGAAAATGATGCCAACATTACCGATTTGGAGGCGCTGCTAAGCAAATACCAAGAAAACGAAACCCAATACAAAAGCACTATCGATTCCTTACCGATTGCTGAAAATGTGAAATACCAAAGCGGATTCAACCTCTTCAAACACAAAATTCCAATGTGGATTTTCCTAATCGTATTGCTAGGGCTCGCAGTTTGGTCGTTCAAAGAAAACTTGTCGCTAATACCACTCTTAGGTTTGGTTTCCTGCCTGTACATGATGGCCGAACTCAGTGTGTGGAATTGGATTTACTTCACCTGTTGGCTACTAATCGGATTGGTAATTTACTTCGGCTTCAGTAGAAAGAATAGCAAATTGAATTTGAAAGAGTCGTAAGAAAGAGCTTTGCGGAGATGCCGGTTTTGCCTGGCTAGCCTTATTTTGACAAAGTTTTGAACGCAAGATTAGGGCAATGACAACCCAAATCGGAATCAGAATAAAAGGGCATTCCGCTTCAAAGTCAGTAATGGATTTGGTGCTTTGAATTCAAACACTTTGAGGATAAAGGATATCAATTTTCAAAGACACTTTCGTAAAATACTATTAAATTCGATGCTATAAAAATGCAGTATTCCTTTGTTTCCCTACTTTTGCTATTCAAATGCAATGCTAATGACACCTTTGTCCGAATCGAAACTAAAAATCCAAAGAAGTACAGCAACAACTTTAGTGGTAGTTGCAGCCATAGTAGGGCTTTTAGCTTCCTTTTTGGCGATTTTACTAAAAAACAGTACCGAATACTTTGAAGCGCTATTGCTACTAAAAGCATCTAAGTTCAATTTTTATTATTTTCTTTTTCCATTACTAGGTTTGACCATTATTTCCGTTTTGAGAACTTATATGTTCAAAAACAAAGAAAATAAGGGTATTAAAGAGGTATTAGAAAGTACGCGAGCACATGCTGAAAACCTACCCCTATACAAAATTCCATCTCATGTCATCAATGGATTCCTAACGGTTATTTTTGGAGGCTCAACCGGAATTGAAGTTTCTACTGTTGTGGCTTCGGCGACGATAGGTTCAGTATTTCAACGACAATCTGTTTTTTTGCAGAGATACAAAACAGTATTAATCGGGGCAGGAATTGCAGCTGGAGTGACCACATT
>Ga0208888_100705_pt1 | contig 14173 bp, 8 predicted proteins | sample LakWasM115_HOW13_2_FD_183929 | JGI IMG/M metagenome (GOLD analysis project Ga0208888, IMG submission 183929) | Freshwater sediment methanotrophic microbial communities from Lake Washington under simulated oxygen tension - Sediment Metagenome... | ecosystem: Environmental > Aquatic > Freshwater >...
TTCTTGTTGAAACTCTGCCAGCAGCTTTCAACATGGAAGAAATTCTTTATGAGTTGCGCGACCATTGTGTCGGCATGAATGTCGGACGTTGGGATAAGATTTTTTCAGATATCAAAACGCTGAAGAATCATCCTAACCGAATCAGTGCAGACCGCGCAGAAATCAATATGAAAAAGCCGTGGATGGAAAACTACGCCAAGAAACTGGTCAACGTTTGCCATCGCCGTGGCGCTTTTGCCATTGGAGGAATGTCGGCCTGCACTCCGGGTAAAGATAAAGAAACAAGAGAGGCCCAAACCCAAAAAGTGACTGAAGATAAAAGCAACGAATTTAAGCTTGGTCACGATGGATGTTGGGTTTCTCATCCTTATTTTATCGGGCCTGCCATGAAGTGTTTTCCGAAAAAAAATCAGCTGGAATATATTGATCAGAATTTTCCTGAAGATCCAAATCTGATTATGGAAGGAAGCGGACCGCGTACATTAAAAGGTCTCACCACAAACATACAAGTCGCCATCGCCTATCTGGTCGGTCTGGAAAAAGGACTCGGCTGTGTGGCCCACAATAATTTAATGGAAGATTTAGCGACTCTGGAAATTTCCCGCGCGCAGGTCTGGCAATGGAAGAATTACAAAGTTCAGCTCGATGAAGGCATGTTTGTCACAGATGATTTGATCCGCGATCTTTTCTTGAAAGAACAGCAACCTTTTCTCGTCGATATACTAAAAAACGAAATCATGACCGAAAAAGAAAAAATCGACGAAATCAATATATTGAAAAAAGCGACGCTTGATGGAATGACGCTTTTTACAGCAACTAATCTTGAACCTTTCCTCACTACAACCAGTCCACTTGAAACAACAACCATTCCCACACATAGAAGGAGAAATACAATGGAAGAGACCTCGAAACTGGACACGCTCTGGAAAAAAGATCCTCGATGGAAAGGACTCACAAGAGACTATACCTCAGCAGAAGTGCTTAAACTGCGCGGGACTTATCGGATTGAGCATTCGATCGCGCGAATGGGGGCCGAAACATTATGGAGGCTTCTAAATGAAGAGAAATATATCAATGCTCTTGGTGCGCTGACTGGGAACCAGGCCGTTCAACAAGTACGCGCGGGCTTAAAGGCCATTTATCTTTCAGGATGGCAAGTGGCCGCTGATGCCAATCTCGCAGGAGAAATGTATCCCGATCAAAGTTTGTATCCTGCGGATTCGGTACCTAATGTCGTGAAGAAAATAAATGCGGCCCTGATTCGCGCCGATCAGGTAGAAAGTGCTGAAGGAAATATAACACGTGAATGGCTTGCGCCGATTGTTGCCGATGCCGAAGCTGGATTTGGAGGCGTGCTCAATGCTTATGAATTGATGAAACAAATGATTGCGGCCGGAGCTGCCGGTGTGCACTTTGAAGATCAGCTCGCCTCTGAAAAGAAATGCGGTCACCTCGGGGGAAAAGTTCTGGTGCCAACAAGTGAGTTCATTAAAAAATTGACCGCCGCCAGATTAGCGGCCGATGTAATGGATGTGCCAACGTTGATTATAGCGAGAACTGATGCTCAAGCGGCAACACTTCTAACCAGCGACATCGATCCATACGATCATAAATTTTTAACAGGAGAAAGAACACCGGAAGGATTTTTTCGTGTGAGAAACGGACTAGACATCGCCATTGCTCGCGGGCTGGCCTATGCTCCTTATGCGGATCTGGTCTGGTGTGAAACGTCGACGCCGGATCTCGATGAGGCCCGTCGGTTTGCAGAGGCGATCAGAGAAAAATTCCCGAATAAATTTCTCGCCTACAATTGTTCGCCCTCATTCAACTGGAAAAAGAAACTGGATGCGGCAACGATTGCTTCCTTCCAGCGCGAGCTTGGGGCCATGGGCTACAAATTTCAATTTGTCACTCTGGCCGGATTCCATGCTCTCAACTACTCAATGTACTCTCTTGCTCACCAATATAAAATGCTGGGCATGACGGCTTATTCTACGCTGCAGGAACAGGAATTTGCCGCTGAGGCCATTGGCTACACGGCGACAAAACATCAGCGTGAAGTCGGCACTGGCTATTTTGACCTCGTAGCCAACACCGTCAGTCGCGGTGAAGCTTCGACCATTGCTTTAAAAGGCTCAACGGAAGAAGCTCAATTCAATCAGTCGCACCGACCTCCAATGCAAAAGCCAACTCAGATGGAAAATCAAATTCAGGCATAATTTTTTTCTATCCATAAAAAAAGAGTCTCTCAATTTCCCTTGAGAGACTCTTTTTTCTCTTTGCTAAGATTTTGTAGTTTGATAGCAAGTCACACTTCTTGAACTTCAATCAGGACAAAATCATGAAGCACATTCTCTTTCTTTTTATCGCCGCTCTTTTTCTTCTTCAAAGAGCTCATGCTACAGATCTGCAGCTTCTCAACAAGAAAATTCTTTTTCAGGGAGAAAGTTCGCTTCATGGACGATATGCAGGACAGATGGAGTTCCGACAAGACAGCAAGAACAATGGAAAGATTGAAGTCATTCGAGAACATACTTTTGAATCCTTCACCTTTGAAAACTTAACGGTCCAGGAAATCTGGACGGGTGAAGCCGTTTTTGATCAGACAGAAAATGATTACATCATCACTTATCATTTGCGCGAGGGAGATTTTCTCCGCTCAGCAGAGGGTGAAACCCGATCGTTTGACAGCTTTAAAAAGAAACTTGATGTCGTTGAACGCATTCACGCCGATGCTTTCTTTACAACTGAAAATCTCGTCAGAAAAAATGAAACATTGACTGAGTCATTTCTTGAAGTGCGCAATCTGGATAGTGCTCCGCTTTGGGAAAATAAACGAACCAGAGTTGAATCCAAATCACATGAGAACTCTACTCTCCTTCATTTATTAAGCAGCATTCTCGAACTGAAAATCAACCGCTGGTATCACGACCAGAAATGGCCGAAAACGTTTGAAGAAAAAGAGGATTATAAAAACAAACGCCAGTTTATGGTTTATGATTTCACCGATTACGATTTTTACAAAGCTAACAAAAATATTCTTCGGGTAGTCAACAAAACACCTGACAAGATTTCACTGGTGGAAGAGATCCAGCGTCGTAATGCCTACGCTTACTCTCTTGCAGAAAAAAATCAACACTTCGAAAATGATATGGGCAAGTATCACTTGAATGAAGTGGGACTATTTTCAGGAGCAGAGTTTACTCCTTCAGGAAAATTTTCTCGCTTTACAATGGATGGCGACGGTTCGCTATGGACCGGTATGTACCTTGGTTCAATGGCAATGAAATACAAAGTGACAAAGGATGAAGCAGCTTTAGAGCAGGTCAAAAAATCTCTTAAAGGCTTAATGCTGTTGCTTGATGTGACCGGCAGTAAGGAAGAGTTTGCGAGAACGGCGATGAAAGACAACGGCGAAACAACACCAGGAGAAAAACTTCACCGAGGCACGGGCGAATACTCCAACGTAATCTGGCTTGAAGGTGGGAACAACGATATGCTCAAAGGAATTCTTCATGGATTTATCTGGGCGTACAATATTCTTCCTGAATCACAGCAACAGTTGCGGGCCGAATTACTGGAACACATGAAGCGCTTGCCTGATCTCACGATCGCTAAAAAGATCAATAACAAAGCGATGGCCTATGGACTCAAGGCCCTTGCGACTGGTGATAAAAAAGATCGCAAGGAATTTAAGCAGAGCTTTCTCAGAGATCTTCGCGGCGAAGAAATGCTTAACATCGAAGGCACTGTTCATGTCGGTGGTGTGGCAGACTGGAGCGGTATCAACCTTTCAACAGTGAGTCTGCTCACAGAAATTTTAATTGCGGATACACTCGGTGAAAAAGATCTGGCTGATGCCGGCAGAGAAAATTTAGTGAAACTTTGGAAAGATATGGCCGGAACCAAGAGAGATTTTCTTACTATCGCAGCCTATACTTTTGCGATCAAAGAAGGATTTGATGTAAAAGACGCAAACGAAATCAACGACGGTTACAAGAAAAAAGAGCTCGAAGCTCTTTGGAATCAAGAGTACTCAACTGCACTCACGTCACTAAAAGAAATTCCAGTCAACAGATCAAAATACGATACGTTTTACAATTATTCTTTTAAACCGGACTGGACACTTTCCTGGTGGCCGAAACTGCCATGGAAATCCTTTAAAGAAAAGCAACCGGTGGAATACCACTATCAGGGTGTCGACTCTTATCCTCTCTTTGAAGGACTGGGCATGCATTCCAATTTTATCTGGAAAGATCACGCTTTTAGTTTTACCGGAGGAAGCAGCAAAACAAATAAGGCCGCAGGCGCTGATTATTTATTCTCTTACTGGATGGCACGAATGGCCGGCATGATCAATGCGGATCAATAGGTTCCAGTAGGTGCCACCTACCCTACGGTGTCGCAGTAGGTGCCACCTACCCTACGGTGTCGCAGTTGCACAACGAAAAGGTTGGTGGCACCCTCAGCACCCTCAATGGGTGGCACCCTCAATGAATAATCATTTCCATGGCCTTCTTCTTAATTGAATGGGCCATTCTCCAAGGCCAGGTCGACTTGAAATAAGAAAGCAGTGAATTCTTCCACGCAATCCACTTTGGATAAAAACGCGCAAACCAAGCAAGCTTTAAAAGATTTGGACGAGTGAGAGAGAACAATCGAGCAAAAAAAGCAGTCCCGCAAATTTTGGAAAAAATGAAAATCCCTACTCCACTTGCATAATGACCGAGATCAATAAAATACAAACCTAAAAATTTCATCGGCAAAAGTGTGAGCATGGGAATTAAAAGAACCAGCAGCGAAAGTTTAGGAGATAATCGCGAAACATAACCTTCCAGTTTTTTCCACAAAGCAAGTGTGCGCGCGAGACGATTAAAAAAAGCAGCAAGGGGAACCCAGCCCCACTCTTCGAAAACTAAAATCAAAGCGATGGGGAAAAGCAGGATATGAATGAATAAATTTTTTATTCTGGAAAACATAGGATGATCATAGGATACATCCACCAATAAAAAAGGGCCCGATAAACGGACCCTCTTTTGTATAACTTTTAATTATTTTAAAAATTATTTTTTAGCAGCTTCAGTTGTTGCTGGTGCAGCAGCTGTAGCTTCTTCTTTTTTAGCTTCTTCTTTCTTAGCAGCTTTTTTAGCGTGTTTTTTTGCTTTTTTAGCGTCTTTAGCTGGAATTACAGCAGCAGCGTCAGTAGCTGGAGCAGCTTCTTCTTTTTTAACTTCTACAGTTTTAGTTTCTGTAGCTTTTGTTTCAGCTTTTACTTCTTTTTTAGCTTCGTTAGCGAAAGCAACTGAAGAAAGAACAAGAGCAAGTACTAGTAGAGATTTCATGTGTGTAACTCCTTAAGTTAGTCATTAAAGCAAGACATTTGCTTTTCTCAGATTTTTGATGGAAAGAATTTACAACATTTTCTTATGGTGACAATTCAAAAAATCACTGAATGGAAAATTTTTTAAGGTGCGTACTTTCTTGTAATGCGCCTGTCATTATCTTCAATTGAATGTATTTAGCGCAAGACTCGGCCATTCCTTACTTTGGCGTGAGCTTTGCTTTTATGAAATGTGTGAGCAACACACTTTTTGAAATGAGGCGATATGGTCGATGACAATACATTCAAAAGCAATTCCACCAAAAGACCCTTAAACGACTCGAAGGTCCCAGGCGCAGGTTTTGGCCCGCATTGGATCTGGGCCATCCTGTTGGTCATTCTCTTTATCAATTTCTTTGGCAATTCAGTTCAGGAGAGGCGTTCCTATGATGATTTTTTAAAACTGCTTGCTGCTGGCAAAATCAGCGAGGTCGTCTTTAACGGTGAACAGATTATTGCCAACGTTAAAGGCTCCGCTAAAGCTTTGGTAACTTATAAAGTGCAGGATCCGGACTTGGTGCCTCTTCTTAAAACAAAAGGGATCAAATTTGAGGCCACACCCAAATCAACCTTCTGGAACAATGCTCTTTTTTGGCTTCTGCCTTTATTCCTCATGATCATGGTATTTAGGAATGCGAGCAAGTTTCAGGGTAACCGGCTCCTATCGTTCAACAAATCGCGCGCCAAGATCTACGTTGAAAAGGATGTGAAGACACATTTTGCGGATGTCGCGGGTGTCGATGAGGCCAAGGAGGAACTGGTTGAGGTCGTGAATTTCTTAAAGAGCCCCGAAAAATATTCTCGCCTGGGTGGGCACGTCCCTAAAGGCGTCCTCCTGGTGGGCCCACCAGGAACCGGAAAAACATTGATGGCCCGTGCCGTGGCCGGTGAAGCCAATGTGCCATTTTTTTCGATTAATGGATCTGAGTTCGTCGAACTGTTCGTTGGAATGGGTGCGGCCCGCGTCCGCGATTTGTTTGAACAGGCGCGAAGTCAGTCTCCTTGTATTATTTTCATCGACGAGCTGGATGCTTTGGGAAAAGCGCGGTCTCTGGCCAATATGGCAGGACACGATGAAAAAGAGCAGACCTTAAACCAACTCCTGGCCGAACTTGACGGATTTGACTCTACAACGGGAGTGATCCTTCTCGCGGCAACCAACAGACCAGAAGTACTAGATCCCGCTCTGCTCAGAGCAGGACGCTTTGACCGCCAGATTTTGGTGGATAAACCGGATCAAAACGGAAGGCTGCAGATCCTCAACATTCACATAAAAAAAGTTAAATTGAAACCAGAAGTCGATCTGAACGCTGTCGCTTCTATGACTCCGGGTTTTTCCGGCGCTGATCTCGCCAATCTCATCAACGAAGCTGCTTTAATCGCAACGAGAAGAAATGCGGATGCAGTTGAACTAAACGATTTCGTCAAAGCTCTTGAACGCGTGGTTGCCGGTCTTGAACGCAAACAACGCTTGATGAATCCTCAGGAGAAAAAGCGTGTGGCCTTTCATGAAATGGGCCATGCAACAGTTGCTCTTTCACTTCAAACTCAGGATAAAGTTCAAAAAGTCAGCATCATTCCCCGTGGTATCGGTGCACTCGGATACACATTACAAAGACCGTTAGAGGACCGTTATATCATGACCCGCGATGAGCTTCAGCATAAAATAGCGACGCTTCTTTCAGGAAGAGTTTCTGAAGAAGTTTTCTGCGGTGATCTTTCAACGGCTGCCGGTGATGATCTGGTAAAAGCTTCCAACATTGCCCGTGCGATGATCACTCAATACGGCATGGGCGACACTCTCGGACTCGTGAGTGAAGAAACCCAGTCCAACAGATTTCTTCAAATGGATTATCCAGTTTCACAAGCGAAATCGTGGAGTGATAAAACTGAAGAACGTATTGATAAAGAGATAAAAGGCATTCTGGAACACTGTCGGCATGTTTCAAAAGAAGTCATTGAATCCAACAGACATTTCATCAACATCTGTGTCGATATTCTAATGAATAAAGAAACTCTCGATGCTGATGAGCTGGCGGACCTGTGGTCAATGCATGGAAAAAGTTTTCTTCACAATCGTTATCTGCCGTCGATGTCTTGACGAAAATCGCGAGCGAAGTCCTGTTCATTGTCATGAGGAATTGGCGGTGGCTGTGGAACTGAAATCAGTTCTCCCCTGCCAAGACCGATTCCACGAGTCGCTCGCGCCATAGCGTTGATGGAGAATTTCGGTTCGCGATCAATAGTGAAAAGTCCGTTCGCTTCCTGAAATGTATCAGTCAATTGTGTATAACAAAAACCGGCGAACAATTCTATTCGATGAATAGTTGAAAGCAATTCTTCATAACGTCTTCTGAAATCGTTGGAACTTTGAGCTGCAGAATATCCCCACGCCTGTGTTATCTCTTCTTTTGGTTCAACATAAGCGATGCCCCCAAATTCTGTGAGCATGACGGGTTGTCCACCGTGAGAAAAACCTTCAGCGATAATCATTCGCCCGCCCGGACGATAGCGATTTAAGGCCGCTTCAATATTATCATGTTCAGTATATTTTTTTATCAGACGTGATGGCTGATCATCATAATCGTGAATTCCCAGAATGTCTGTCGCCGTACTTTCCCATCCATCATTTCCAATGCACGGTCTGGTTGGATCAAGAGTTTTTGTAAGATAATAAAGGGCCTGAACGCATTGCTGATGAGTTTTTTTCTCAGCGAGATCCGGCACCCCCCATGATTCATTAAATGGAACCCAGCAGATGATACATGGATGGTCCATGTCACGGGTAATTTGCTCGATCCATTGTTTTGTCACCCGCTCTACAGATTTAAAAGTAAAACGATAAACACTTGGCATTTCTCCCCAGACGACAATGCCCATGACATCGGCCCAGTAAAGAAAATTTGGATCTTCGATTTTTTGATGTTTGCGGACGCCATTGAAACCTGCCGCTTTGATCAGCATGATGTCTTTGCGAATCGCCTCTTCTGAAGGCGGAGTCAGATGCGTATCCGGCCAGTACCCTTGATCGAGCACTAGACGTAAATAGTATGGACGGCCGTTCAACATGAAACGATCGCGATTATAAGTGACGTTGCGAAGTGCTGTGTAGGAGAACACTTTATCCAGCAAGAGATCGCCGTCCCACAATTCAAGTTCAATATCAATTAAGGTCGGTTTTTCCGGACTCCATAAAAGTTCATTGCGGAAATCGTCAATCCCCGGATCAGACAAAGCAATCCGACGATGAACTTCATTGTGAATAATGTGATAGGTATCGCACGCAAGAGTCTGACCTCCCACCGTGAGATTCACTTTTAATTCAAGACTCTCGGGACATGGACCTGAAACAATACTGAGTATGCCGATTTCCCACCGGTCTATGGAAGGAGTACAACGAAGTTTTTCAATATAAGTGTTAGGTACTTCTTCAATCCAAACTGTCTGCCAAATACCAGTGGTGCGAACATACCAGATGCCATGCGGATTTTCCTGCCAGTCCTGCTTACCGCGAGGCTTGGCCAGATCACTTGGATCATCGTCAGCTCTGACTATCAATTCATTTAACCCTTCTTCTAAAATAGCGTGAGTGGCATCAAACGCAAAAGGTGTATAGCCACCTTCATGTTCACCCAAATAAACGCCGTTAAGCCAGACTTTCGCTGTATAATCGACGGCACCAAAATGGATGATTGTGCGCGATTGAGATTTTTTGTAAGAGAAATTTTTTCTGTACCAACATCTCGGATGAAATTTTTCACTACCAATTCCACTGGCCGGAGATTCAGGTGCAAACGGAACTGTAATTTTTTTATTCCAATTAATTGTGTCATCCGGAGATTGACACTCTAAATCGTCATCAAAATAAAAATCCCATTCACCATTGAGATTCGTCCAGTTTTCGCGACGAAAAATTTTTCTCGGATGATTTTCCCAATTGTTGTACTTATTTGCCCCAGATTTCATAAAAGATTTCCTATAAAAACTTGTAATCTCACCAAGTGTTTTCAATACCATCTTCAAGAAACATGCCCGAGAATTTTTTGGCATTTAATTGGCAATAAACATTTGGCTTTTAAAAAAGTTATCTTTTCAGTTTGGAGGCAATTATATGGATAGTATTTGCGAAACTTCTGACCTTCTTGTCTTCTCGCACTTAAGATGGGATTTTGTTTTTCAAAGACCCCAGCATCTCATGTCGCGTTTCGCGAAATATCGCCGTGTCTATTATGTAGAAGAACCGCTTTTCGGAAAATCTGATTTTCCACGACTCGAACAAAAAATTTCAAAAGATAACGTAAACATCATTATTCCACATCTGCCAAAAGAAGCACAAAGCTCTGATATTGAACCAACATTGAAAGAACTTATTGATGAGTTAATTTTTTCTGAAAAAATTGATGTGTATTCCGCTTGGTATTACACTCCAATGGCCTTGCCATTTACAAGACATTTACAGCCAAGTGCTATTCTTTTTGATTGCATGGATGAGCTGTCGCTTTTTAAAAATGCACCACAAACATTGCTGGATCTTGAACAAGAGCTTCTTGAACGCGCTCACATTGTTTTCACGGGGGGCGTCTCGCTTTATCATGCAAAAAAACATCGCCATCACAATATTCATCCTTTTCCAAGCAGCATTGATTACGAACACTTTGCAACTGCAAGAAAAGGTTATAACGATCCGGAAGATCAAAAAAATATTCCACATCCGCGCATCGGCTTCTACGGAGTTATTGACGAACGGCTCGATATTGAGCTTCTCGACAAGATGGCCATTCTGAAACCAGAGTGGAATTTTGTGGTAATAGGTCCGGTGGTCAAAATTGATCCGGACACTCTACCTCAAAGAAAAAATATTTTTTATCTCGGAAAAAAAGATTACGAAGAACTGCCACGATACCTCTCTGGCTGGGATTGTGCCATGATGCCTTTTGCATTAAATGAATCCACCAGATTTATCTCGCCAACAAAAACTCCGGAATTCCTTGCCGCTGGAAAACCTGTCGTCTCAACGGCCATCAACGATGTTGTTCATCCTTACGAAGATGAAGGACTCGCCTATATCGCCAGTGGTCCACAGCAATTTGTCGCTTTACTAGAAAAGGCAATGAAAGAAAAAACGGAAGATCCGACCTGGACTTCGAGAGTGGATAAATTTTTACTTCGAAATTCCTGGGATAAAACTTTTGGCAGAATTGCCGCTCTTGAGCGCGATCTTTTCAGTACTGACAAGGCTTTCGAAAGTTACAGCAGTTCGCAAAATTACATCGTTTTAAAAGAAGTGCAGTAAAAATGAAAAAACTTGATATCTGGGCAGGTCTCGAGTGCACTCGCAACCGTGTCCATGAAAAATATTTTGATCAATGTGAAAAAAATGGTCATTACCAGAGGCTTCAAGACTTTGATCTTTTTGCAGAAATAGTTGTGGAGAAAATCCGCTATCCATGTTTATGGGAACGTGTTTCACCCGACAACTGTCTTCAAAAAAAATGGGAAGTTCTCGATGAAACTCTTGAACAAGTCAGAAAGAAAAAAATAAATATTATCGCGGGCTTTCTGCACCATGGTTCCGGACCGAGGTATACGAATCTGCTCGACCCGAATTTGCCTGAAATGCTGGCCGATTATGCGAGAGAGTTCGCACTTCGGTATCCATGGATAACGGAATACACACCCATCAATGAAATTCTCACGACAACCAGGTTCAGTTGCCTTTACGGTCACTGGTTTCCCCACCATAAAAGTGAAAAATCTTTTTTCAAAGCACTCTTTATCCAATGCAAAGCTACAGTGCTTGCGATGAGAGAAATAAAAAAAGTCATGCCACATGCAAAGCTGATCCAGACAGAAGATCTCGGTAAATGTCAAAGCACTGAGCAACTTCAATATCAGTGTGAATTTGAAAATGAGCGTCGATGGCTTACCTTTGATATCCTTTGCGGAAAATTTGATTCAAATCATCCTCTGTATAATTGGGCACTGGCCGCAGGGGCCGATGTTAAAGACATTGAGTGGGCAAGAGAAAATTATTATGTTCCGGATGTCCTCGGTATAAACCATTATCTGCTTTCAAATCGTTTTCTTGATCACAGACTTGAATTGTATCCCGAAGAATTTCACGGCGGAAACGGTATAGAAAACTATGCAGACGTCGGAGCTGTTGATACGGGCGCCATTGAACTTCCTGATCCGGCAGAAATTCTACTTGAAACCTGGGATCGATTTAAAATTCCCATCGCTGTTACTGAAGCTCACGCCAGAGGCTACCGTGAAGAACAAATGCGCTGGTTCTATCACATGTACAAGTCCTGCTTAAATGCACAGGAGAAGGGCGCAAACATTATCGCTATCACTGCGTGGAGTTTACTGGGAACTTATGACTGGAATTCACTCTGTACAAAAGAAGAGTTTTTTTATGAACCGGGAGTCTATGACCTGCGCTCCTCAGATGGGTCCCCTATGCCAACCGGCCTCACAAGATTAATCAGAGAACTATCGACAACAGGAGAATCAGAAATTGCTCTCCTTGACGTCAAGGCCATCTGGCATACACCACGAAGAATTTTATTCGCACCACAACCAGGAGCTCACTCTATGCTTTCCTCAGAAGGAAAACCACTTCTCATCACAGGCGCAACGGGAACACTAGGAAAAACATTTGCAAAAATCTGTCGCGAAAGAAACATGCCCTTCATTATTCTCTCAAGAACTGAGATGGATATTTGCGACCTTAAAAATGTAAGAGAAACTCTGGAAGAAATGCAACCGTGGGCAGTAATCAACGCTGCCGGATATGTAAAAGTTGATGAAGCTGAATATGAAAAAGAACTTTGCTACATGGCCAATGTGCATGGACCAACAAACCTGGCCATGGCCTGTCGCGAATTAAAAATACCTATGCTCACTTTTTCTTCGGATCTTGTCTTTGGTGGAGATCAAACTCAACCGTATCATGAAGAAGATGCGCCCTCACCGCTCAATACTTACGGGCATTCAAAAGCTTTTTGTGAAGAAAAAGTCCTGGCAGTTTATCCTGAAGCGCTGATCGTAAGATCCAGTGCATTTTTCGGTCCATGGGATGAATTCAATTTTGTCACACAGACCTTGCAAAAAATTAAAAATAACAAAGAAATTATTGTGGCAAGTGATGTGAAAGTAACTCCGACATATCTACCGGATCTCGCTAATGCATCCCTGGACCTTCTCATCGATGGGGCAAGTGGAGTTTATCACCTAACCAATAAAGGTGAGGTTACCTGGGCGGAGCTTGCGCGCACGATTGCAGGTAAAGCAAATGAATTTTACGGAATAAATACTGCAACCATCATTGAAAAGAGAATGGAAGAAATTTCACTGGCCAAGCGACCGAAATACAGCTGCCTGACGAGTATCAGGGGATTTGAATTGCCACCACTTGAAGATGCAATTAGCAGGTATTTTACACAGATGCAAAGCTAGAATTTTAAGGAGGATTAATGAAACAGCATATTGGAATTGCTGGAGCAGGTTTTGCCGGAGCCGTGCTTGCGCGAGAACTGGCCGAAAGTGGAAAATATATCATTGATGTCTATGATGAAAGATCTCATGTCGCAGGCAACTGCCACACAAAAAGAGATGAATCAACAGGCGTCATGATTCATGAATACGGACCACACATATTCAATACAAGCCGCGAAGACGTCTGGGAATACATTCAGCGATGGGGAGAAATGGTTCCGTTTATAAATCGGGTAAAGGCCCATACAGAAAAAGGGGTTTTCTCTCTTCCCATTAACCTGCTCACTATCAACCAATTTTTTGGCAAGAAATTCGGCCCACAGGAAGCACGGGAATTTGTCACAACTTTAGGCGACCAGACAATTACTGAACCTCAAAGTTTCGAAGAACAGGCCATGAAATTTCTGGGACGCGATTTTTATAAAAATTTTTTCTACGGCTACACTAAAAAACAATGGGGAGTTGAACCCAGTGTTCTCCCCGCCTCAATTTTAAAAAGACTTCCCGTTCGCTTTAACTACGATGACAATTATTACAATCAAAAATATCAGGGCATTCCAAAAAATGGCTACACTGAAATTATTTCGAAAATACTGGACCATCCGGATATAAACATCCATCTTGAGGAAAAGCTCCAGCCGTCCGACGTAGAGCGGTTTGATCACGTCTTCTGGAGCGGCCCGATGGATGGTTATTTCAGATTTAATCTTGGAAGACTCGGTTATCGCACTTTGAAATTTGAACGTTTTGATACCGAGGGAGATTTTCAGGGAAATCCCGTAATTAATTATTGTGAAGAGCACGTTCCGTATACAAGAATTGCAGAACACAAACATTTCACCCCCTGGGAAGAGCACGAGAAAACTGTTTGCTTCAAAGAGTACAGTGCTCTCTGCAATGAGAATGATACGCCTTACTATCCTCTCAGACTCAATAATGACAAATCTCTTCTTGAACAATACGTGAATCTCGCCAATGAAGAAAAAAAGATTACTTTCATTGGAAGGCTGGGGACTTATCGCTATCTCGACATGCACGTAGTTATCGGTGAATCACTGGATCTCGCTAAAACTTGTCTCACTCAAGAGATGAAATCATGGCCTAGATTCAGTCAAAATCCTCTTCAATAGGAGTACAGCATGTTAAAGAATATTCTGATTACAGGTGGCGCTGGCTATATCGGTTCACATACAGCGCGCGCATTTTTAGATAAAGGATATGGAGTCATCGTGGTCGATGATTTGTCGTCGGGTTATCTTGAAGCAGTTCCCGAAGGTGCAGGCTTTGTTCGGG
>Ga0208888_100707_pt1 | contig 14117 bp, 16 predicted proteins | sample LakWasM115_HOW13_2_FD_183929 | JGI IMG/M metagenome (GOLD analysis project Ga0208888, IMG submission 183929) | Freshwater sediment methanotrophic microbial communities from Lake Washington under simulated oxygen tension - Sediment Metagenome... | ecosystem: Environmental > Aquatic > Freshwater >...
GTATTGCAAGCAGCCAAGAAGGTAGCGGCGGCGAGGGCCATGGCCAATGGAACAAATCGGAATTGGGTCATATTGAGCTCCTGAGGGGGTTGACTATCAAGGGAAAACGTTTGAAATCCATGCGTGAGTGAGGTGGCGACCTGGTCTTTGATCACTTGTCTCCGCGCTTGGCGAACCACGCAATGAAGCCGACAACTACGATCAACAGCAATAGCGGCCACGCTATACCACCGTAGCCGCCCATCCAACCGAAGCTTCCACCGGCGCCATTCATCATGTTGTTACTTTGTGCGGATGAAACCCCAACTGCGAACAAGCTCACCGCGGCAACAAAAAAGGCAAACACGGGTTTCATTAAATTTCTCCAGAAAGACGCTAGAAACCCAATTTACGCAGTTGGAGTCAACGCATCTGTGCTGTGGCGCACGCACCGCTGATATGTCCTAAGAAATGGTCGCCACGAACGATCAATGATCGTCCGGGGGGCGCAACGCCCGGATTCGGGAGATGACAGTGCCGACGATCCCGCCTATTGCCATGAATTCGCCCAGCGTGATGCCAACCACCCATGGACGTGTGGAGCAGCATCTAGCCCGCGTTCACGAGGGCCGCGAAAGCGATAGAGCCCGTGATTCGCTCCAAATTGCTGCTGAATCGCGCCCTTCCGCTTCTAAGCGCGGCCGCCGATCCAAATCGCCCTCTGTGAGACGTCGCAGGACTTTATCTTTAAGCCGGGTCAGGCGCGCAATCTCATTGAACTTGAAGTCCAAACACACTGAGCGATCGGAAACTACGCCAGCACGGCTTCTTTCGCTCCCTGCACTTGCTATGTGTGTCTTTGCAGCGGCGCCCTTTTTGCCATCCCTACGGGCTTTGAATTGGATTATTTCGCGAGATTGCATCACTTGACTATGTAGGCCCGACGCTGTCCTATCGAACCAAATTTCCAAAGCTAAGTGCGGCAACACACGGACGCCGAATGTGAACACCCATATCCTGAGTTTAGTAGCTTTTGTTCCGCACACGACCTAGATTAGCGATTCCCAATAGCTACGAAATAGCATAAATTGACTTTAAGCAATATCGAAGTATGAAGCACCTTTCACACGCCAGTTTCACGCGGAACACCGCAGTCGTGGTGCTGTTACTGTGGGTATTTGCATTGGCTTCAGGCGTAGCCAATGCGTGTTTATTGGAGGCACATGGCGTTCACACACATACTGACGTCATGGAAGCTGTCGATGACACAGCAACGTCTGAATTTGCGCATGGGAAAGTAGTTGAAATCGACCACCAAACGGACCACTCTAAGACGCCATGCCAAAACTTCTGCGACGAGGAATCTAAACTATTGATCAAGCAGCATTTCAGCGTTTCCCAACCTGATTTGGCCCCCCCATCACTGATCGCTGTGCTTTGGAATTCCAGTGGAGCAATTGGACTGGAAAACCTTCGCAATGCCGACACTCAGCCAGCGGCGTATGGGTTGGCCCTGAGGGTGCGCTACTCGCGTTTGGCACTTTAGCTTAGCAAGTCGATTGGCCGAAGGCCTGGCTGTCATGGGCTCATGTCGATCCACGCTCTAAGGCAACAGCAGTGCGTACACCATGCACTCGGCATACACGTTTCCTCGCCTGAATCAGGAGTCTTCGATGCAACTCAATAGGCCACTTGCGCCTGCACAGCAACTAATACGCACACCGCAGGTCCTGCCGCCGTGGCAAACCCAATCGTCGGCTGCGCAAACCCTCAGTTTTAGGAGAACCCACCATGCAAACACTTAGCTTCGATATCAGCGGAATGACTTGCGGCAGCTGCACCAGCAGTGTCCAGCGCGCCCTTAGCAAGCTGGATGGTGTCAGTCAGGTCGGAGTGACGCTGAGTCCAGCGATGGCCACAGTAGTGGCCGATCTGAATCGGGTAACGCCCGCGCAGATCGAATCGGCAATCACTGAACTTGGATATCGCGCCAAGGCCCGCCCAGCTGGCAATGACAAAGGCGGCCTTTCATGAGCAAGGCAAAGCACAAGACCGAAGACAGCAAAGTTAGCCGGTTGGCCCAGCTTGGTGGCGATATTGACGCTTCAAATAGACCCGCAGACCATGAACCGCAGGCCAACACTTCCATTTCGAAGGAAGACTACCGCGCCCAACTGCATGAGCTGCAAATCGAACTGGTGAAGTTGCAACGGCACTTCATCGACTGTGGCGATCGAATATTGGTTCTGATCGAAGGCCGCGACGCCGCAGGCAAAGACGGCTGTATCAAGCGCGTCGTTGAATTCCTGAGTCCACGCGAGACCCGCGTGGTCGCACTCGGCAAACCGTCCGATCGGGATAGACGGGCCTGGTACTTCCAACGCTACGTTGCGCAGTTGCCCGTCGCGGAAGAACTTGTTCTGTTCAATCGCAGTTGGTACAACCGCGCGGGCGTAGAGCAAGTGATGGGTTTCTGCACAAAGGAAGAACACGAAGAGTTCATGCAATCAGTACCTAAGTTCGAAGAAATGCTGGTCAACTCGGGTATCAAGCTCCTGAAGTATTACCTGGATATCAGCAAAAACGAGCAAATCCGGCGTCTCGCCGACCGCGTGCGCGATCCGCTCAAACAATGGAAGTCCAGCCCGATTGACGCCGTTGCGGTAAAGCATTGGAATGCCTACTCAGGCGCACGCGACACCATGCTGATGCGAACGCACACTGCCATCGCACCGTGGCAAGTCGTGCGCGCCGACGACAAGCGCCTTGCCCGTCTGAATTTGATGCGCGACATATTGTCGCGCCTGCACTACGCGGGGAAGAAGCGCAAGCTCGTCCAACCGGACCCAGGCATCGCGTTCGAGTTCACGCCGGACTGTATTTCAAACAGGCGTCTGGCCCGCTGACTCTCTAAGTTTGAGAAACAGCAAAGAAAACTAAGCTTCAACCCTTTTCATTTGCACATTGGCTTCCGACCCAGCCATTCCCAACGGGTCACAACATCCGTACAGGAGAAGTACATGACCACAGCGAATATTTCAATGACGAGTTACCCCGCAATGCCGCCGGCGCTGAAAAGAGCCCAAATCGCCATGCAACGTCCGGAAGTGCAGGCCATGTTGCGAAGACTTTCTGAATTTGATCTCGGCATCTTCATGCCGCACCAACACGACGAACAAACGGGTGATTTTCTGCCGCTGGCTGATCAAATGATCCAAGTCGAATCAGGATGCAAGGTGTCCTTTCAACGCGCGGAGCCGATCATGAACCAAATAGATCGATTTCTCCCTGTGGCGTGGATTTGGAAGGACGGTGCATTGACTCCAGCCTCTGCCTGCGAAATGGACCTGAACGACAGACAGGACGGCGCTGATTGCCTCGTCAAGCACAAGATGCCGCAAGACAAGTGAGGTGGCGAGTGTGCGTTGCCAACACCTTTCAATCAGCGAGAACTATCGCTGCGTAACCACGTGGGAGATTTGATGAAAACCAGTGTGATTGAAATTCGCGATGTGCTGTCGGTATTCAGTGCCCAGCAGGTGGAAAATCGAATGGGCGAGGTTGAGGGCGTTGCAAGCGTGACCGTCAATGACGCGGCTGGCAAGGCTACAGTGCGTTATGACGAGGCTCGGGTCGAGATAGCAACCATCAAGGCGGCGGTGCATAGACATGGGCAGGCATCAACAAGCCAGACCTTGCCTAAGCATGCGAAAGAGCGCAAATCGGCATCCCATGGAGCCGTGGCTCCCGTGCCTGAAACCAAGCCGGCCTCAACCGGCATCACTCCCACAACAGAAGTTCCCAACGTTGACTCCAAAGAGGACAAGCCTGCGCTCGATTCGCCACCCCTCGCAGCTGCAACCAACGCAAGCAGCGAACTGCCGTCCGCCGCTGCTGAGACCTCTTCTGCCATCGCGCCTTCGGCGCCGACTACTCCCCCGGCTGACACTCAAGCGGGCCATGTGGCGCCCGCTGCGCAATCCGCAACGCCCGCCAATGGGCCAGAGCCAACCGCTTCCGTAGACGACGGGATAGTCGCAAAAGTAATGCATTGGATGGGTAACAACGCCGAAGCTCATACCGTTCCAGTTGCCGACCCTCACGCGGGTCACGCGAAACCGGGCGCGCAGTCCCCTATGTCAGCGGATATGGCACAAGAGATGGGCCATGATGGCATGGACCTGCCGGCCATGGTGCGCGACATGCGCAACCGCTTCTGGATCTGCCTGGTCTTTACCATTCCAATCTTTATCTACGCCCCAATGGGTGGAATGTTCGAGCCTCCTGCGCCTCCGTTCGGCCTGGAACTCAAACTCTGGTTGTTCTTTTTCTCAAGCGCTGCCGTCTTATATCCAAGCTGGCCATTCTTCGTCTCCGCGTGGCGCGCGGTCAGAAAGGGCGTCTTGGGTATGGCTGCTCTCATTGTGCTGAGTGTGGGTACCGGGTATCTTTTCAGTGTTGGCACGACATTCTTTTTCAAGGAGAGTGGACAGTTCTTCGAGGCCGTATCCGTCCTGCTGGTGTTTATCCTGCTTGGCCATTGGCTGGAAATGCGAGCCCGGGCTGGTGCGTCGTCGGCCATCAAAGCGCTGATGAACCTCACGCCGGCAAAGGCCAATGTCATCCGCAACGGCGCAGAGGTCGAAGTGCCAACCGCCGAAGTGCTGGCTGGCGAGATTGTCGTGATACGGCCTGGCAACAAGATACCAGTCGACGGCACTGTGCAGACCGGAGATTCCTTGGTCGATGAGTCCATGTTGACTGGTGAATCAATGCCGGTGCAGAAAGGGCCTGGGGCTACTGTCGCTGGCGCCACTATCAACAAGAGCGGGAGTTTTCGTTACAAGGCGACCAAGGTCGGATCCGACTCTGCTCTGGCACAGATCGTGAAGCTGGTGCAGGAGGCGCAGAATTCGAAGGCGCCCGCACAACTGCTGGCGGACAGGGCTGCGCAATGGCTGGTGATTGCGGCCATCACCATTGGTCTTGCGACTTTCGCAGTGTGGTTCTGGTGGTTGGGTCAACCGCTGCTGTTCGCCGTGACAATGAGCATCACCGTATTCGTGATCGCCTGCCCGGATGCGCTGGGACTCGCAACCCCGATGGCCGTGATGGTGAGTACCGGGTTGGGAGCCGCGAACGGCATCTTGTTCAAGAACGCGTCTGCGCTCGAAGACGCCACAAAGCTGGACGTCATTGTGTTCGACAAGACAGGGACTCTCACTGTCGGTCAACCAGAAGTGGTGGAAGTCGTCACTGCGGACGGTATCACGGAAGACGTTGTACTGACCGCCGCTGCCGCTGTCGAGCAAGGCTCGGCTCATCCGCTGGCCCAAGCCATCGTCCGGCGGGCGGCCAAACTCACCGTCGTGGCGCCGACGAATTTCAAGAGCCTGGACGGCATGGGTGCGCGCGCAGAGACTGCTGGCGGAACGGTGTTTCTCGGCAATCGGCTGCTGATGGACACTCAAAAACTGGCGCTGGGTAGCCTGGAGCCAGCGGCAACGCGCCTTCAAGGGGATGGCCGCACGGTCGTTCATGTCTCCCTGGCAGGTCGCGTCATCGGTCTCATCGCCATTGCCGATGCAATCAGACCTACGGCGAAAGCGGCTGTGGCGAAGCTGCGCGAGCAAAAGATCGAGGTGGTGATGCTGACCGGTGACAACGCGGTTACGGCCAAGCGTATCGCTGCAGATCTCGGCATCGACAGCGTATTGGCCGACGTGCTGCCGGCCCAAAAGGCTGAAAAGATCAAAGCGCTGCAAGCCACCGGAAAAAAGGTCGGTATGGTCGGAGACGGTGTCAACGATGCGCCCGCGTTGACCCAGGCGAACGTTGGATTCGCCATTGGGGCCGGCACCGATGTCGCAATGGAAAGCGCTGATGTCGTGCTGATGAAGAGTGACCCCTACGACATTGTCGGCGCGATAGAGTTGTCTCGCGCCACGTTGCGAAAAATGCACCAAAACCTGGTATGGGCAGTTGGCTACAACACCATCGCGTTTCCGCTCGCCGCCGGCGTCTTGTATCCGTTTGTGCTGAGCCCTGAGGTTGCGGCGATATCGATGTCTGGGAGTACCCTGATCGTTGCAATCAATGCGCTGATGCTCAAGCGCACCAAGCTCGCGGGCATTAACCGGCCTCCGTCACAGGGCGCCCCAGCGTCCGATGTGAAATTGGCTGCTGGAGTATCGGCATGAAAGCGTGCAAGCCCAAGATTGGGTGGAGGCCGATACGGGCACATTACCTGGCGGCAACCTGTGTATTGGCTCCACCGGCAGAACCGGCAAGAGCACCTCGCCAAGGAACTTGCATGAAGCTCCCGCTCAGAGGCGATAGCCGCGGCACCCGCGCGACTCCGAACTGGGGGGCAGATTGATGTGCTTCTCAGCTGCGGCGAGCTTCTCTGCTGGTGCCTTGCTGCTCGGGATTGGCTCGCTCACCCTGAAATCGGCAACCCATCCGCGAGAGTGGCCGTTTGCCGCCATTCCTCTGCTATTCGCCGTCCAACAACTGAGCGAAGGCGTAATCTGGCTCTCCTTTGACATGGATACGCCGTTGCTCCACTCGGTGATGACGTATGTGTATTCCTTCTTCTCGCACGTGTTTTGGCCGATTTTTCTTCCTGTCTCCGTGTTGATGATTGAGCCACCTGGTCGAAACAGATGGGCTCTGACTGCGATTTCAGTAGCCGGGCTCGCGCTTGGTGGGTATCTGATGTACGTTTTGGTGGCTTTCCCTTTGGTTTCACGCGCAGTTGGTCGCCACATTGAGTACGACTCGCCGCACTTCTTTGCTCTTGGGGTGATGGCGCTTTACTTGGCCTCGACCACGGTGAGTCCGTTGCTGTCCAAGCATCGGGGAGTTAAAGTCTTCGGCGCACTGGCGCTGCTAGCTTTCGGCGCTGCCTACTATTTCTATGCGACGTGGTTCATTTCGGTATGGTGTTTTTTTGCTGCCTTGCTGAGCATCGTCATCTACCTCCACTTCGCATCGCGACGAGCGGCGCGCGGAGGTTTGCGGAAGTTTCCCGGAATGACCAATCAACCCGAAACTTTGGAGAAGAAAACATGAGAAAACTACTGACAATCCTTGCAACCGCCCTTGCGCTGGGCCTCTCGGGCTGCGGCTACAACACCTTTCAAACCAACGATGAGCAAGTCAAGGCCAGTTGGTCCGAGGTCATCAACCAATACCGGCGTCGAGCGGATTTGGTGCCTAACCTCGTCAACACCGTCAAGGGAGAAGCGAAGTTCGAACAGGACACATTGACCAAGGTGGTCGAGGCCCGCTCCAAGGCCACATCCATTCAGGCCACGCCGGAACTCGTGAATGATCCAGCGGCGTTCCAGAGATTTCAGCAAGCGCAGGGTGATTTGACTGGCGCACTGTCAAGACTGATGGCCGTGTCGGAAAGCTATCCCTCCCTCAAGGCCAACCAGGGCTTTCGTGATTTGCAGACACAACTTGAAGGAACCGAGAACCGCATCACCGTGGCGCGCAACCGCTATATCAAGGCAGTACAGGATTACAACGTGACAGTGCGCTCGTTCCCGTCCAATCTGACGGCAATGGTGATGAGCTACAAGGAAAAGGCCAACTTTGCCGTCGAGAACGAAAAGGAAATCTCCAAGCCGCCCACCGTTGGCTTTGACGCAGCGCCAGTGAAGCCCAATATCCCAGCGTCGGGAGCTGCGAAGTGACCGCAATCCAAACGCTGTGCCGCGCGTGCAAAGCGCTGTTAGTGACCTGCACTATTGGTTGCTCAGTGTTGGCTTTGGCGCAGGTGCCAGTCCCTGCGTTGACGGGACATATTACCGACCAGACCGGCACACTGAGTGCAGAACAAAAAGCCAGCTTGGAGCAAACGCTGACCGCATTTGAAGCCAGAAAGGGCAGTCAGCTCGCGGTGCTGATGGTCGCATCCACCGCCCCTGAGCAAATCGAGCAATTCAGCTTGCGTGTTGCCGAGCAGTGGAAACTCGGACGCAAGAAAGTCGATGACGGTGCAATCCTGGTGATTGCAAAAAATGACCGATCCTTACGCATTGAGGTCGGATACGGCTTGGAGGGGGCACTCAATGATCTCAGCAGCAAGCGCATCATTAGCGAGACTATTCTGCCGCGCTTCAAACAGCAAGACTTTTTTGGCGGCATCTCAGCAGGCGTAGCGCAAATCATCCAGTTGGTGGACGGCGAGCCCCTGCCAGCGTCCGGCGGTAGGGTTGGCGCGGGCTTTAGCAACGTTCAACAGTTCGCCCCTATGTTCTTCATTCTTGCTCTTGCTGTGGGCAGCGTGCTGCGTAGTGTTCTCGGCAAGCTTGCAGGCTCGGTGGTGACGGGCGGCATCGTTGCCGTGATAGCCTGGTTCGTAGCCGGTGCCATAGCTGTCGCAGTCGGTGCCGGCGTCGTTGCACTCTTGCTGACGTTGCTTGGTGGGGGTATGTTCGGGCGCGGCATCGCTGGCTACTACGGCGGCATGGGGGGTGGCGGACGAGGTGGCGGAGGTTTTAGCGGTGGTGGCGGCGGATTCGGCGGCGGTGGCGCATCAGGGAGGTGGTAATCATGAAGATCAAACGCATCGTAAGGCACTTGCTGACCAGCCGTAGCCAGCTTACACAGGCTTTCCCCCCACACGCGTTGAGGGCTATTGAGCAGGCGGTCAAAGCCAGCGAGACCGCGCATGCCGGTGAAATACGGTTTGCCGTTGAAGCGGCGCTGGATGGCGCTGCGCTCTTCAACGGACAGTCAGCCCGAGAGCGGGCGATTGAACTCTTCGCGCAACTTCGCGTATGGGACACTGAACACAACAACGGTTTGCTGATCTATTTGTTGCTCGCGGACCGGGCAGTAGAAATCGTCGCTGATCGCGGAATTCACGTCAAAGTGGGCGCTGATGAGTGGAGCCGAGTTTGCCGGCAGATGGAACAGGCTTTGAAACAGTCGAACTATGAAGGCGGCGTGGTCAGTGGCGTGCAATCCGTGACCCAGCATCTTGCACAGCATTTTCCCGCTGTTGGTGCCCGAAGGAATGAACTGACAGACAAACCGCTCGTTCTTTGATGTAGGTAAGCCATGGCGAATAGAGAACTTATCAAAACCAACGTCTCGACGTGGATGCTGATCGCGTGCCGGCTTTGGCTCGTCGCACTGGGTTTCTATTTCATTTTTCTACGCCCGCCACTGTTGCCGGAAGACTTGCGTTTCATGGACACCTCGATCAAACAAGTTCGGGCATCTGTGCCGGGCCTTGAGGGTTGGTTGCACAAAGTATTCACCGTGATGGGTGGATTCATTGCGGGCACGGGCGTACTCACTGTCCTTGTCGCGCGCGTAGCCATGCCCTCACGATTGAACGGCACGGCGTGGGCCATCGGACTGGCGGGCGCGCTCTCGGTTGCGCTCATGAGTGCAACCAACTTCGCTATCCAGTCGGATTTCAGATGGCTGTTACTGGCCCCGGCATTGACTTGGTTCGCAAGCGTCACGTTGCATTTGGCAAGGCGATAGTGACATGGTGACCGTGGTTCCGAATAGCGTCGGACAGGGATCCATCCCGTCAGATCGAATCGCCAAAGGCGCAATGGCGCTTCTGTGTGCGATGGTTTTCATTGTGGCGCTGGGATACGGTGCCGGACTACCCTTGGCGCGGCCATATTTGTTGCGCCATTTGGGGTCTGTGCCCGCGTCATCAGTGGCCTGGCACATCGGGATGTTGGGTGGTGTCTATCTGTTTTCACTATTTCTTTTCGCTCCATTGTGGGGGCGACTATCAGACCACTACGGGCGGGTGCTCGTACTCTTGATCGGTTTTTCCGCGTTTCTGATGGGTAGCGCAGCCACAGCGTTGGCGCCGAATCTTGGTATGGTCTATGCAGCACGGATATTGTGCGGTGTCGGCGCCGCCGCGATTGTGCCGACATCACAGGCGTATATCGCCGACTACAGTTCGACCGTCGACCGCAGTCGACGTTTCGTCCTGTTGGGAAGTGCGTCCTTTCTCGGATTCCTGGCGGGTCCCGCCTTCGGCACTTGGTTGGCAGGGCCAGTGATGGGGACAGTCGTTGGGCAGATGGGGGGCATGTTGAACTGGCCAGCCTTTGTTGTTGCCGTGGCAGGCGTACCGCTACTATTCTTAACTCCCTGGTGCCTTGGCCCCAATCAAACCATGGTTCAGCCGCTTGACTCAGAGGTTGGTGCATCGCGACGGCAATTCCTGCGTGCGTCAATGCTGCTTTCGCTGCTGGCGTCCTTCGCAGTCGGAACATTTGAGGTGGGTTTCAACCTTTTCGGCAGCCAGACTCTGGGCCTGACCACGGCGACGATGGCCGCGATGTTTATTACCTGCAGCCTCGCGATGCTGGCGGCACAGTCGACTCTGCTGCTAGCGTCGGTGCGTCGTCGCGTTGACCAACGTTGGGTGGCCGCCGCATTTGCCGGTTCTGCCCTCGCGCTGGCGTTCACTTCTTTGGTGCCAGATGCGGAGTCATTGGGCCTATTGATCGCTGTAGTAGCCACCGGTGCAGGAATGATAGGCCCAGTGCTATCGTACGAATTGCTGGAGCGCCAGGCTGCAAAACCCGGGACTTTGCTCGGACAACAGGCTGCGGCGGGCAATCTCGGGCAGGCACTTGGATCGATGGGTGCCGGCTCGTTGTTCACTTTTACTCCATTGGCACCGTTCTGGGCCGCTGCGCTGGTCTTGTTGCTTGGCGCCGCACTGTCGCTCGCCTGGTGGGGGTCGGCGCGCGAGGGCGAGATTGCCGCCGAAAAGCTTTCTCGCAACGAAGACGCCCCAAAACGACCAAGGGCGTCTCAATGATCCGGAACTAGACTGTTACCGCAAAGCCTGATGACAGGTCACTTTGCGGCCTGAATGTCCGTCACGACGATAGTACCGCCAATTTTTTCAGCAGTAAAACGAACCTTGTCCCCAGCCTTGACCTTGCTCAGCAACGTCTGTTCTCTCACCTGAAACACCATGGTCATCCCAGGCATGTCCAGGTTCTTGATCTCGCCGTGCTTGATGGTGATTTTCTTGGCCTCTTTGTCGATTTTGCGGACCTCACCGTCCGTCATATTCGCGGTCGATGCCGCTACCTGCGCCGTGGCCGGTTTCTCCTGGGTCTGCGAATGGGCTGAAAGCGCCGTGCCGACGGTCAGCAAAGCGAAAAAGGTATAGGTAAGAGTTTTCATGATTGATTCCTGGGGCGAAAGTGATGTGAATACGTGATTGGCGCGCGGTAACTGTTAGTCCATTGCCTGTTACTTCTTTGCGCTCACCGCAACAACGCCCTTCATCCCTGCGTCATAGTGGCCCGGTTGCAGGCAGGCGAAATTGACTTTTCCGGCCTTGGTGAATTGCCAAACGATCTCTCCAGTCTGCCCTGGCTGCACTGTGACCATGTTTTCGTCTGCATGCTCCATCTCAGGGAACTTCTTCATCACTTCGTAGTGTTCTTTGAGTTCTTTCTCGGTGCCAAGAACCATCTCGTGTTTGACGTTCCCTGAGTTCTTGACCACGAACTTGATCGTCTCGCCGCGTTTTACTGCAATGTCAGCAGGGGTGAAACGCATCGCATCGGTCATGTCAACGGAGATGGTCCGCGACACCTTGTCTGCCTTGCCCGGTTGGCCAATGGCATTGGAGTCCGCGTGATGACCGCCGGCGTGGTTGCCGCTTGCCAACGCGGTGGATGCAATCAATGCGGAAGCGATTGCGGCGATGAGGGTATTGATTTTCATGAGATTTCTTTCGTTGAGTTTTGATGGAGGGTCAATGGCCGGAATGGCCTGACGTACTTTGCGGCTTGCGAATCTGAACTTCGACCTCCTGCCGGGGCTTGACCAAGCGCGGCATGGATTGACCACCCTCTGCTTGGAATCGCGCGGGTTCGGGCATGGCACCCGTCCACTCAAATGCGACTTCTCCGGGAGGATGTTTGTACCAGCCAGGGTCTTTGTAGTCGCCTGGTTTCTGGTCTTTGCGCACCTTGAGGACGGAGAACATGCCACCCATTTCTACACCACCAAACGGGCCCTGGCCCGTCATCATGGGCACGGTGTTGTCGGGTAACGGCATCTCCATCTCGGCCATATCTGCCATGCCACGCTCGCCCATGACCATGTAGTCAGGAATCAGATTGGTGATCTTCTTCGCCACGCCTCGGTGGTCCACGCCAATCATGGTGGGAACATCGTGTCCCATCGCATTCATGGTGTGGTGGCTCTTGTGGCAGTGAAAGGCCCAGTCCCCAGCTTCATCGGCCAAGAACTCAATCTGACGCATCTGACCAACGGCTACATCGGTCGTCACTTCGTGCCAGCGTGTGCTTTTGGGAGTGGGACCGCCATCCGTTCCTGTAACCAGGAACTCATGGCCATGCAGGTGAATGGGATGGTTCGTCATGGTCAGATTGCCGATTCGAATCCTCACCTTGTCGTTCAGGCGCACATTCAGGCTGTCGATTCCGGGAAAGATTCGACTGTTCCATGACCAAAGATTGAAGTCATTCATCGTCATGATTTTTGGTGTGTAGCTTCCAGGGTCAATGTCATAGGCATTGAGCAGGAAGCAAAAGTCCCGGTGGACGTCGTCGATCAGTGGATGTTTTACCTTTGGGTGGGTGACCCAGAAACCCATCATGCCCATCGCCATCTGCGTCATCTCATCCGCATGCGGGTGGTACATGAACGTGCCGGGGCGCCGTGCGACAAATTCATAGACAAAGGTCTTGCCTGGTTGGATTGCGGGTTGCGTCAGACCTGACACACCGTCCATTCCATTGGGCAGGCGCTGGCCGTGCCAATGAACGCTGGTGTGTTCTGGCAATTTGTTGGTGACGAAGATTCGCACGCGGTCGCCCTCGACGACTTCGATGGTGGGTCCCGGACTCTGACCGTTGTAACCCCACAAATGGGCTTTCATACCTGGTGCCATCTCGCGTACCACCGGCTCAGCGACCAAGTGGAATTCCTTGACACCCTGGTTCATGCGCCATGGCAGAGTCCAGCCATTCAGGGTCACAACCGGGTTGTAGGGGCGTCCGCTATTGGGCACCAGGGGCGGCATGGTGTCCGGCTTGGTCTGCAAAACAGGCTCAGGCAGGGCGGCCATTGCCACCCGACTGACAGCCGATGCGGCGATGGCACCGCCGGCGATGCCTGCTGCCTTAAAGAACTGTCTTCTGGAGTTCACGTTAGATTCCTTTGAATATTGGGTCCGCAACGGGAGGCAATGCATCCCGTTAAGTTGATCCTGAAGATCTGAAAGTCAGTGCCCGGCATCGACACCTCCCCCAGTCACCATGGCTCCCACCGTCGCTCTGGTCGGTTTGCCCAGCATGGTGGCCTGCAATGCCGCATCGGCAAGCCAGAACTGCTGCTCCGCATCAATCGCGGCCAATACGCTGTGCCTCTGATCGCGCGCGTCAGCCAGCAACTCGAATACACCGATCAGCATGCCGTTGTAGCGAAGCACGTTTTCCTCGGAAATCGTCTTGCGCAGTGGAACAACCTCATCGCGGAAGTGCTTCGATACATCGAATGCAGTTCGGTAGGCAGAGTAGCTCTCACGCAGACTGGATCCTGCGGCTCTAACCGCAGCTTCTAGTCGATTTGCGGCCGCCAATGTTTGTGCATTCAGGTTGTCGCGCTGATTGCCACCCCAATCAAACACAGGAAGGCGAACGCTCACCTCATACCCTTGCTTTGAGGTTTCGGTGCCGGCGGCATTGTCAAAGACAGTCCCACGACGAATGCCCAGCTCGATGTCAGTCAGACTGGTTATAGCGGTCAGTCCCTGTAGGCGCGCAGCACCCTCAAACTCTGACTTGGCCAGTTGAATATCCAGCCTGCTTTGGCTGGCCCATTGACCAACCTCTTCCGGTGGCCGCGGGGTTTTTGGCAAATCCGGTAGACGTTCAGGTAGCACCAATGCTTCGACCTGGCTGTCGGTCAACCCAAGCAGACGCGCCAATTCCTCTCGTGTCGAAACGCTCGCGTGTTGCGCTGCCGCCAACTGCGTGACCGCGTCGGCGTAAAACGCCTGTTGGCGGGCACGTTGCAACTTGCTGAAGTTGCCCGCTGCGTACAAGCGGCGAGCCAGTTCGCTGCTGGCTTGTGCTGCATCGTTAACC
>Ga0208888_100717_pt1 | contig 14001 bp, 15 predicted proteins | sample LakWasM115_HOW13_2_FD_183929 | JGI IMG/M metagenome (GOLD analysis project Ga0208888, IMG submission 183929) | Freshwater sediment methanotrophic microbial communities from Lake Washington under simulated oxygen tension - Sediment Metagenome... | ecosystem: Environmental > Aquatic > Freshwater >...
GCCCCCGGTCAACGGGTGGGCCAGGCGGCGGCGGTCTGCGGCGCTGAGTTCGGTGCCAGCGACGTCAAGGATCAGAGGAGCATGGTCGGACATGTGCGGGTTCTTCCAACGGAAAACAGAAAAAGAAGCGGGGTTCAGGCCGTGGCGGCAGGGCCTGGCGGGGTGTGCTCCACCACCACAAAGCTGGCGGCGTAGTCGGTCTCGTCGGTCACAGTGACATGGGCGCGCAGGCCACGCGACTCAAACCAGGTCTTGAGCTCGTCGTGCAACACGATCACGGGCTGCCCGCTGGGCAGTTTGGCAATCTCGCACGAGCGCCAGGTCATGGGCATGCGCATGCCCATGCCCACGGCCTTGCTGAAGGCCTCCTTGGCCGAGAAACGGGTGGCCAGGTAGCGCACGCCGCGCTCGGGCCAGCGCTCGGTGCGCTCGCGCCAGGTTTGCAACTCGGCGGGTGCCAGCACCCGCTCGGCAAAGCGATCGCCATGCCGCTCCAGGCTGGCCTGGATGCGGCGCACGTCGCAGATATCGGTCCCGATGCCGTAGATCATGGCCAGCCTCGGGGATCAGCTTGGCTGAGCGGCCACGATGCAGCGCAGGTAGTCGCGCACGGTGGCCTCGTAGCCCAGCTCCAGGGCATCGGCGATCAAGGCGTGGCCGATCGAGACCTCCAGTACACCCGGAACCCCACGCAGGAAGGTGCTGAGGTTGTCGCGCGACAGATCATGCCCGGCATTGAGCCCCAGGCCCACCGCGAGTGCGGCCCGCGCCGTGTCGGCAAACTGCGCCAGCACGCGCGCCTCATCCGGGGTGCCAAAGGCACGGGCCCAGGTCTCGGTGTAGAGCTCGACACGGTCGGCCCCGATGGCACGGGCGGCCGCCATGGCCTCCGGGATCGGGTCCATGAACAAACTGACCCGCACGCCCAGGGCATGGGCTTCGTCAATCAAAGGCTTGAGGCGGCCGGCATCTTGCGGAAAGCTCCAACCATGGTCGCTGGTGAACTGACCTTCGCTGTCGGGCACAAAGGTGGCCTGGTGCGGACGAAACTCGCGCACGTGCTCCATCAGGTTGTGGAAGGGATTGCCCTCGATGTTGAACTCGGCTTGTGGCCACTGCTTGAGCAGGGCGGCCAGATCGCCCACATCACCGGCGCGGATGTGGCGCTCATCAGGGCGCGGGTGCACGGTGATGCCGGCGGCACCGGCCTGCAGGCAGAGCTCGGCGGCCCGGGTGACGCTGGGGATGCCCAGATGCCGGGTGTTGCGCACCAGGGCCACCTTGTTGAGGTTGACCGACAGGGCGGTGAGCGGATGCAGGGAAGAGGTCGCAGCGTTCATAGGTTTTGCAGGTCGATCATGAGTTGCCGGGTGCGCAGGGTGCGCGAACCGCAATGGTAGTGGAGCAAGGCCCGAAGCTGGTGTTTGAGCTCGGCCGTGCCATCGGCACTGGCGCGCAAGGTGGCGGCCAGCGGCGCGGGCTCATCGAGGGCCCGCTGCAAGGCCAGCCACCAGGCCCCAGGCAGGCCGCCGCGCTCCTGGGCCTGCGCTTCACGCAGGCCACCTTCAGGCACCAGCACATACAGCCCCTTGGCGCTCAAGGGTGTCAGCGTCGCTGTTTGCTGGTCGAGCGCGGGCAGCAGGCCCAAATCGCGCAACAGCACCAGTTCGAAGGCCCGCAGCACAGGCTGCAAAGCCTCGCCATGTTCGCTGGCCAGCACCCGCACCACGGCGGCATAGGCATCGAACAGGCCCGGATGCGGGTCGTCGCGCGCGAGCAGGCGCATCAGCAGTTCATTGAGGTAATAGCCCGACAGCAGGGCATCGCCCGTGGGCATGATGTGCCCGCCCACCCAATCGGCCGCTTTGAGGGTGTGGATCTCGGCCTGGGCATCGGGCGACAGGCTGTAGCCCAGGCGCAGCGGCTGCAGGGGCAGCAGTACCGGGCGGAAGTTGGAGGTGGGCTTTTTGGCGCCCTTGGCCACCAGGGCCTGGCGGCCGTGGTGCCGGGTCATGACCTCGAGGATCAGGCTGGACTCACTCCAGTCGTAGCGGTGCAGAACAAAGGCGGGTTCGTCTGCAATGCGCTTCGGGGGCGCCACGGTGGGGGTCGCTTACTCGTAGCCGAAGCTGCGCACGCGGGCTTCATCGTCGGCCCAGCCCGAGCGGACCTTGACCCACAGCTCCAGAAAGACCTTGGCGTCCATGAGTTTTTCAAGCTCCTGCCGGGCTTCGGTGCCGATGCGCTTGAGGCGCTCGCCCTTGTCACCGATCACCATGGCCTTGTGGCCGTCGCGCTCGACCACGATGGTGGCCGAGATGCGCAGCATGCGGTTGTGGGTCTTGCTCTTTTCCTCGTCGAACTTGTCGATGACCACGGTGGAGGTGTAGGGCAGCTCATCGCCAGTGAAGCGGAACAGCTTTTCACGCACCGTTTCGGAGGCCAGGAACTTCTCGCTGCGGTCGGTCAGCTCGTCGGCGCCATAGAACCAGGCCTGCTCGGGCAGGTATTTCTCGCAGATGCCGAACAAGCGTTCGATGTCGCCTTTGTTCTTGGCGGACATGGGCACGAACTCATTGAAGGGATGGCGCTCCTGCATGCTCTTGAGCCAGGGCGCCAACTCGGCGCGGCGGTTCACGGTGTCGAGCTTGTTGGCCACCAGCAGCGCCGGGATGCCGGGCTTGAGCAGAGACAGCACCTTGGCATCGGCCAGGGTGAAATTGCCGGCCTCAACCACAAACAGCACCAGGTCCACATCACCGATGGCGCCCATCACCGTCTTGTTGAGCGACTTGTTGAGTGCCGTGCTGTGGCGGGTCTGGAAGCCAGGGGTGTCGACAAACACGTACTGGGTCTGGCCCAGGGTGCGGATGCCGGTGATGCGGTGGCGTGTGGTCTGCGCCTTGCGCGAGGTGATGCTGATCTTCTGCCCGATCAAGGCATTGAGCAGCGTGGACTTGCCCACGTTGGGCTTGCCCACGATGGCGATCACGCCACAGCGCTGGCCTTCGACGGGGGCCGCACCCGCCACCACATCGGCTGCGGTCACAGGGGCAGCGCCGGGCTTGGCTGCGGCCAACATGGCTTCGAGGTCGGCGTTCGGGCCGGCTACAGGCTTTGTAGCGTCGTTCATTTGTATTTCGCTTTCAGGGTGAGCAGCATCGCTGCTGCGGCGGCCTGCTCGCCGGCACGCCGGGAGCCGCCGATGCCTCGCTCGGTCAGGCCCAGTTCGGGAATTTCACACTCGACATCAAAGGTCTGGCGATGCGCCACCCCCGTGGTGAGCACCACGCGGTAGGACGGCACTTTCATTTTGCGGGCCTGCAACCACTCCTGCAAGCCCGTCTTGGCGTCCTTGCCCATGGCTTGCATCTGAGGGTTGATCTCCACGGCCTGGTACAGCCGGTGCACCAGGGCCTCGGCCGGACCATATCCGGCATCCAGGAACACCGCGCCGATCAGGGCTTCCACGGCATCCGCCAGGATGGAGGGGCGTTTCTGCCCGCCGGAGCGGGCCTCCCCCTCGCCCAGGCGAAGCACGCCGGGCAGATCAAGATCCAGCGCCAGTTGGTGCAAAGTGTCTTGCTTGACCAGATTGGCCCGGGTGCGCGACAGGTCTCCCTCGGCCAAAGTGCCCAGGCGCCGGTACAGCAGGCTGGACACCGCCAGGTTGAGCACGGAGTCGCCCAGGAATTCAAGACGCTCGTTGTGGTCCGCGGAAAAACTGCGGTGAGTCACCGCCCGCTGAAACAGCTTCGGGTCCGCAAATGTGTGTTGCAGCTTCTGCTGCAGGGTTTGAAGTCGAGGGTCCACCTAGTTGGTCTGCGCGCTGTATTTCATGACCAGATAAGCTGGCCCGATGAGATGAATTTCACGGACATAGGCGAAGGAGACGATGACTTTGTCACCGGCCTTTCGAATGTCGAGGTCTTTGCCCGTGATCGATGTGATGTCGTCGATGGCCGCAGAGCGGTCAAATGCCTGCTGGATCTCGGCCACCGTGCTGCCTGTCTTGGCTCGGTCAATGGCACGCTTGGCAGCGACATATTCAATGCCCGTGGGGACCACCTGGGCACCCACCACGAAAACCGAGATGATCAATGCTGCCAGGAGCACCAGTGTGATGAATGACATGCCGCGCTGAGACGAGCGGCCCATTGGAATGTGTCTGTTCATTTGTCGATCTCTCTTGTGCGATTGACCCGAGGCATGCACTTCCGAGCCTGCCTCAATGGAAAGGCCCAATGCGCTTCAGGTTACCGAAGTTCATCCAGACAAACACCGCTTTGCCAACGATGTTGGCATCGGGCACAAAGCCCCAATAGCGTGAGTCCAGCGAATTATCGCGATTGTCGCCCATCATGAAGTAGTGACCCTCAGGCACCTTGCAGGTCACACCTTCAATGCTGTAGTGGCAGTTGGCCTTGAAAGGAAAGTCTTCCACGCCCGGCACAAAAGCGGGACGGTCCGGGTCGTTGAGCAGGCGGTGTGGCTGATCACCCAGCTTCTCCTCGAACTGCTTGAAGTAGCGCACGGCGTCTTCGTCAAAGAAATCAGGGATGGCCGTTGTCTCCAGCGGCTTGCCGTTGATGGTCAGGCGCTTGTTGATGTAGGCCACCTCGTCGCCCGGCACGCCCACCACACGCTTGATGTAGTCCAGGCTCGGCTTGGGTGGGTAACGGAACACCATCACATCGCCGCGTTGGGGCGGCGTGCCATCGGTGATCTTCTTGTTGATCACGGGCAGACGCACACCATAGGTGAACTTGTTCACCAGGATCAGATCGCCCACCAGCAGGGTCGGGATCATGGAGCCCGACGGAATTTTGAACGGCTCAAACAGAAAGGAACGCAACACGAAGACCGCAGCGATCACCGGGAACAGACCTGCGGTCCAATCCAGCCACCAGGGTTGCATCAGCAGGCGGGCTTTGGTGTCTTCCACATCACCATCGACCTGCTTGATGCCCATGCGGGTGAGTTCCTCACGGCGCTGTGCCTGGGCTGACTCGACAGCGGCTGCGGCCTGACGCCGGCGCGGCAGAAAGTACAGGCGCTCGGCCAACCAGTAAGCGCCTGTGACCAGCGTGGCCAGGAACAGCAGCAGCGCAAAATTGCCCTCGATGCCCCCGATATTGAGATACCAGGCTCCGATGTACGCTGCGAAGCCAGCCAGGATGATGGCCGTGACCGTTGACATGGCATTCATCATCAATCCTCCACCTGCAGAATGGCCAGGAATGCCTCTTGAGGCACCTCGACCGAACCGATCTGTTTCATGCGTTTCTTACCCGCCTTTTGTTTCTCAAGGAGTTTGCGCTTGCGGCTGACGTCGCCGCCATAGCACTTGGCCAGCACGTTCTTGCGCAAGGCCTTGATGGACTCCCGGGCGATGATGTTGGCGCCGATGGCGGCCTGGATGGCCACGTCGAACATCTGCCGGCTGATGATCTCGCGCATCTTGGCCGCGACGGCACGGCCGCGGTACTGGGACTGGCTGCGGTGCACGATGATGGACAGCGCATCGACCTTCTCGCCGTTGAGCAGAATGTCCACCTTGACCACGTCGGAGGCCCGGTACTCCTTGAACTCATAGTCCATCGAGGCGTAGCCGCGGCTGACGGATTTCAGCTTGTCGAAGAAGTCCAGCACGATCTCACCCAGCGGCAATTCGTAGGTGAGCATCACCTGGCGACCGTGGTAGGCCATGTTCAACTGAACACCGCGCTTCTGGTTGGCGAGTGTCATCACGGCGCCCACGTAGTCTTGCGGCATGTACAGGTGCACGGTCACGATGGGCTCGCGGATCTCCTGGATACGCGCCTGGTCAGGCATCTTGGCAGGGTTCTCCACCATGATGACCTCGCCATCGCCCTTGAGCACCTCGTAGACCACGCTGGGTGCGGTGGTGATCAAATCCTGATCGAACTCACGCTCCAGGCGCTCCTGCACGATCTCCATGTGCAGCAGGCCGAGGAAGCCACAACGGAAACCGAAGCCCAGAGCCTGTGACACCTCGGGCTCGAACTGCAGCGAGGCGTCGTTGAGCTTGAGTTTTTCCAGGCTGTCGCGCAGGGAGTCGTACTGGTTGGCCTCGGTCGGGTAGAGGCCGGCGAACACCTGGGGCTGGATTTCCTTGAAACCAGGCAGCGCCTCCGTGGCCGGGCCCAGGTTGTTGGGCAACTTCTTTTCGAGCGTGATGGTGTCGCCCACCTTGGCCGCCTGCAACTCCTTGATGCCAGCGATGATGTAACCCACCTGCCCCGCCTCCAGCGACTCGCGCGGCAGGTTGGCAGGTGTGAACACGCCGAGGTTGTCGGCGTTGTAAACCGTGCCCGTGGCCATCATCTTGAAGCGCTCACCGCGCCCCAGGCGACCATCCACCACGCGCACCAGCATCACCACGCCGACATAGCTGTCAAACCAGCTGTCGATGATCATGGCCCGCAGGGGAGCGTTCGGGTTGCCCTTGGGGGCAGGAATCTTGGCCACGATGGCTTCAAGAATTTCGTCGATGCCCATGCCGGTCTTGGCCGAGCAGGGAATCGCGTCAGTGGCGTCGATGCCGATCACATCCTCGACCTCTGCCTTGGCATTCTCTGGGTCGGCCTGCGGCAAATCCATCTTGTTGAGCACCGGCAGCACCTCGACCCCCAGGTCGAGCGCGGTGTAGCAATTGGCCACGGTCTGGGCCTCGACACCCTGCGAAGCATCGACCACCAGCAGCGCGCCCTCACAGGCCGACAAAGAGCGACTCACTTCATAAGAGAAGTCGACGTGGCCGGGGGTGTCGATCAGGTTCAGGTTGTAGACCTGCCCATCTTTGGCCTTGTACTGCAGCGCAGCGGTCTGCGCCTTGATGGTTATCCCACGCTCTTTTTCGATGTCCATCGAATCAAGCACCTGTGCCTCCATCTCACGCTCTTCAAGGCCTCCGCAGCGCTGGATCAAGCGGTCGGCCAGCGTTGATTTGCCGTGGTCGATGTGGGCGATGATCGAAAAATTTCTGATGTGATTCATCAACGAGAACGCTTAAGTAATTGAATTGTCTGGAGGAGACACAAGAAAAAAGGGCGCGTCTGGTGGCGACGCGCCCTGAACCAACAATCTATGGCAACTGCGATAGTTGGAGCTTCATTGTAGGCAAAAAGCCTGGGACGTACAGCCCGAGCAAGACCAAGACCTCGTCGTTGCAACACTGCAACAAGATATTTATCCACAGCTTATACACAAATCAACCCAGGAAATTCTGGACAACTTGTGGGTGATCTGTGGATCACCATCTTTCGACGATCTGGCTTCCCGTATCGTGGTTTTTGATCTTCTCGATATGCCGAAGCGCATCGGTCAACAGAACAATTCTACCTAAACGGCGAATTAGGCCCTGAATACGTGAGCACCTGCACACTTTTTATCCCCAAGCCCACCCCTGTTTGAAAAAAGCACCGACCTTGTCCAAAACAGGACATCTGCCTTGGCAAACCCGAGCAGGCAGAAGGGTTGAAACAAGGCCAGCACCCCCATCAGCGGGCCGGACGCAATGTGGCGAGCTGGGTCCAGTCGCCACGGCGGAACAACACGCTGATCGCCTTGCTGCGATCCGCTTTGGTCAATGCCTGCTCAAAATCCTTCACGGACAGCGTTTCGACGTTGGCCACAGAGAGGATCACGTCCCCTTCCCGCAAACCCGCCCGAGCCGCTGCCTCGGTCGCGGCATCCACACGCACCCCACCCTTGAGCTTGAGTTCTTTCTTCTGGGCAGCAGTCAGCTCGGTGACCACCAAACCCAAAGACTGCGCCGCCGAAGAACTGCGCGGCTTGTCGTCACGGTCATTCTTGCGTGTCGCCACCGAATCAGGCTCGATCTCCGCCACCGTGATCGCCAGATCGCGGTTGGCGCCCCGCCGGAACACCGTCAGGGTGCTGCGCGTGCCTGGCTTGGTGTTGCCCACCAGACGCGGCAGATCGGCACTCTTCTCGATCGGCTTGCCATCAAAGCGCAAGATCACGTCACCCGGCTCCACGCCTGCCTTGTCTGCGGGCGATCCAGACTCTACCCCGCGGACCAATGCACCCTGAGCCTTGGACAAACCGACCGAATCGGCCACCTCCTTGGTCACCTGATCAATCTGCACGCCGATGCGCCCCCGTGAAACGCGACCACTGACACGCAACTGGTCGCTGACCCGGATGGCCTCATCGATCGGAATGGCAAAGGAGATGCCCATGAAGCCGCCCGAACGGGAGTAGATCTGGCTGTTGATGCCAATGACCTCCCCACGCATATTGATCAGGGGGCCACCCGAGTTGCCCGGGTTGATCGCGACATCGGTCTGGATGAAAGGAAGGTAATCACCCGTTTCACGCTGTTTGGCACTCACGATACCGGCCGTGACCGTGTTCTCCAGGCCAAAGGGCGAGCCAATGGCCATCACCCACTCGCCCACCCGCAGACGGGCCACATCACCCAGCTTCACAGCCGGCAATCCTGAGGCTTCAATCTTGACCACGGCCACGTCAGTGCGTTTGTCCGAACCGACGATGCGTGCCTTGAACTCGCGCTTGTCCGTCAAGGTGACCAGCACTTCATCGGCATCTTCCACCACATGGGCATTGGTCATGATGAAGCCATCAGGCGTCAGGATGAAGCCGGAGCCCACCCCACGTGGTTGCGCCTCCTCCTCGGACTGGGGGCGCTGCTGCTTGGGTGCTTGGCGGGGCACCTGCGGTACCGGCAGTCCAAAGCGCCGGAAAAACTCCAGCATGTCTTCATCCATGCCCGCCCCGGCCCCTTGCCGGCCGGACACCTTCTCGAGGGTTCGAATGTTGACCACCGAAGGCCCCACCTGGTCCACAAGATCCGTGAAGTCAGGCAAGGTCCGCTGCATCGGTGCACTCTGGGCTTGAGCAGCGTGTGTCGGAAACAGAGACAAAGCGGAAGCACTGCCCACCGCAGCCAGCAGCACCCAAGCGTTCAGGCTTTTTTTCCAGGGGACGATTGGCATCATGGTCCTTTCAAGAATCAATTCATGCATCAAGTCAGAAACAGCAAAGGCCCGGGGCGTGATTCGCAACGGGCCAATGGAAGCAGGCAGGGGTTTTACTTGAGTCGCTCAAGGTTCTGAACAAACAGCTTCAAGGTCTGTGCTGGCACCTCACCCACCAAGGTCACCCACCAATCGCCAAGCACCCGCTTGCCCAGGGTTTGCGTAGCGCCCATGGAGAGTTGCACCTCATCGGCGGCGCGAGGCTGACGGTCGTAGGGCTCAATGAAGAGCGAGACGGTGGCCAGACCGTCAGAAAAGGTCCATTGCAGCGTGGGCTCCGGTGGACCCTTGGGTCCAATCATGGGGACAGCGCTCATGCCGCGCCGGTAGCAACTGACGGTCTGGAAGCCTGCCACCGGGCCTTTGAGTGCCCAACCTTCCTGTTGAGCGGTGGTCTTGGTCAGATCTGGGTGCTCCACCCGGTACCCGTTGGTGGCCGCCATCATCTGGGCCAGCTTTTCCATCTTCACATTGGCATCGAGGTCGAGCTCGGAAAAGGCGGCCTGCTCCAACACCCGCCCCTCAGCATCCAGCGTCTGTATCTTGACCACCAGCCCAGACTTTTTCTCACTCCAGATGCGGTAGCCAAAGCGTTGCGCGTCCTTGGGCTGAATCTGCACCACATCGGCATCAAAGCCAGCCACCCGGTCCACGCCTTGCGCACTGGCCTGGTACAAATTGGCCAGGGCCGGGTCACCTCCCCGCCGAAGATTGGGAAACACACCCAGTGACTCACGCTTTTCAGCACGAGCCACGCGCAGTTCAGGCAAAAAGGTGATGACCTGATCGTTGCGACGCAGCGTTGAGCGTGGTGGCCCAGTCAACGCGTCGATGCGCTCCATCTGCACATCACCGTCGCAAACATGCCAGATGCGAGAGCTGTACATGCCTCCTGCCGCCGACATCACCACAAAAGTGCCGACATAGGCCTTGCGGCTTGAGGCGTTGTGCAGCCGCAGCAACCACTGGTTCAAATCAAGTTCTGGCGGCGCCGGTTTGACTACCGGGGACGGCCCGACAGTGGCTTGGGCGGGCGGTTGCGGTTGCGCGGCCAAGGCGCCAGAGCATGAGCCCACAGCGGTAACCAAAGGCAGCAATGCGCCCACGACCACCCGTCGCAAGTTGTCCGCGCCTGAGGCGAAGCTCACCGTGAAGCCCCCTCAAAAGTGGCATTGCGCAGGAAGCCAGCAGGCGTCTGCAATGCAGAGGCACCCGCAGCCTGCTTGTGTGCCGCCAGCAATTCATCCAGACGGGGATCGCGCAGCATGACGGCGCGCTCGTCTCCAGGCAGCGAAACCGTCACAGCTTGAACACCCGAAGTCGGTGCCGAGTTGACAGCCAATTGCTCGCTGAATCGGCCGGAGCCTAGTTGTCCCATCACCCCCCAGCCGACGGCTGCGACGGCAACCACAGAGGCCAGACCTGCCACCATGCGCCAACGGAATAGGGGTTGATTGGCCGCTTCGGCCTGAAGCGTTTGCGGCATCACAGGCATGGGCTGCGGCAAAGGTTCCATGGGCTCGATCCGCTCTTCGGTCAGGCGAGTGCGCAAGCGAACCATGAAGTCAGGCGACAGGCCGAGCGCGGCGTCTGCGGCACCAGCGGCCATACCCCACTCACCACGCAGCACATCCCGGCTGAGGTGGTAGATGTCCCAGGAGACCGCAGCATCATCGTCTGCGCTCATCTGCGCCAGCAACTTGGCGGCATCGGCGTCATCCAGGCGCCCATCGGCCAGATCGGAGATCAACTCGCGGTTTTCAAGCATTCGGTCCATTTGCAATCCCTTGGTTCATCACCAACGTTTCCCCGTCTGATTGGCCAGCAATGGCTTGACCTTGGCCGAAATGGCCTCCCGAGCGCGAAAAATCCGGGAGCGTACCGTGCCGATCGGACAATTCATCACTTCAGCGATCTCGTCGTAACTGAGTCCTTCGATCTCTCGTAGCGTGACAGCCTGCCGAAGATCTTCTGGCAAGGCTTCCATGGCCGAGTTCACGGCTTCGCCGATTTCCTTCGCCGCCAGGACAGTTTCCGGGGTTTCATCGCTGCTTAGTTCGTTTGAAACCGGGGAAGTTTCATCGTCATCATCACGCCCACGCAGCGCACTTTCGTTCATCACCGGGTTGCGGCGCAGATCGACCAAGGCTTTTTTAGCTGTGTTGACCGCGATCCGGTACAGCCAGGTGTAGAACTGCGCCTCCCCACGAAACTGATGCAGCGCGCGGTAAGCACGGATAAAGGTCTCCTGCACCACATCATCGACCAGGTCGGAATCCCTGACCATGCGCGCCACCAGCCGAGCCACGCGCCGCTGATATTTCAGAACCAGAAGTTCAAACGCACGTTGATTGCCCGCGACCGCGCGCTGAACCAACAGCAGATCACTGTCGTCCTGGGCTGGCGATAGGGTTATGGGGGGTTGGGTCATGAAAACGAAGACAGCAGCAAGCTCAAGACCCGATGGGTTCTTTCGACGGCTCGTATGCAGCGCGCGAATATACCGCACAGCGCAGCAGGTGCCAGCGAGATGGCTCGCTGCGACGCTCCAGCCAGATCCATTTCCCACCCCAAACACCCGTGGCGCGCCAACGGAGCAGCAACACCAACTGCAAGTCCAGCAACACATGGACGGTGCCGTCACCTGCCCACACAGATCCCTTGCGCATTTGGCAATGCAGGGCCCAAGTGGAGCCATCCCAGACAAGTTCGCCCGCCTTGAAACCCCAGGCCAACCGAACGCTGAACACCAGCGCAGGCAGACACAGGCAAAAAGCCACCCATGCGCGCAGCATCGAGGGTGCCGTCTGGTACGCCCAGAGCATGATACAGATGAGGGCTGCCATAAAAACGCCCCCTTCCCACGCCCATCGAAGCCGCGAGGGCTTCACAGGGTAGCGAACAGGGGGCGCGGCGTGCATCAATCAGCAACCGACATGTAGGGCACGTGGATCAGAAGCAAAGGGCAAGCAGCCCCATGCAGTGCGATCAACTCAGTCGCTTGAAGACCAGCGTACCGTTGGTGCCGCCAAAACCGAAGTTGTTCTTGACGGCCACATCAATCTTCAGGTCACGGGCCTCATTGGCACAGTAATCCAGGTCGCAATCCGGATCTTGATTGAAGATGTTGATGGTCGGCGGGCTCTTCTGGTAATACACGGCCAGCGCTGTGAACACGCTTTCAATACCACCTGCACCACCCAGCAAGTGCCCGGTCATCGACTTGGTCGAATTCACCACGGTCTTGTAGGCGTGATCACCCAGAGCCGCCTTGATGGCGTTGGTTTCGTTGGTGTCACCCAGAGGTGTCGATGTGCCATGCGCATTCAGGTAGTTGACCTGATCCCCGTTGATACCGGCATTGCGCAGGGCCATTTCCATGGAGCGACGAGGGCCGTCGACGTTGGGTGCCGTCATGTGATAAGCGTCACCCGACATGCCAAAACCGGTGATTTCAGCGTAGATGCGGGCACCACGGGCCTTGGCGTGCTCATACTCTTCGAGCACCATGACACCCGAACCTTCGCCAAGGACAAAACCATCGCGGTCCTTGTCCCACGGGCGCGAGGCCGTCTTGGGATCATCGTTGCGGGTGGAAAGGGCTCGCGCCGCCGCAAAGCCGCCAATACCCAAAGGAGAGACGGTCGACTCAGCACCGCCAGCCACCATGACATCGCAATCACCGTACTCGATCATGCGAGCCGACAAACCGATGGCATGCAGACCCGTCGTACAAGCGGTGACCACCGCCACGTTGGGGCCCTTGAAGCCGTATTGAATGGAAACATGACCCGAGATCATGTTGATGATCGAGGCCGGAACGAAGAAAGGCGAAATTCTTCTCGGCCCACGATTGGTGTATTCGCCATGGGTCTGCTCGATCATCGGCAGGCCGCCGATGCCAGAACCAATGTTGCAGCCGATGCGGGCTGCCTGTTCCTCGCTCAGTGCGTCGCCAGTGGGCAAACCCGAATCAACCACCGCCTGCATGGCCGCAGCCATCCCGAGGTGAATGAAGCGGTCCATGTGACGCGCCTCTTTCTCAGGGATGTACTGGGTGATGTCAAACCCCTTCACTTCACCCGCAAACTTGCAGGCAAAAGCGCTGGCGTCAAACGACTTGATCAGGTCGATACCAGACTGGCCGGCCAACAAATTGTTCCAGGACTCGGCAACCGTATTGCCTACGGGGCTGATACAACCCAGGCCAGTGACGACAACGCGACGACGGGACATATGAAAATCTCAGTTTGGCCGGACGCGAAGCGCCGGCGGTCTGTGACAAGCCAGGCAAAGCCGCAAGGCCCTGCCGGCCCGCACTCCAAAAGTGTAGGACCGGTCCGCTGGGGACTCAGGCCTTGTGGTGCGTGTTGGCGTAGTCGATCGCGTTTTGCACCGTGGTGATCTTCTCGGCATCTTCATCCGGGATCTCGATGCCGAACTCGTCTTCCAGAGCCATCACCAATTCCACCGTGTCCAGAGAGTCTGCGCCGAGGTCAGCGACAAAGGCCTTTTCGTTAGTGACTTGAGACTCTTCCACGCCGAGTTGTTCGGCGATGATTTTTTTGACACGTGCTTCGATATCGCTCATGGTTCCCTCTGAGGGTTGTGAAAAGATCCGTGATTTTAGCCGCCCCGGAGAACATTCCCGAAGCATTTGCCGCACGGACCATTCGGCTTTGATCTGCTTCTAATTTACATGTACATGCCGCCATTGACATGCAACTCTTGCCCAGTCACATATGAGGCCTGCGGAGAGGCCAGATAAGCGACGGCATGAGCGATGTCGGCGGGCTGCCCCAGATGACCCAGAGGGATCTGAGTCAACAAGGCTTTTTGCTGCTCTTCAGGCAGCGAAGCCGTCATGTCGGTATCGATGAAACCTGGGGCCACGCAGTTCACCGTGATGCCTCGGCTACCCAACTCACGGGCCAGCGCACGGGTCATGCCCGCG
>Ga0208888_100723_pt1 | contig 13901 bp, 9 predicted proteins | sample LakWasM115_HOW13_2_FD_183929 | JGI IMG/M metagenome (GOLD analysis project Ga0208888, IMG submission 183929) | Freshwater sediment methanotrophic microbial communities from Lake Washington under simulated oxygen tension - Sediment Metagenome... | ecosystem: Environmental > Aquatic > Freshwater >...
CAGCAAAACGCTGCCATGGTGGAGCAAAGCGGTGCTGCGGCCATCAGCATGAGCGACCAAGCCCAGCGCTTGGTGGAGGCAGTGAAAGTATTTGCGGTCTAGTCGACCAAAAGAAACACCCACGCCATGCGCCCAACAAGGCCTCCGACACGCTACCGAAAAGGCCTGATCGAGTGGCTGTTTCTGCTGGCCATGTTGCTGGCCTTCGGTGCCTATATCGGTCACACGGAGTACCACGACTACCTGGAGCTGGAGAGCCAGCAAACTGCGCGACTGCAAACCCAGGCCACGGTCATCGAAAAGAATCTGGTGCCGCAACTTTTTTCAACCGGCCGGGCAATCGACGGCATTCTGGAGAGCATACCGGCCTGGAGACTGGAACATGACGGATTCCAGAGAGCCAACCAGCGGCTCAAACAGATAGGCGACACGCTGACGGGCATCCGCACCATCATGGTCATCAATGCTCAGGGGCAGGTACTCACAGCAAACAGGGAGGAACTGATTGGGCAAAATTTCTTTCAGCGGGAGTATTTTCAGCATGCGCTGACGAACCCCCGGCGTGAGATCCTCTACATCACACCGCCCTTCCAGACCGTCCTTCATTCGTGGGTCATGAGTGTGTACCGCATCATTCCCGGCCCCCGCGGGGAGTTCTCCGGAATCGTGATTGCAAGCGTCAACCCGAGCTACTTCAACACTCTGCTGGACTCGGTACGCGACGCACCTGACATGTGGGCCTTTGTCGCCCATGGTGATGGCAAGGTTTTCATGATGGTGCCCGAACGCGCTGACGTGACCGGCAAGGATTTGGCCCAGCCCGGAACCTTCTTTTCCCGCCACATCCAGAGTGGCAAGGCCAGCAGCCTGTTCAGTGGACAACCATTTGTGACGGGTGAAGCAAACCGCCTGATCGCTTTGCGAACCATTCAGCCCGACCACCTGAATATGGAGAAGCCACTGGTGGTGGGCGTCTCGCGCGATGTCCTGGACATGCGTGCCGGCTGGGCACGCGAACTTCAGGAGCAGATATCGATCTATGTGGTTCTGGTCCTGGCGACGACCGTGAGTCTGTTTATTTACCAGAAACGCCGCCACGCTTTCATGCGGCTGGCGCATGCCAGGGACCGGGCACTCCGGGCCAGTGATGCGCGTCTGCACTCGTTCTTTGATGCCACGCCGGATGCCTTGCTGATCAGTGACATTACCGGTGTCATCACCATGGCCAACCAGCAGGTTGAACGCTTGTTGGGCTACGCGGTTGCAGAGCTGATTGGCAAGTCGATTGAGGAACTGGTTCCCGGTCGATTCCGCGGCAGCCACCCGGCACTGCGCTCCGAATTCTCCGAAAATCCAAGTGCCAGGCGGATGGGCACCGGCCTGGCGGTCAAGGCACGCCGAAAAGACGGGCACGAGTGCGATGTCGAAGTGAGCCTGAGCCGCATTGAAACCGATGAAGGCCTGTTCTTCGCCAGCGCGCTGCGCGACATCACTGAACGCAACCGGTCCGAAGAACAGCTGCGCATTGCCGCAGTCGCCTTTGAGTCGCACCAGGGTGTGATGGTCACGGATTCGGCCAGCGTGATCCTGCGCGTCAACCAGGCCTTCACCGAAATCACGGGCTACAGCGCTGAAGAAGTGGTCGGCCGCAAGCCGAACCTGCTTAAATCGAGCCGCCATGATGCGAACTTCTACCGATCCATGTGGGAATGCATCATCCGGACGGGCGTTTGGCAGGGTGAGATCTGGGACCAGCGAAAAAATGGAGACATCTATCCCAATTGGCTCTCGATCTCCGCCGTCCGCGACGCACACGGAGTTGTGACCCACTATGTCGGAACACACCAGGACATCACCGACCGCAAGCTGGCAGAAGACAAGATCAATGAACTGGCCTTCTTTGACCAGCTGACCGGACTACCCAATCGCACACTGTTGCTGGACCGGTTGAAGCAGGCTGCCACAGCCAGCAGCCGCAATGGGAAATTTGGTGCATTGCTGTTCATTGACCTCGACAACTTCAAGTCACTGAACGACACGCTGGGCCACGACATCGGCGACCTGCTGCTCAAAGATGTCGCTCAACGTCTGGCAGCCTGCGTACGCGAGGGCGACACCGTGGCCCGCCTCGGTGGGGACGAGTTCATGGTGATTCTGGAGGGCCTGAGCCGTAACGCGATGGAAGCCGCGACCGACGCGGAGACCGTTGCCGAGAAGATCCTCGCCAAGCTCGCCCAACCCTATCAGTTGGGCGACGTTGCGCACCACAGCACGGCCAGTATCGGTGTCACCCTGTTCGGCAACCAGAGCACAACCATTGATGACCTGATGAAGCAGGCCGACCTTGCCATGTACCGATCAAAAGAGGCAGGACGCAATGCCCTGCGTTTCTTTGACCCCGCCATGGCAACGGCGGTAATCAAACGGGTTGCGCTGGAAGCAGATTTGCGCAACGCCGTTGCGGCCAAACAGTTCGTGCTGCACTACCAGGCGCAAGTGACCGGACTCGGCCGGGTGACCGGCGCCGAAGTGCTGGTGCGCTGGCTGCACCCAGAGCGCGGCATGGTGGCACCGGCCGATTTCATACCCTTGGCCGAAGAGACCGGGGTTATCCTGGCCCTGGGTCAATGGGTACTGGAAACCGCGTGCATGCAATTGGCACTGTGGGGAAAAATGGCGGGCATGGAGCACCTCACACTGGCTGTCAATGTCAGTGCGCACCAGTTTGGGCAGCCCGGCTTTGTGGACGGGGTGTTGAACACGTTGCAACGCAGCGGCGTCAACCCCATGCGCCTCAAGCTGGAGTTGACCGAAAGCCTGCTGGTCGGCAGCGTGCAGGACATCGTTGAAAAAATGTTCGCACTGAAAGCCAAGGGCGTGTGCTTCGCACTGGATGACTTCGGTACGGGCTATTCTTCGCTGTCCTACCTCAACCGCCTCCCCCTGGATCAGTTGAAAATCGACCAGTCTTTTGTGCGCGATGTGCTGATCAACCCCGGCGATGCGGCGATCGCCAGAACCATCATCGTGCTGGCGAGGAGCTTGAACCTGGGCGTCATCGCCGAGGGCGTTGAGACAGAAGCGCAGCGGGATTTTCTGGCCAGCTCGGGCTGCCATGCCTATCAGGGTTATTTCTTCAGCCGGCCGGTTCCGGTTGAGCGCTTTGAGGCCTTCGCGCTGGGGGTGTAGACACCGTCAAGTAAAGATGACCCAATGTTTTTGGGCCACCGCCAGCAGCAGCATGGCTACATCTTGCTGTCGTGCAGCGCGCCGCCGCTCAGGTCGACCATCTCGGGCTTGACATCGGCATAGCGCAGCAGCTTGCCACCCCATTGCTCGGCAAACTTTTTGGCATCGCCTTCTTGTGCGAAGCTGGCGATCGTCGGCCCCATCGAGCCATTGCGCTTGCTGCCCAGCACATAGAAGCCGCTCTTGGCATCGATCCAGTTGCCGCGCGGCTGCTCCCAGTCGGCTTTGCCCATGTCTTGCACGTACGCAGCGCGAATGGCCTTGACCTGCTCAGGTGCCAGCAGGGTGTGAAACATCTCCACCGTATCGCAGAAGAAGACGGGCGCGTCATGGCCGGCGTAGTGGATTTGCGCCTTGGGACCAGGATAGTCAGCCAGCAGCATGCCGTCCAGATCACAGGTGGTGCGGGCGTCTATCTCCACCGGAGCCATGGGCTTGGTAGAGACAGACTGGTCGCAGCCGACCAGGGCGCTTCCCAGCAGGGCCGTGAAAAGAATTGAGCGGCGAGTTATCTTCATGAGCGAAATCTCCAACGTGCCAGTGCCAGCGGCACAACAATCCAGGCCAACATGACCGAACCCATCAGCCAGGGCCTGGCCAGGGCAGGCGGCACGATGCTGGCCAGGCCATACAGCGTGCGGACATCTTCCAGCGAAAACACATTCAGGATGCGAAACACATCCGCGGGATTCAGCAGCAGCAGATAGGCAAATGCGTCACCCCCGTAGCTGCCGCCCGTGGCCACCAGCGCCCCCAGCAGCAACAGGTCAAACACCAGCACAAAGAAGAACCACATCGCGATCGCCAGCCCCGAGGCGCGCGTGCGCTCCCGCGCGATCACCGACATCAGCACGGCCAGACTCAGGAACGCCATTCCCAGCAGCACCGAACTGATCATGAAGCCGACGTAGTGGTACAGCCCCGCCCAGCCATATTGCTGGAACAGCAGCAAGGCCACCAGGCCAAAGCCTGTCAGCGTGGAGAGCGTGAGCGCCGCCGCCAACCCCAAGTACTTGCCCAGCAGCAGTTCCAGTCGCGTGATGGGCAAGGCCAGCAGCAGGTCCAGCGAGCCGCGCTCGCGTTCGCCCACGATCGCATCAAAACCCAACAACAAGGCGATGAGAGGGATCAGGTAGATCACCAGACTGACCAGGCTTGCGATGGTGAACTCGATCGATCGCAGGCCCAACTGGCCCTGGGCTGCGCCGCCAAAATAGGCAATCACCAAAGAGAATACCGTGAACACCAGGGCCACCGCCAGCACCCAGCGGTTGCGCAGACGGTCGCGAAACTCTTTCGCGGCCAGGGTCAGGATTTGCGTCCATTCCATCGTTTCACCTCAATCCGAAAATCCAAAGAACAAGTCTTCCAGCGAGGGCTCACGGATGTTCAAGTCCAGCAGCCTGGACCCCAGGGCCGCAAGCGCGCCCAGCACCAGCATTTTGGACCCGCGCGGGCAACTCACCCGCAAGCCTTCACCGGTGAGCACGCTGCTCACGCCCGCCAGCTGTTGCAGTGCCTGCTGCGTTGCCACTGCATCGCCGGGCTCCAGGCGCAACTCCAGGGTCAGCGGCATGTGCATCTGGTCACGCAATTCCTGCACGCTGCCCAAGGCCTGGATTTTGCCGGCGGACATGATGGCGAGGCGATCCACCCGCTCCTGCAGCTCGGCCAGGATGTGCGAGGTGATGATGATGGTCACGCCGGTGTCGCGCAGTCCATGCAGTGTTGCGTAGAAGTCGCGTATCGCCTGCGGATCCAGGCCATTGGAGGGCTCATCCAGAAACAACACCCTTGGCGCGCCCAACAGTGCCTGTGCAAAACCCAGGCGCTGGCGCATGCCTTTGGAATACTCCCGCAACGGTCGATTGCCCGCATGCGTCAAGCCGACACGCGCCAACGTGGGCTCGCATTGGGAACTGGGTGCGCCTTTGAGCCGGGCAAAGAAGCGCAGAGTCTCCAGCCCGCTCAAATTGTCGTACAGGACCACGTTCTCGGGCAGGTAGCCGATGTGCCGGCGCACGGTCCGGAAATCGCTTCCCTGTACCGACGTTCCATCAATCAGGATCTCGCCCGCGCTGGGCTGTATCAGTCCCAGCATCATTTTGAAGAGCGTGCTCTTGCCCGCGCCGTTGCGGCCGATGAGACCAAAGATCTCACCGCGTTCAACGCTCAGGTCCACGCCGTCCACGGCACGCAGAGCGCCGTAGTGTCTGGCAACGCCGCGCGCCTGAATGGCAGGGCCTTCTGCGCCCGGAGGCTTATTGACCAGGATAGTGCTTGTCACGCCACTCGCTCCATTGTTTGTTGTTGGGTTGCATGCGTGGCTTGGGGTCTACCACGCTGGGCACGCGCAACACCGGAAATTGCTGGGCGACCAGGCGCAGCGCCTGCACTGCGGGACTGGCCAGCAGCAGCTTGATGCTGGGGTAGCGCCAGCTGAGGCGATCCACGATGTCGTTGGCCTCGTACGGCACGTCGCCGATGCCGTTGCCATCGCGATCCCAACCCAGGTAGTTGCTCCAGTGGTTGCCGCTCTGGGCGCCCCACACCTCGTCACGCGCCCCCACATAGCGCACCTGCTCGCGGTTGGCAATGAAGTCGTTACCCTCCACCACGTTGCGCGTGGAGCCCGCCGCGAGGTGCACGCCCACATGGTTGTCCACCACCAGGTTATTCCTGATCGTCACGTATTCCACATCGTAGATGAAGAAGCCGCGGTTGTTACCGGCAACAACGTTGTTTTCGATCACTGAATCCTGCATGGTGCGCAGCATGATGCCGTGATCGGAGTTACCCCAGGCGCGATTGTTGCGCACCACTTGATCGCGTACTTCCATGAGCGCCAGTCCGCCGCGGTTGTAGTAGCTGTCGTTGTCCTCCCACAGGTTGTAGTAGGAGTTCATGTAGTGCGTGCCATAGCGGCTGTGGTGCAGTCTGTTGCCTTTGAAGATGGCGTGGTGCGACACGTCCACATAGAGAGCATCGCGCACAAAACTGATGTTGTTGCCGATGATGTGGGCACCTGTGGTGTTGTAGAGTTGCACGCCGTTGCCGCGCTGCGAGGAGTTGTAGTCACGCTTGCCGGTGATGAGGTTGCCTTCGATCACGACATCGTTGGCCTTTTCTATCCACAGCCCGAACAGGTTATAGGTGAGATCGCAGTGGCGCACCACCGCGCGGTGCGCGCCGGGGTAGATATAAATTCCGGCGTTCTGGTCCTTGAGGCTGTCGCCAGAGTCGCTCACGATCAGGCCTTCGATGGTCACGTCGGTCGCCGTCACCCGCAGCGTATCGCCCTGCTGCCCGCCGCTGAGCGTGGGGCGCCCGATGCCGCGCAACGTGAGCGGCTTGTCGACGAGGAAGTTGCCTTTGTAACGGCCGCGTTCGATTTCAATTACGTCGCCAGGTTTGGCGACCATGATCGCCTGCTCCAGCGACGCGCCCGGCTTGACGCGCAACGTGGCCGCTTGCGCACTGGCCAGCGACACTGCCAGCAGCAGGAACAGGATTATCTGCATCAGGACGTCAGACTACCAGCAACCCGAGCGCCTTGAGGCTCAGGAACAGCGCCGCGCCTATCAGCAGGTTTTTGAAGCCCACATAGCTGAGCATGTCCATCACGCTGGCATAGCGGTATTTCGACTGCCACCAGGGGCCGTCCTTGACATAGCGGCGACCCGACAGGCGGATAAATATTTCGTACACGCTCCAGCCGACCCACCAGCCGATGATGGCGCCCGACGAGAGGCGGCCAGTCGCTGCCAGCACCCAGGCCACACTGGCCGCCAGTGCCAGCGAGAAGCCTGCGATCTGCAGCGCGCGCTCCGAAGCCCAGCCCTCTGCGCTCCAGGGCCAGAGGTGGTCGCGCAACTCCAGCCACAGCCACTTCAGGCCTGATTCGTGGGCCTTGTGTACCGGTGTCACGGGGTCAGTTGGCATGCGCGGATCCGGCCCCCTGGCTGCCTTTGCACTGATCTGCGCGGCCGAGCCGTCGGTTACGGCGTGGATCGGAATGAAGTAGCCGTCGCGACCAATCGGAGTGATCTCAAGCCCATCGCGCTCGCGCCGCTTGCGCTCCTTTGACAGCGGCGGACAACCCTTCACGTCGGTGTATAGCACCAGACAATCCAGGCAGTGAAGGCATTCCCGGTGATCGATGCGACCGGCGGCATCAATGGCCAGCGAGCCGCAGCCCACGGCGCAGGCCTTGCAACTGTTGCAGTCCTGCTTGCGCGGCAGGCCAAACCAGCGAAACGTGCTGGGCATGGCCAGGGCTGCGCCCAGCGGGCAGATGTATTTGCAGTAGGGGCGCTCGGTGAAGATCGACACCCCCAGAATTGCACAGACAAACAGCCCATAAGGCCAGGCGCGGTTGCCAACGCCCACCAGGAAAGTGGTCTTGAAGGGTTCCACCTCGGCCAGCTTCTCTGCCAGCCCCAGAGAGAACACAGACACTATCAGCAGGCCAAAGAACACCGCGTACTTGAGCCACTTGAGCCGGTCATGCCAGACCTGCGGCAAGTGGCCCTGAAAACGCTTCAGACCGATCAGGCCGCCCAGCTTGTACATCGCCTCCGACAAGGACCCGAATGGACACATCCAGCCGCAGAACAGACCGCGCCCAAACAGAAACACGGTGAGGATGATGAAGATCCAGAACAGGAAGATAAACGGGTCGGACAGGAACAGTGACCACGTCCACTGGAACAGCAGTGTATGCAGCCAGGTCAGCACCTGGGTAATGGAGGGTTGGGCCATCGCGCCAAAGCCGACGAAACCAATACTCAAGGCCCAGGCGCTGTATTTGAAGGCGTTCACCGGCCACTTGTTCTTGTGGGTAGACAGGCGTGTGAGTTTTTCCCGGAACGCGTACACCACCGTCACCGCGATCAGCAGCACTGCGAACAGGGCAATCTCCACAGCGCGCGATTTCCAGACCTGCACCCAGGGCGCGGCAACTTCCTCAATCTTGGGTCTTCCGCCCTGCAACAGGTCGGCGGCGAGCCAGTAATTGGTGCTGAAGTTGACGAAACTTCGCGTTCCGGTCGCAGCGTCCACGCGGTTGCCGAGGAAGGACAGCTTCCACGGATAGGCAGCGGAGAAAGACTTGGAGCGAATCACGAAGATGGCCGATTCGGCAAACGCCGGAGCCCCATCTGCGGCAAGACCATAGAGGTTGAGATAGTCGGTGTCGCGGAAGGTAAACGAATCGGCGCCTTGCCTGACTTGCACGCGGTCAAACATGCCGCCGCGCACAAAGCCGGAGCCCTTGAAGGATTCAATCCCCGCTGTGCGAATAATGAAGAGAGCATGTTCACCGTCCTTCAGCTGCAAGCGCAGGTTGTTCCAGCTGTTCTCCCCCAACAGACTGATGCCAATATCGGGATGGTTAAGGTCTCCAAACCACAGATCGATGAAAGGCTCGGGGCCGCGCTCCAGGCCCAGTTGCTCAGGTTTGACCAGCAGACGCTGCACACTGCCCTGCTTGACCAGTTGCGCCCAACTTAGTCGCTGACCGTTTGTCGCATAACGCGCCGGCTCGCGCACCGTGGGCGCCAAAATGCCGACCTGTCGCGCCACGGCGGTGCCAGACGTCATCATGACCTGATTTTGAGCAATCACGGTGACGGTGGCACCGGAAATCGCGTCCACGCCCAGCACGTTTTCATCGGGCCGGGACTGGCCGACCTCGATCTTGTCGGTCACCGACTTGCCGATGTACTGTTGGTTGAAATTCAGCAGTGCCGATTCGGGGATGCCCAGCAGCAGGATGGGCTCGGAATGCTTGAGCACCTTGATGCCCACAAAGCGGCCCTTGATGTCCATGCCTATCAGCGTGACCACCGGCTTGCCCGAGTAGGCCGGCGTGTCGGTGATGTCGGTGGACAGCATCACATAACCCAGCAGCTTCTTCTTGCCGGCCTCGGGCTCGCCATAGGCTTCCACGTAGGGCGGCTGACCCATGCGCTCGGAGAAGCTCGTGGCGCCAGGGAACACCTCGGCACAAGGCACCAGGGCGCACATGTCTTTGGCGGTATTCAACTCCGGCGGCAATGCCGCCTCATAGGAACCGGAAGCCGCATGTGCGCCGCCCGCAGACACGGCGAGCGCCAGGAAAAATGCGACCAGACAGGAACCTACCCTAGCCACAAACCATTGGCATCGCGAATACATATCTCTCACCCCTGCTGGGCGAGTGCCGACTGCTTGCGGCGCCCGCATGACGGCGGAGGACCCGAAGCCCTCCCGCCACCAAGATTTCAAACTGCCCAATCAGGCTTCAACAATCATACGCGTGCGCATCTCCAGGTGCAATGCATGGCAGAAGTGCGTGCAGTAGCACCAGTAAACGCCCGGTTTATCGGCAATGAAGGTCACCGATGCCGTTTCCTGGGGGTTGACAATGAATTGGACGTTGTACTTCGGAATAGCGAAGCCGTGCGTCAAGTCCTCCACCTTGTCGTGGTTCGTCAGGATTAGGGTGACCTCATCGCCCTTCTTGAGCTTGAACTCACGCAGGCTAAACGCCGGGGCTTGCGAGGTCAGCTTGACGGTGACCTTCTTGCCATTGCGGAACACGCCGGACTCCTTGGGATCCTTCACCGCAAGCGGGAACTCGTTCATGTCATAGACCTGCTTTGGACGCAGCAGGTCGCGTTTCAGGATGATGAAGTCGTGCGGCTCGCTACGCACCGGGTGGTCGGCGATCAGCACCATTTTTTCACCCGAGATGTCGATGATCTGCTCGTTCTCGGCGTGCAACGGGCCGACAGGCAGAAAACGGTCCTTGGAGAACTTGCAGCCCACTGCCAGCCACTTGCCATCGGCAGCGCGGGTTTCCGACTGCGAGGCATTCACGTGGCCCGGCTGGTAGTGCACGTCCAAGCGGTCGACGACATACTTGGACGTTTTGTCGCCCTTGTGGAATTTTATGGCGGCTTCCACATTCCACTTCACCATCTGGCTGTCCAGGAACAGTGTGGTGTAGGCATTGCCGCGACCGTCAAACGCCGTGTGCAGTGGGCCCAATCCAATCTCCACTTCGGCCACGATCGCAGAGTCCAGTTTTTCCAGCGTGCCGTCGAACCATTCCAGTACCTTGGTCAGCTCAATTACGGTGGCGGTGGGCGACAGTTTGCCGGCGCAGATGAAGTATTTGGCGTCGGGGCTGGCGTTTACGCCATGCGGGTTTTTTGGAACGGTGACGTACGCGGTGAGTGCGGTCTTGGGGTCCTTGTTAGCCACATGCGTACCATCCACCACCGGCACCTTGGAGTCGCCATAGGTTTTGAACTTGCCGTCTTTGACCGCCTGCTCGATGCGGGCGATGTTGAAGAAAAGGCAGGCGTCACGCTCGGCCGACATCATGTCCTCGTAGTGCACGCCATTCTCTGTGTTGTACTGATTGGTCGCCGCCAGCTTGCCATCATACGAACTGGCAACAAGGTCGCAGTTACCGTCTATCAGCACTTGCCAACGCACTTCCATGCTCTCAGCGTCCACACAGCTGAACAGCGAGTGGTACTTCTCGGGCTTGTCCGCATCGGCGCCGGTGTTGGGCAAGGGGATGGCAAACTCGCCGCCGCAAAAAACACGCGTGGTGTAGTTGATCTTCGGATCGACCGGGTCGGCCTTGTCCGGAAAGATGCCGTGAAAACCCTGCACATTGGGCAAATCGGTGATCTTGTCGCAGATGAAGTAGTCGAGCCGGACGCGCGCGATACGGGCGTTGATCTTGTCGTTGATCCAGGCGTAGCGGCCGTCGTAGTTGCCGTCCTTGTAGGAGGCATGAGTGTGGTGGGTGTCGGCCACGTTGTACCTGAGGTTGCCGTCGGGCCTGGTGCCCATGATCTTCTTTGACTCGTTGGTGATGCCCCAGCCCACCAGCGCGTCCGGTACGAAGCACGGAATGCGCAGCAGTTCGCGCCCGGAAGGAATGCCCAGTATGCGCATGTCACCGGTGTGGCCGCTACTCCAGATGCCATAGTAGGGGTCCAGTTCCCCCGGCTTCGGATGCACGACATCGCCGACGACGTGAGCGCCCGCAGCAGGCGCCGAAGCGACGGGGGCCGCCGTGGTGGTCGGCTTGTCAGTGCACGCTACCACGCCACCCAAACCAACCAGGGCGGCACTGTTGATGAACTTGCGGCGACCCATGGCCAGTGCGGTTTCGGGTTTCGGTTGTTGTTGCTCTTGACTCATGATGAAATCCTCGTTTCAATGGCCCTCTCTGATTTCAGAATTGGGAGCCTGGTTGGAAGTGCCGTTCATACCAAGAGTGATGTTCAGTGAAAAACGAGACTGCTTGTTTGATCTATCGCAACGGTCGTCCATAAAGATGCAACTATAATGAATCTATTGATATTGTCGGCACGCACAAAGCGGCGTGAGCGGTTTTGTCTTCGTTTTGTCTATTCAATTTCCAGGAGAAAAATCATGAAAAAATCCACACTGTTATTGGCCGCACTGAGCTTGGCGCTACTGGCCGCTTGCGGGAAACAGGAAGCCGCTGCACCGGCTCCCGCACCTGCACCTGTCGCGGCTACCGCGCCCGTGGCTGCGCCTGCGGTCGAAAACACCGTGGGCAAGTCGGTTTTTGGCAAAACCTGTTCGTTGTGCCATGCTGCTGGCGTCGCTGGTGCGCCCAAGCCCGGTGACAAAGCCGATTGGGGCCCACGCATCGCCCAGGGGATGGACATTTTGCACAAGCACGCCCTCGAAGGCTTTACCGGCGCCAAGGGACAGATGCCGGCGCGCGGTGCCGCGCCCACGCTGACGGACGATGAAGTCAAGGCCGCAGTGGCGTACATGGTGGATCAGTCACGCTGATCTGATTCTGGGGGGATCATGCATTCTGATTTCTGGATTCCCATTCGGCTCCGGCGACGCGGCGTAGTGTTCGCTTTGCCGCTATTGGCTTTTGGGCTGGTCGTGGCGCCCGTGCAGGCTAAGGCCGACGTTCATCAGTCTTCGCGGTCCTTGATGGGCACGCAAGTGGACCTCACGCTCCAAGACGGTGACGCCTCGGCTCTGCCCGCAGCAGCCGAAGCGGCATTTGCGGAAATGACGCGGCTGGCGGACATGATGAGCCGCTACCGCAGCACCAGCGTCGTCAGTGCTATAAATCTGATGGCGGGCCTGCGGCCCGTATCGGTGCCCCCCGAGCTGCTGCAGGTGCTGCTGATGGCGCGGCAGGCCGGGCAGGCCAGTGGCGGTGATTTCGACACCACGGTCGGGTCACTTCGGGATTGGAATTTCGACCCCAGCCAACCATCCATACCGTCTGCGCGACAGATATCCGAGCAATTGGGTCTGGTCGATCAGAAAATGGGGCTGGTGCTCAATGAGCGTGCCGGTACCGCCTATCTGGCGAAAAGAGGCATGCGCCTGGATTTGGGCGGCATTGCCAAACTCCCCATTCTCCAGGCCGGCATGCGCCAATTGCAGCGCCATGGGGTGGTCAACGCGATGATCAACGGTGGCGGTGATGTGTTGGTCACGGGGCAACTGAACGGCCGTCCCTGGCGAGTGGGTCTGCGCGACCCACGCCAGCCCGATCAGTTGCTGGGCGTGGTGTCATTGACGCACGGCTTCGTTGCGGCATCCGGCGATTACGAGCGCTTCGTGATGCACGAGGGCAAGCGCCTGCACCACATCCTGGACCCCAAGACCGGCTACCCGACCACCGGTCCGCATGGCGTGACCCTGATCAGCGACCAGTTGGAAGCGATCAACGGCTTGGGCACGGCCATCATGGTGGCGGGCGCCGGGGCAGGACGAGCCAGGGTCGCACATACGCCAGGCCTGGATGCACTGATTGTCGATGCCGACAGCAGTCTCTGGCTCTCGCCGGGCATGGCATCGCGTCTGGGTCACGGCTGAGGTGCCTCTGCGTTTGACGCGGCGCCTGAGTTGCGCCTCGTCGGACGCCTTACAAAACTTGCACAAACAGCTATTCAATTGGTAGACATCGACAATGTCTTCCCCACGCTTTCTGACACCGGCTGCTTGCCTGTCATATTGTTTTCGTGGAGTGCCTGCAAGCCTGCATATTCCGGAATCGGCGTGACATAAGTGGCTTATGATGTACCGGAGGCTTGGACGACTGGTCTTGCCCATGGGAGAGCAATCGAGCGCGCTGGACGGCTCCTCATGTGCATATTTTCGTTACTCGCCGGCACGGGGAGCGGGCAAGAAATACCATGCATGGAGCACTATCATGCGTTCAAAATGCGCGGCTCCGTCGCGCGGTCGAAAGGCCGGCTGGACACTCGTCGAACTCATGCTCGTGGTGGCAGTGATCGGCGTGCTGGCGGCGATTGCGATGCCGATCTACGCCAGCTACCGCGACCGGATCAATCGGACCACCGCTGTCCAGGACATCAAGATCCTTCAGATGATGATCAAGGAATACGCAGTCAACAATGGCGCCTTTCCGGCATCGCTGGCTGGTATCGGCAATGATGGCAAGCTCGACCCTTGGGGTCACGCCTACCGCTATGTCGATCTGACCACCGCCCTGGGACGTGGGCAAGCCCGCAAGGATCACAAGCTCAATCCGATCAATTCCGACTTCGATCTCTATAGCATGGGCAAGAACGGTGTATCCCAGACGCAATTGACGCAGAAGGACAGTCTTGACGACATCG
>Ga0208888_100733_pt1 | contig 13742 bp, 12 predicted proteins | sample LakWasM115_HOW13_2_FD_183929 | JGI IMG/M metagenome (GOLD analysis project Ga0208888, IMG submission 183929) | Freshwater sediment methanotrophic microbial communities from Lake Washington under simulated oxygen tension - Sediment Metagenome... | ecosystem: Environmental > Aquatic > Freshwater >...
TGCCCGACGGCGGCGGCAAGCTGCGCATCGGGCGCCATGAAATGTGGCTGCTGCCCGCGCACTTCATGCATTCCGAGGGCAACTTCCAGTTCTATGACCCCGTCAGCCGCATCCTGTTCACCGGTGACCTGGGCGTGTCGCTGACCACCGGCCAGCAGGCCCAGAAGTTCGTCACCGACCTGACCGACCACATCCCGCTGATGGAGGGCTTTCACCGGCGCTACATGGTCTCCAACAAGATCCTGCGCCTGTGGGTGCGCATGGTGCGCCAGCTCGACATCAGCATGCTGGTGCCTCAGCATGGGGCACCCATCGTGGGCAAGGTGGCGATCAACCAGTTCTTTGACTGGCTGGAGAACCTGATGTGCGGCATCGACCTGTTTGATGACCGCGCCTACCAGTTGCCCACGCTTCAGATCGACCCGCTGCGCGGCGCCCAGCCGGCCCTGCGGGCCGTGGGCGGGCATTGATCAGATAACCGGGCTAAGCGCCACGACCCGCCCGGCGTCGCTTGAGCCAGGCCTGCTGCAGGCGCCAGCCCAGCAGCGCCGCGATCACCGCCGCATAGAGGGCCACCTCGGCAAAATTGTGCTTGCCGGCCCGCATCCAGAAGAAATGCAGCAGGCCCAGCAAGGCCACGGCGTACACCCCCCGGTGCAAGGCCTGCCAACGCCGCCCTCCCATGGCTTTGATGGCGGCATTGAACGAACTCAGGGCCAGGGGCAGCATCAGCACACAAGCCGTGAAGCCCACCAGGATGAAGGGCCGTTTGAGGATGTCACGCCCGATATCACCCCACTCCAGGCCCATGTCGAACAGGCTGTAGCAGGCCAGGTGCACCAGGGCATAGAAAAAGGCGAACAGACCCAGCAGGCGCCGAAAGCGGGCCAGTGCCGGCAAACGCCCGATCACCCGCAGCGGCGTCACCGCCAGCACCCCGCACAGCAGGCGCAAGGTCCAGTCGCCGGTGGCGCGGATCAGGGCCTCGGCCGGGTTGGCCCCCAGGCCATCGGTGGCGGCCAGCGCCACCAGCCAGGCCAGGGGCAGCAGCAGCAACACCCAGGCCCCAGGTTTGGCCCAGACCGACAGCAAGGCCGCCGACAGACTGGCGCGCACACCGCCAGGCCTGGCGGCGCGGCCTGTCGAAGCCGTAGAGGCAGAACGCATGGGGGCGGCGCTCAATAGAACTTCTTCAGGTCCATGCCGGCGTACAGGGACGCCACCTGGGCCTCATAGCCATTGAACTTGAGGGTTTTGCGCTTCTTGGCAAACAAGCCGTCCTCACCGATGCGGCGCTCGGTGGCCTGGCTCCAGCGTGGGTGGTCCACCTCGGGGTTCACATTGGAATAAAAGCCGTACTCGTTGGCCGCCGCCTTGTTCCAGGCCGTGCCCGGCTCTTTGTCGGTGAAGCGGATGCGCACCAGGCTCTTGGCGCTCTTGAAACCGTATTTCCAGGGCACCACCAGGCGCACCGGGGCCCCGTTCTGCTTGGGCAGCACCTCGCCATACATGCCAAACGACAGCAGGGTCAGCGGGTGCATGGCTTCGTCCATGCGCAAGCCTTCGACATACGGCCAGTCCAGGATGCGCGAGCCCACGAAGGGCATGGTCTTGGGGTCGGCCAGGGTGTGGAACTCCACGTACTTGGCGCTGCCCAAGGGCTCCACGCGGCGGATCAGCTCGGCCAGCGAATAACCCACCCAGGGGATCACCATCGACCAGCCCTCCACACAGCGCAGGCGGTAGATGCGCTCTTCCTGGGCGCTGAGCTTGATCAGGTCTTCCAGGTTGATGGGGCCCGGCTTCTTGACCAGGCCGTCGATCTCCACCCGCCAGGGCGAGGTCACCAGGGTGTGGGCATTGCGCGCCGGGTCGGCCTTGTCGGTGCCGAATTCGTAGTAGTTGTTGTAGCCGCTGGCGTCCTTGTAATCGGTCACCTTGTCCATCGTCATGGCGCCCGCCACAGCCGACTTGGCGCCCGCCAGGGCGGGCAGCTTGCCCGGGTGGGCATAGGGCGCGGCCTGGGCCAGCGCGTCGCGGGCGGCCCAACTGCCCAGGGCGGTGCCAGCGCCGGCCAGGGCCAGTTGCCGCAGCCATTGACGGCGACCGGCATAAACGGAAGCGGGGGTGATTTCGCTGGCGACCGGGTGTTGGAACCCGTCGTCGCGCGTCTTGATCAGCATGGAAGCTCCTTGAAGTTATGCGTTGGTCGGAGTACGACCCGCATTCTTTCAAGGATTCGCGAAATTCACCGAAAGTTCACAATGTCCCGTAACTGTGAAGGCCACTGAGGAACATGTTGACACCCAGGAAGGCGAAGGTGGTCACCACCAGCCCGCCCAGGGCCCACCAGGCCGACAGCGTGCCGCGCAGCCCCTTCATGAGCCGCATGTGCAGCCAGGCAGCGTAGTTGAGCCAGACGATCAGGGCCCAGGTTTCCTTCGGGTCCCAGCTCCAGTAGCCGCCCCAGGCCTCGGCAGCCCACAAGGCGCCCAGCACGGTGGCGATGGTGAAGAAGGCAAAGCCCACGGCGATCGCCTTGTACATCACGTCGTCCAGCACCTCCAGCGACGGCAGGCGGCGCGCAATGCGCTCACGGGCGAACAGAATGCCCGCCACCACCAGGGCCGAGATCGCAAAGTACACCACCCAGTAACTGCCCCCCGCCTCGTTGGTGCTGCGGCGGAACACCATGGGCTCAAAGCACAGCACGATGCCCAGCAGCCACAGCGGGGTCAGCTTGTACCAGCGCTTTTCGCCCGCCTGCTGCTTGATCAGGTAGGCAAAGGCCACCATGGCCGACAAGGCAAAGGTGCCGTAGCCGATAAACATGCAGCTTCATCCACCAGCTTTTCAGGGCCGGCACCAGGGGCTGGATCTCATGCGCCTCACGCACCACCGTGTACCACAGCAAAAAACCCACGGCGGCGCTCACCACCAGCATCACAAAAGCGCCCAAGGCCCGGGTCTTGTACTGGGCCTCGAAGTACAGGTAGAACACCGTGGTGATCCAGCAGAACAGCACGAACACTTCGTACAGATTGCTCACCGGGATGTGCCCGATGTCGGCGCCCAGCAGGTAGCTTTCGTACCAACGGACCATCGTGCCGGTCAGGGCCATCACCACCGAGGCCCAGGCCAGGCGCGAGCCCGTCAGCTCCATGGTGGCCCCATGCTGGCCCCCGATCAGGCCCAGCCAGTAGAAGATGGTGCTCATGAAGACCAGCATGCTCATCCACAGAATGGCCGACTGGCTGGACAAGAAATACTTGAGCCAGAACACCGTGTCGGCCCGCGCCAGCGTGGGCGCCTCGCCACTCGCGTGGTAGGACGAGATGGCCAGCAGGCTCAGGCCCGCCACCCCCACCATCAGCACCGCCAACGGGCGCCAGAACCAGCCCAGCCAGATCGCGGCCGGCACGGCGGCGATCAGGATGCCGGTTTCATAGACATCCATGGCCTGCCCGTACATCGACAGGGTGGCGCCCCCGGCGGCCAGCACCAGGGCGGCAAACAGCCAGTCGAGCCAGGAGCGGCGTGAAAAAAACCCTTCGCTCAGGGTGATGCTCGTCGTGGGACGGGTCGCGGTGTTCATGGGGTCGACTCCGGTGGTCAGTTCGGGGCGGGTCCCTCGGCAGCGTCACGCGACGCGGGTGCCAGGCCCAGCAGCTTGATTTTCAGGTGTTCGAATTCGCGGTCGCCGTCCAGGGTCTTGCGGTTGCTGGACAAGGCCATCGTGGCACGCGTGCCGTCAGACTCGGGGCGCACCCAGATCCAGACGCGACGCTCGCGCACGTACAGCATGGCAAAGACCCCCAGAATCAGCAAGGCGCAGCCCAGATAGACCACCGTCTTGCCAGGGGCACGCGCCACCTGGAACACGCTGGCCTGCACCTGGGTGAAGTCTTTCAGCACAAAGGTCAGCGGCACCGGGTAGGCCTGCACGTCGCTGAGCGACAGCACGGCCTGGGTCATGAAGGCCTGGGTCTTGGCCTCGTTGGGCCAGGGCTTGAGGCCGGCCTGCTCGCGGCTCAGTTGCTCCAGCTGGAACAGCACCCCGTTCAGGATGCGGATCAGCACTTCGCCCGCGCGCGGGCGCTCGGCCTCGGGCACATTGGACTCGATGAAATCGGCCACCGCCTGCAGGCCTCCTGCGGCGCGATCCGGGCGATCCGCACTCTGGGCCGCCGCCGGCTGGCCGGCAAACAGATCGAGGGCCCGGCTGGCCGAGGCCTGCAACTGGCGCGCCAGCTCCGGCTTGCTGGGGTCGATGGCCAGGGCCACGTAGCGGGCCACGGCCTGCTCGCGCAGCTTGGGCTGGCCCAGGGCCTTGCGCAGGCGCAAAAAGCTGTCCATGCCGCCCTGGTCATCCACCGGCACCCGCAGGTAGCGGAAGGGTTCGGCTGGCGTCTCGCGCATGCCCAGCAGCATCACTGGCGCACCACCGTCGCCCATGTCGACCGGCAGCATGTAGTTGTGGAACTCCCGGGCCTGGCCGGCCGCGTCACGCAGCTTGTAGGTGATGCTGGGGCCCACGTTGCGCAGCTCCTTTTTGGTCATCACCTTGTTGGCCGCACCCAGGCGAGCCTCCACCGAGTCGCGCAAATCGACCTTGCGCACATCCACGCCCGAACCGGAAGGACCGCCCTGACCGGCAAAATTTTCCACGTTGATCACGCGCAGCGCGCTGAACTCGAGGTTGAACTTCTCGCCGGTCTGGCTGCGGGTCAGGCCGGTGCTGCCGCCGATCACGCCCTCGACCTCGAAGCGGGCGCCGTCCGAATCCAGCGGCAAGGCCTGCAGGCGCACCTTGGAGCCGCCGTCGTCAAAACTCGATTGGTAGATCTCGATGCCGTGGTAGTTGACGGGGTGGTTCACCTCCACCCGCGCCTCGGTCAGCGCGCCGGTGGCCTTGTCGTGGATCACGATCTCGCTGGCAAACAGCTTGGGCATGCCCGTGGAGTAGTGCTCGACGATGAACTTCTTGAGCTCCACCGCAAACGGCAGCTCCTGCAGCAGCACGCCATCGGACTGGTTGAGGATGGCGGTGCTCGACTGCGTGCCCTCAGCCACCATCAGGTTGCCGCGGAAGGTGGGGTTGTTCTCGCTCAGGCGGTGGCGGGCGGGCACGTCGGCGATCAGGCCGGCACCGGCATAGGGCGCCTTGCCGTTGAACCACATCTGGGCGCGCACGATCAGGTCACCGTCCAGCAAGCCGCCCAGGCAGATCAGCACGATGGCCGAGTGCGCCGCGATGTAGCCCAGCTTGTTGGCCGCCCCCGCCTTGGCCGCCACCATCCAGCCGGTGCCCGGGCCGGCCGAGGTGTCGCGCTGCTGCAGGCGCACCCTCCAGCCGCCTTGCACCAAGCCCTCGCCCAGGCGCCGGGCCAGCCCCTCGGGGGCTTCAGAGAAATCGGCATCGGCATGCTGGCCGAAGGCGCGCAGGCTCTGCTCGCGGATGTTTTCCTTGAAAGTCTTCAGATCGACCAGGATCTTGGGGGTGTTGCGGGCGATGCACAGCGAGGTGCTGACCACCAGAAAGCCCAGGATCAGCAGAAACCACCAGGCGCTGTACACCGAGTACAGGTGCAACTCGCCAAACAACTGGGCCCAGAAGGGGCCGAACTGGTTCACATAGTTGACCGCCGGCTGGTTCTGCTGCAGCACGGTGCCGATCACCGAGGCAATGCAGATGACGGTCAGCAGCGAGATGGCAAAGCGCATCGACGACAGCAGGTCCACCAGCACCTTGAGGCGCTCGGGGCTGCTGCGCGAAGGCTGCGCCTGCGGGCCGGTTTCAGCAAGGGGAAGAGACATGGTGTCGCCAGGGCCTGATACAAACAAAAAGGGCGGGCCGCAGATGAGGCCCGCCCTGCTGAGGGAGAGAAAACGGGCAGAGGTTCCGTGAACCTCAGCCCAAGTATCAATGCAGGCCGGCGATGTAATCGGCCACGGCCTTGATTTCGCGGTCGTTGAGCTTGGCAGCCACACCGGTCATCTGGATGCTGTTCTTGCGCACCCCGTCGCGGAAGGCGGTCAGTTGGGCCGCGGTGTACTCGGCTTGCTGGCCTGCCAGGCGCGGGTACTGGGCCGGGATGCCGGCACCGTTCGGGCTGTGGCAGCCGGCGCAGGCCGCGATCTGACGGTCGGCAATGCCACCGCGGTAGATGCGCTCACCCAGGGTGACCAGGTCTTTTTCCTTGGCAAAGCCGGGCTTGGCCTTGTTCTTGGCGACCCAGGCAGAGATGTTCTTCATGTCGTCGTCGCTGAGCGCGGCAACCATGCCGCTCATGACGGCGTTGGCACGCTGGCCCGACTTGAACTCACGCAGTTGCTTGACCAGGTAGTCGGGGTGCTGTTGCGCCAGCTTGGGGTAAGCCGGGGTGCCCGAGTTGCCGTCGGCCCCGTGGCAGGCGGCGCAAGTGGCAAAGCTCGCCTCGCCTTTGACCAGGTCAGGCTTGGCCGCCGCAGCGGGTTTTTCTTCAGCAGCAAAGGCCGAAAAAGCGGAGGCGGCCAGCATGGCGGCGCTGAGCAAAGTAGCGATCAACTTCATATCGTGGCTCAATGATGTTAGGGGCGCAAAACCACTCGATTCTACAATGAGGCTTCAGGAATACTTCCATTTTGATGACAAACCGCTCCACATCCGCCCCGGCCAAGGCCGCCCGTCCCTCTGCGCCGCCCCCCTCCACCGAGGCCAAGGCGGCCCTGGGCTGGATGCACACGGCCCGCTTTCTGACCACCGCTGCCCAATTGCACCACCTGCCGCCGCTGCAGGTGCCCGAAATCGCTTTCGTGGGCCGCTCCAACGCCGGCAAGTCCACCTGCATCAACACCTTGACGCAGCAAAAGCAACTGGCCTTCGCCTCCAAAAAACCCGGCCGCACCCAGCACATCAACCTGTTCTCCCTCGGGCGCCAGGGTGAGACCGACGCCGTGCTGGCCGACCTGCCCGGCTACGGCTACGCCGCCGTGCCCAAAGATGACAAGATCCGCTGGCAACGTGTGATGGCCAATTACCTGGTCAGCCGCGAGAACCTCGCCGGCATCGTGATGATGTGCGACCCGCGCCTGGGCCTGACCGAGCTGGACGAAACCCTGCTCGAAGTCATCCGCCCGCGCGTCGAAGAAGGCCTGAAATTCCTGGTGCTGCTGACCAAGGCCGACAAGCTGACCCGCTCCGAAGGCGCCAAGGCGCTGTCGATTGCGCGACTGAACGCGGGCGGCGGCGAGGTGAAACTCTTCTCCGCGCTCAAGCGCATCGGCATCGAAGACACCGCGCACCTGCTGTGGCAGTGGGCCCACCCCCCGGTGGCCGCCACTGATCTGGCAGATGCCACGCCCGAACCTGCCGCCGAGCCCCCAGCCGACACCCCGACCGCCGAGCCCGAAGTGGACTGAGCATGGGGACAGGCCAGGGGCCCCCATCGCCCCAGGAGCCTTCGCCCATGATCGACACCTTTGAACACACCCTACCGCACGGCATCACCCTGAGCTGCCGGGCTGCCGGCCCGGTCGGCGCGCCTGTGCTGCTGTTCCTGCACGGTTTCCCTGAAGCCGCCTTTGTCTGGGACCCGCTGCTGCTGCACTTCTCCCGCCCCGAGAATGGCGGCTGGCGCTGCGTGGCGCCCAACCTGCGCGGGTACGAACAATCCAGCCGGCCGCCCGAAGTCGAAGCCTACAAGGCCCGCCTGCTGGTGCAGGATCTGCAGGCGCTGATCGCCCTCGAATCGCCCAAGGCGCCACTGGGCGCCCTGGTGGCGCACGACTGGGGCGGTGCCGTGGCCTGGAGCCTGGCCAACCAGCACCCCGAGCTGATGCAGCGCCTGGTGATCATCAACTCGCCCCACCCCGGCGCTTTTGTGCGCGAGTTGCGCCACAACCCGGCCCAGCTGGCAGCCAGCGCCTACATGAACTTTCTGATCCAGCCCGGGGCCGAAGAGCGCCTGGCCGAAGATGATTTCGCGCGCCTGTGGGGTTTCTTCCAGCGCTTCGGCGCCCAGGGCGAGCCATCGTGGTTGAGTGAAGACGTCAAGAACCAGTACAGCACAGTGTGGCGCACCAGCCTGCGCGGCGGCTGCAACTACTACCGGGCCTCACCGCTGCGCCCAGGCGATGCCCACCACCCCGGGGCTGCCGCCCTGGAGCTGCCTGAGAGCATGCTGCAGGTGAGCTGCCCCACCCAGGTGCTGTGGGGCCTGGGCGACCACGCCCTGCTGCCCGGCCTGCTCGACGGCCTGGACGCCTGGGTGCCCCAGCTGCAGGTGCGCCGGCACGACACCGCCAGCCACTGGATCGTGCATGAGGACCCGATCTGGGTCATGCAGCAGATCCAGGATTTTCTGGGCCAGGCGGTTCAGCGGTAGACCGGGGGCTCGCCCGGCGGGCGGGTCTTGAAGCGCTTGTGCACCCAGTAATACTGGTCGGGCATGGTGTCGATCCAGCCCTGCAGGCGCTGGTTCATGAGGGCCGTGTCGGCCTCCACATCGTCGGTCGGGAAGTTCTGCCAGGCCGGCATCACCTCCACCTCGTAGCCCTCGGGCGTGATGCGCGACACCACCGGCACCACCTTGGCCCGCCCCAAGCGGGCAAAGCGCGACAGGCTGGGCACGGTGGCCGCCAGGTGCCCATAAAACGGCACGAAGATCGACTCTTCGGGACCAAAGTTCATGTCGGGCAGCAGGTACAGCGCCCCGCCCTTGCGCAGCGTGTTGATGATGGGCTTGACGCCATCAAAGCGGCTCAGCATCGTCACCTCGCCGAAGCGTGAGCGCCCGGCCTTCATCCAGGCGTCCACCGCCGGGCTGGGCTGGGGCGTGAAGATCGAGGTGAACACCCGGTCCACATTCATCGACAGCGCCATGCCCCCGGCCTCCAGGCCGAAAAAGTGGGGCGAAAAGATGATCGTGGGCGTGTCGCCCTCGAACTCCTGCCACGGCCCCACCAGGCGGATGCGGCGCGCCAGCACCTCGCGTGGCGCATGCCAGAGCCAGCCCCGGTCGAGCCAGGACTGCGCAAAGTGGATGAACGCCCGCCGCGTCCAGGCCTTGCGCTGGGCCAGCGGCGCGTCAGGGAAACACAGCTTCAGGTTCACCGCCACCACGCGCCGCCGCGGCACGGCCAGCCCGTAGAGCACCCAGCCCAAAGCCACGCCCAGGCCCCGCACCCAGGACAGGGGCAGGTGGGCCATCAGCCGCATGAATGCAATTCCGAACCGACTCCACATGCTCAAAACTCTCCGCGCGGCTGTTTGTAGCGCGCATAACCCCAAAGGTACTGGGCCGGGCAGGCCCGGATCATCTGCTCCATCTCGGCATTGATCTGGGTGACCGCCTGCGTCATGTCAGCCGCCAGCGGCGACTGCATCTCGTGCACATGGATGCGCACCCCCCGCCCCCACGACAGGCGCTCACTCCAGGCCAGCAGCACGGTGGCCCCGGTCTGCTGCACCAGGCGCACGGCCAGGGTCATCGTGTAGGCCGGCTGGCCAAAGAACGGCGCCCACACCCCCATGCCCTCCGGCGGCACCTGGTCGGGCAGCAGGCCCACGGCGCGCCCCTGGCGCAGTGCCTTGATCAGTTGCCGCACGCCAGCCAAGGTGGTGGGCACGGCCTGCAGCCCCGGTCGCTCACGCACCGAGGCCATGGTGTGCGCCAGCCAGGCCTGGCGGGCCGGCCGGTAAAGAATGGTCATGGGGCCGAAGCGCTCGGCATAGTCGCGCGCCAGGGCCTGCGGCGACAACTCGAAGCAGCCCATGTGCGGCGTCAAAAAAACCACCCCGCGCCCGGAGGCCAGGGCCCGTTCGATGCACCCGTGGTCCGCCCACACCGAGGGCAGCGGCCGGCCCAGCCACAGGCGCGGCAGCTCGGCCACCATGCGCCCGCCATGCCCGATGGCCGCGATCCGATCGCGCAGGCCCACCCCTGCCAGGGCGGCATTGGCAAGAAAGCGCCGGCGGTAGGATGGTGAGGCCAGAAAGGCCAACCAACCCAGCAGCCAGCCTATGACCTGGAGCAACCCCAGGGGAAACAGGGCAAAGACCCTGAACAACGAGAGCATGAGGTGGGTAGAATAAACGGGTCGCTGAGTTAAATGAGCAACTTGCAGGGCGACGTAAAACACAACTGCTAAAGCGTTCGCCAAAGCTCCCGAGTCCGAGGCAACGCCCCCAGAACTTGAAACGTGGAGTTTATTCAAATGGCGAACGATTTTCTTTTCACATCAGAATCCGTCTCTGAAGGCCACCCCGACAAGGTGGCCGACCAGATCTCCGACGCGATCCTCGATGCCATCTTCAAGCAAGACCCGCGCAGCCGTGTGGCCGCCGAAACCCTGACCAACACCGGTCTGGTCGTGCTGGCTGGCGAGATCACCACCAACGCGCACGTTGACTACATCCAGGTCGCCCGCGACACCATCAAGCGCATCGGCTACGACAACACCGAGTACGGCATCGACTACAAAGGCTGCGCCGTGCTGGTGGCCTACGACAAGCAGAGCAACGACATCGCCCAGGGCGTGGACCAGGCCAGCGACGACCACCTGAACACCGGTGCCGGCGACCAGGGCCTGATGTTCGGCTACGCCTGCGACGAAACGCCCGAGCTGATGCCCGCCCCCATCTACTACGCCCACCGCCTGGTCGAGCGCCAGGCCCAGCTGCGCAAGGACGGCCGCCTGCCTTTCCTGCGCCCGGACGCCAAGAGCCAGGTCACGATGCGTTATGTGGACGGCAAGCCGCACAGCATCGACACCGTGGTGCTGTCCACCCAGCACAGCCCCGACCAGAGCGAAACCGCCAAGAAGATGAAGGCCAGCTTCACCGAAGCCATCATCGAAGAGATCATCAAGCCCGTGCTGCCCAAAGAGTGGCTGCAGGACACCAAGTACCTGATCAACCCCACTGGCCGCTTTGTGATTGGCGGCCCGCAAGGTGACTGCGGCCTGACCGGGCGCAAGATCATCGTCGACACCTACGGCGGCGCCTGCCCGCACGGCGGTGGTGCCTTCTCGGGCAAGGATCCGACCAAGGTGGACCGCTCCGCCGCCTACGCCGCCCGCTATGTGGCCAAGAACATCGTGGCCGCCGGCCTGGCCCGCCAGTGCCAGATCCAGGTCGCCTACGCCATCGGCGTGGCCCGCCCCATGAACGTGACCGTGTACACCGAAGGCACCGGCGTCATCCCTGACGACCAGATCGCCCGCCTGGTGCAAGAGCACTTCGACCTGCGCCCCAAGGGCATCATCCAGATGCTCGACCTGCTGCGCCCCATCTACGAAAAAACCGCCGCCTACGGCCACTTCGGCCGAGAAGAACCCGAGTTCACGTGGGAGAGAACGGATAAAGCTGCAGCCCTGCGGGCTGCAGCCGGGCTGTAAGCCCGCCGCGCGCTCGCGCGGTATCCGTTCTCGGGCGAAGTTCATATCGCGCCAGCGATGTGAACGCAGACCAAAGAACCGACAAGGCTGCAGCGCTGCGGGCAGCGGCTGGCCTGTAAGACCGGCATTTGCCGCAGGCAAATCTGCAGTCTTGCGGCGCAGGCTCACATCGGCGGTGTCGACGTGAAGGCGCAACGCGCCGAGCCGAAGTCATCAAGCTGCAGCCCTGAGGGCTGCTGCCGGGCAGTCAACCCGCCGCGCGCGAAGGCGGTATCGGTTCTTGGACAAAGGCTCCAAAAGCCCTCGGCCGGCTCTTTACATTCGTAACCCTACGTACCCCCCGACAAGCCAGCCGTGAGACAATTCGCGCCGCTTTGGCGCAGCCGGTCGGCTGCAGTCGACCGGGCCAGGGGCCACAACAGGCCAACTCCGGCCGCCCCGACGACCCAAGGCAAGCCCGACCCGGCCTGCCGCGCCCGACGGTGTCCACCCCCAGCCCGCCTTTTCCGAACTGTTTTCCTGCCGTGCCTGCCGCCCCCCTTTCCGCTCAGCCCTCCGGCCAGCACAGCACGCGCCTGCTCATCGTGGCCTATTGCCTGGCCTGGGCCCTGGTGCACTGGTTCGCCTACCCGAACCTCGACCCCTACAACGACATGCTGGAGAACTTTGCCTGGGGGCAGACCTTCGAGTGGGGCACCTTCAAGCACCCGCCTTTCTTTGTCTGGGCGGTCGAACTCTGGTTTGCGGCCATGCCGCGCAGTGCGCTGTCGTACAAGCTGCTGTCGTATGTGAACGTGGCCATCGGCCTGTGGGGCGTGGCGCATCTGGCGCGCCTGCTGGGCTTGCGCAAGATGGCCCCCAGCGCCGTGCTGCTGCTGATGTGGACCCTGCCCTACACCACGCTGGCCGCCAAATTCAATGCCAATGCGATTCTGTTGTCGGTCTGGCCCTGGACGGCCGTGGCCTGGCTGGCCAGCCTGCGCCAGAGCGGCCGCCCCGGTCTGACCGCCTCGGTGTGGCTGGGCTTTCTGGGCGCGGTGTGCATGCTCAGCAAGTACTACAGCGGCGTGTTCCTGTTTTCGCTGTTTGTCACCGCCTTGCTGCGGCGTGACATGCGCCGCTGGTTCGGCAGCCTGCGCCCCTATGTGGCCCTGCTCAGCCTGGCGGTGTTCCTGCTGCCCCATGCCTGGTGGCTGTGGCAGCACGACTACCCCACCCTGCGCTATGCCGCCGACCAGGGCGGCGGCCATGTGGAGTGGCACTTCCTGCTGCATTTCGCCCTCACCCCGCTGCTGTTCGTGCTGCTGGCCTGGGTGCCCTGTGTGCTGGTGTTCGCCTGGCAGGCCAGCCCGACCGGCCCTGGCCGCTGGCTCAAGCTGCTGCGCCTGATCCCGCGCCTGGCCTGGCGCAGTTGGCTGCCCCTGCACTGGCAGGACACCGTGTTCTGGCTGGCGGCCCTGCCTGGCGCCGTGACGCTGCTGGCCGGCATCGCGGGCATGGCCGAGCTCTCCAGCCCCTGGGCCATCCCCATCATCTATGCCTTCCCGCTGCTGTGGCTGCGCAACCTCGAACATGCCACCAGTGAGGTGGCCTCTGTCGATGGGGAGGCGGGCATCAACACCCCCACCGCACGCAGCCTGAAGGCCTTGCAGGGCGCCGCCTGGCCCGTGCTGGTGGGTGTGGTGCTGGTCGGTGTGGTGCTGGCCGTGACCCAGGCCAGCCAGGGCAAGCGCAGCTATTACGAGGCCAATGAAGTGGCGGCCGAACGCATGGCGCAGGGCTGGCAGCAACGCCACCCCAACCTGCCCCTGGGCTGGACCGGCGGCGAATGGGCCGAGAACGCCATGGTGGCCTTCTTTGTGTCCGATCAGGTGCGCGCCCTGCCCGGCATGCCCGACGAGTGGCCCAGCACCCTGGCCCCCCACCCCGGCTGGGAGCACCAGGGCGGCCTGATGATCTGCCCGCGTGGCCCCCTGAAAAAGGCCCAGGTCTATGAAGCCAGCAACTGCGAGGTCGAAGTGCAGGAATGGCTGGAGAAGACCGGCCGCCCCATCCGGCCGCTGTGGGTGACGGCAGCCCGCTCGGGCTGGCGCTTCCCGCACCCGATGGAGTTCGCCTGGGTGGTCTACGACGTGCTGCCCACGCCCTGAGCGGCTACAGCCAAGGGACTTTCAGGCAGCGGGCTTTCAGGCAGCCGGTTTTCCGGCAGGCGCATCAAGGGCTGCCCGGCCCGCACCCGCAGGCCGGTGGCCACCCCTTCGACCAGGCGGAAGCCCTTGGGGGCGAACACGATGATGGTCGAGCCGTGCTGGAACCAGCCCAGCTCCTGCCCCTTGGCCACCGCCACATCGCAGGGCAGCTCA
>Ga0208888_100734_pt1 | contig 13705 bp, 8 predicted proteins | sample LakWasM115_HOW13_2_FD_183929 | JGI IMG/M metagenome (GOLD analysis project Ga0208888, IMG submission 183929) | Freshwater sediment methanotrophic microbial communities from Lake Washington under simulated oxygen tension - Sediment Metagenome... | ecosystem: Environmental > Aquatic > Freshwater >...
AAGCCATCGTCATGCTCGAGCGCATGGTGTTCCCTGAGCCCGTGATTCGTCAGGCTGTGGAACCCAAGACCAAGGCCGACCAGGAAAAGATGGGCATCGCCCTGCAACGTCTGGCTTCGGAAGATCCGTCTTTCCGCGTCAACACCGACGAAGAATCGGGTCAGACCATCATCGCCGGCATGGGCGAGTTGCACCTGGAAATCATCGTTGACCGCATGAAGCGTGAATTCGGTGTGGAAGCCAACGTGGGCAAGCCGCAAGTGGCCTACCGCGAAACCATCCGCAAGTCGGTTGCTGACGTCGAAGGCAAGTTCGTGCGTCAATCGGGTGGTAAGGGTCAGTACGGTCACGTGGTGTTCACCGTCGAGCCGAACGAAGTGGGCAAGGGCTTTGAGTTCGTTGACGCCATCAAGGGCGGTGTGGTTCCTCGCGAATACATCCCTGCCGTTGAAAAGGGTGTGATCGAAGCCCTGAACAGCGGTGTGCTGGCCGGCTACCCGGTGGTGGACGTCAAGGTCACGCTGACTTTCGGTTCGTACCACGATGTGGACTCGAACGAAAACGCGTTCAAGATGGCCGCTATCTTCGGTTTCAAGGAAGGTTGCCGCAAGGCCAGCCCGGTCATTCTGGAGCCGATGATGGCTGTGGAAGTTGAAACCCCTGAAGACTACGCCGGCAACGTGATGGGTGACCTGTCCAGCCGTCGCGGCATGGTGCAGGGCATGGACGACATGGTCGGTGGCGGCAAGGCCATCAAGGCCGAAGTGCCGCTGTCGGAAATGTTCGGCTACTCGACCACGCTGCGTTCGATGTCGCAAGGTCGCGCCACCTACACGATGGAGTTCAAGCACTACAGCGAAGCTCCGCGCAACGTGGCTGAAGCCATCGTGGCTGCTCGCGCCAAGTAATTGGCTCATGCCCCGCGCCTGAAGAGGCTGCGGGGCATCCTCATTTGTCTGCGATCCGGTGCCCCTTTGTTCCCGTGCGGAGGGATTGAGCAACTGGATGCAGACGTAAAACCACACACGGGGTCGCTCTTTTTGGAGATTGAAAATGGCAAAAGGCAAGTTTGAACGTACCAAGCCGCACGTGAACGTCGGCACCATCGGTCACGTTGACCACGGCAAGACCACCCTGACGGCTGCGATCGCTACCGTTCTGGCAGCCAAGTTCGGCGGCGAAGCCAAGGCTTACGACCAGATCGACGCAGCGCCCGAAGAAAAGGCCCGCGGCATCACGATCAACACCGCCCACGTTGAATACGAAACTGCCAACCGCCACTACGCTCACGTGGACTGCCCCGGCCACGCTGACTATGTGAAGAACATGATCACCGGCGCCGCTCAGATGGACGGCGCTATTTTGGTGTGCTCGGCCGCTGACGGCCCGATGCCCCAAACCCGTGAACACATCCTGCTGTCCCGTCAGGTGGGCGTGCCTTACATCATCGTCTTCCTGAACAAGGCTGACCTGGTGGACGACGCTGAACTGCTGGAACTGGTTGAAATGGAAGTGCGCGAGCTGCTGTCCAAGTACGAATTCCCTGGCGACGACACCCCGATCATCAAGGGTTCGGCACGTCTGGCGCTGGACGGCGACAAGGGCGAACTGGGCGAGCAAGCCATCATGAAGCTGGCTGAAGCTCTGGACACCTATATCCCCACGCCTGAGCGCGCTGTGGACGGTGCCTTCCTGATGCCTGTGGAAGACGTGTTCTCGATCTCGGGTCGCGGCACTGTGGTGACCGGTCGTGTTGAGCGCGGCATCATCAAGGTCGGCGAAGAAATCGAAATCGTGGGTATCAAGCCCACCGTCAAGACCACCTGCACTGGCGTGGAAATGTTCCGCAAGCTGCTGGACCAAGGTCAAGCTGGCGACAACGTCGGCATCTTGCTGCGCGGTACCAAGCGTGAAGACGTCGAGCGCGGCCAAGTGCTGTGCAAGCCGGGCAGCGTCAAGCCGCACACCCACTTCACCGCAGAAATCTACGTTCTGTCGAAGGATGAAGGCGGCCGTCACACCCCGTTCTTCAACAACTACCGTCCTCAGTTCTACTTCCGCACGACCGACGTGACCGGCGCCATCGAGCTGCCGAAGGACAAGGAAATGGTCATGCCTGGCGACAACGTGTCGATCACTGTGAAGCTGATCAACCCCATCGCCATGGAAGAAGGTCTGCGTTTCGCCATCCGTGAAGGTGGCAAGACTGTGGGCGCCGGTGTGGTTGCCACCATCATCGAGTAATTGTCTCGGAGGGGTATAGCTCAATTGGCAGAGCGTCGGTCTCCAAAACCGAAGGTTGTAGGTTCGATTCCTACTGCCCCTGCCACCTGAAGGTGGCATCAAAAGCCCGTCAAGCTCTGACGGGCTTCTGTGTCTCAGGGCACACAACAAATTTGAAGCGGAATCCAGCCCATCATGGCAACTTCACAGGTTGAAACTGTCAACACAGGGGCCGACAAGGCCAAACTCGTGGCTGCAGGCGCATTGGTGCTTGCAGCCTTGGTGGCGTTCTATCTGCTGACGCAACAGGGCGCTTTGGCGCAATGGGCTGCGCTGATTGTGGGTCTGGTTGCCGCGGGTGCTGTGTTCCTGACCTCCGAGTCGGGGCGGCAGTTGGTGGCATTTGGCCGTGAGGCTGTGCGTGAAGTGCGCAAGGTTGTCTGGCCTACCCGCAAAGAAGCCATTCAGATCACCGCCTATGTTTTTGGCTTTGTCGTGATCATGGCTTTGTTTCTGTGGTTCACCGACAAGACCCTTGAGTGGTTGTTTTACGACGTGATTCTGGGGTGGAAACGATAATGACTGACGCTGTTGACAATTCGGTGGCCCCAGCGGCTGCCACCCCCACCAATCCCGATCTGCGTTGGTATGTTGTCCATGCCTATTCGGGTATGGAAAAGGCGGTAGAGCGCAACATCACCGAGCGCATCAACCGCGCTGGCATGCAGCACAAGTTTGGACGCATTCTGGTCCCCACTGAAGAAGTGGTGGAAATGAAGAATGGCCAGCGCAAGACCACCGAACGTCGCTTTTTTCCTGGCTACGTGCTGGTGGAGATGGTGATGGATGACGAATCCTGGCACTTGGTGAAGCACACCAACAAGGTCACTGGTTTCGTGGGTGGTGCGAAAAACCGTCCTGCGCCGATCTCTGAAGAAGAAGTCCAGAAGATCGTCAGCCAGATGCAGGAAGGCACCGACAAGCCGCGTCACAAGGTCGAGTTTGTGGTGGGCGAGTTGGTTCGCGTCAAGGAAGGCCCGTTCACAGACTTCAATGGTTCTGTGGAAGAAGTGAACTACGAAAAGAGCAAGGTCCGCGTGTCTGTGACGATCTTCGGTCGTGCCACACCTGTCGAGCTCGAATTCACGCAGGTCGAAAAGACCTGAGTTTTTCCGGCTTGCCGGTTGTTGCGCCACCCGACTCGGCGCAGCGTCAAATTCAGAGTCGTTAACCCCGGGAAGCCATGTGCTGGTTGCTTGACCTGCATGGCGTTTGACCCGCAAGGAGTAAAGCATGGCGAAAAAAATCGTCGGTTTTGTGAAGCTGCAAGTGCCAGCTGGCAAGGCCAACCCGTCCCCCCCGATCGGCCCAGCACTGGGTCAGCGCGGCCTGAACATCATGGAGTTCTGCAAGGCGTTCAACGCCCAGACCCAAGGTGTTGAGCCTGGTCTGCCGCTGCCCGTGGTCATCACCGCGTTCGCTGACAAGAGCTTCACCTTCATCATCAAGACGCCGCCCGCGACGACTCTGATCAAGAAGGCCATCAAGCTGGACAAGGGCTCTGCTCGTCCGCACAGCGACAAGGTTGGCAAGATCACTCGCGCTCAGCTCGAAGAAATCGCCAAGACCAAGATGAAGGACATGAACGCTGCCAGCGTTGATGCCGCTATTCGTACCATCGCTGGTTCCGCACGCTCCATGGGCGTGACGGTGGAGGGTCTGTGATGACTAAGCTCACCAAAAAAGCAAAAGCCCTGCAGGGCAAGGTCGACAGCAACAAGCTGTACGCCCTGAACGATGCCATCACCCTGGTGAAAGAGTTCGCCACCGCCAAGTTCGATGAGTCCATCGACGTGGCCGTGCAACTCGGCATTGACGCGAAGAAGTCGGATCAAGTCGTTCGTGGCGCCGTGGTGCTGCCCAACGGCACCGGCAAGACCAAGCGCGTCGCTGTGTTCGCCCAAGGCGCCAAGGCTGAAGAAGCCAAGGCTGCCGGCGCTGACGTGGTCGGCATGGACGACCTGGCTGCCCAGGTGAAGGCTGGCGACATGCCTTTCGACATCGTGATCGCTGCTCCCGATGCCATGCGCATCGTGGGTACCCTGGGTCAGATCCTGGGCCCGCGCGGTTTGATGCCTAACCCCAAGGTGGGTACTGTGACCCCTGACGTCGCCACTGCTGTGCGCAACGCCAAGGCTGGTCAAGTGCAATTCCGCGTTGACAAGGCCGGTATCGTTCACTCCACCATCGGCCGTCGTTCGTTCGACACCGACAAGCTCCAGGGCAACCTGGCTGCTCTGGTGGATGCCCTGAACAAGGCCAAGCCGGCGACCAGCAAGGGTGTTTACCTGCGCAAGGTGGCTGTGTCGTCGACCATGGGCGTGGGCGTTCGCGTCGATACCCAAACCATCGCAGCTTAATCGCTTCGAGCAAGAAATCGTCAGAGGGCGCAAGTCCTCTGGTGTGGTGGGCCTGGGGTCTTGAAAGAGACTGCAGGGCCATCCAAGACCGCTGGTGTGGAGGCCGAAAGGTCATCACTTAATACCCGAGGGGCCAGCGCAGATGGCGATCCCGCTGCAGATGGAAATTTTCCAAAACAGTTGGTCGCTGCACTAAGGCGCGTCGAAGGAGTGATCCCGAGACGCATTTTGAAGGAGTAGACCTTGAGTCTGAATCGCAGTGAGAAAGAAGCGGTCATTTCCGAAGTGACCAGCCTCGCCGCTAAAGCTCAAACGCTCGTGATCGCGGAATACCGTGGCATCACGGTCGCTGACATGACCAAACTGCGCGTTGATGCTCGCAGCAAGGGTGTGAGCCTGAGTGTTCTGAAGAACACCCTGGCCCGCCGTGCTGTGGCTGGCAGCCAGTTTGACGTTGTCGCCGACCAGATGACCGGTCCGCTGATCTATGGCTTCTCCGAAGACGCTGTGGCTGCCGCTAAGGTGGTGGCCGATTTCGCGAAGACCAACGACAAGTTGGTGATTCGCGGCGGCGCTTTCGCAGGTAAAGCCCTGGATGTGAACGGCGTTAAGCAACTGGCCAACATTCCGTCGAAGGAAGTGTTGCTGGCCCAGTTGTGTGGCTTGCTGATGTCCCCCATCTCTCGCACCGCTGTGGTGTTGGGTGCTCTGGCGGCCAAAAAAGGCGAAGGCGCAACCGAAGAAGCTGCTGTGGCTGCCTAAGCCCACAGCAACCTTGAACCAATTGTTAGGAATTTAAAAATGGCATTCGATAAAGACGCATTTCTGACCGCTCTCGACAGCATGACGGTCCTCGAACTCAACGACCTGGTGAAGGCCATCGAAGAGAAGTTTGGCGTGAGCGCTGCCGCTATGGCCGCTCCTGCTGCTGGTGGCGGTGCTGCTGCTGCTGTTGCCGAAGAGAAGACCGAATTCAACGTCGTTCTGCTCGAAGCCGGCGCCAACAAGGTGTCCGTCATCAAGGCCGTGCGTGAAATCACCGGCCTGGGTCTGAAGGAAGCCAAGGACCTGGTCGACGGCGCTCCCAAGGCCGTCAAGGAAGGCATTGCCAAGGCTGACGCCGAAGCTGCCAAGAAGAAGCTGGAAGAAGCTGGCGCCAAGGTCGAACTCAAGTAATTGGGTCTCGCTCAGAGGCTGGAGTGCTCACAAAGGGCCTCCAGCCTTTGGTGCTTATAGGATGCGTCTCACAGAGCGCACCCAAAAGCTGCAAACTGGCAGCTTTTGAGTGTCTTCTGACCCCGACAGCAGAAGATGCCTTGGTCCGGGCGATGTGCAATGCATCGCCGTCAGCCATGGTTGGTAGTGGCCAACCGCCAAGCCCGCACGTGTGTGCCCAGCGTGCACCACCGTCCCGCGGGTCCAGTCGTCGAAGACCCAGGACTCATGTCTTTGCCCGGAGATTTCATGGCCTATTCATACACCGAACGCAAGCGAATCCGCAAAAGTTTCGGCAGCCGCGACAGCGTGCTCGAAGTGCCTTACCTGCTGCAGATGCAGAAGGATGCCTACACCGCATTCCTGCAGGCAGATGTTGCCCCCCAGAAACGCACCAACGAAGGTTTGCAGGCCGCTTTTCAAGCGGCCTTCCCCATCGTCTCGCACAACGGTTTCGTGGAGATGAAGTTTGTCGAGTACAACCTCGCCAAACCCGCGTTCGATGTTCGTGAATGCCAAACCCGTGGTTTGACCTTCGCCTCGGCAGTGCGCGCCAAAGTTCAGCTGATCATTTACGACCGCGAATCCTCCAGCGCCCAGTCCAAGGTGGTCAAGGAAGTGAAGGAGCAAGAGGTCTACATGGGCGAAGTGCCCCTGATGACCGACAAGGGCTCGTTCATCATCAACGGCACTGAGCGCGTGATCGTGTCCCAGTTGCACCGTTCGCCTGGCGTGTTCTTCGAACACGACAAGGGCAAGACCCACAGCTCGGGCAAGTTGCTGTTCTCGGCCCGCGTGATTCCTTACCGCGGCTCCTGGCTCGACTTCGAATTCGACCCCAAGGACCTGCTGTACTTCCGCGTCGACCGTCGCCGCAAGATGCCGGTCACGACCCTTCTCAAGGCCATCGGCCTGAACCCCGAGTCGATCCTGGCCAACTTCTTTGTCAACGACAACTTCCGCCTGATGGACAGCGGTGCACAGATGGAATTCGTGCCCGAGCGCCTGCGTGGTGAAGTGGCTCGCTTTGACATCACCGACAAGTCCGGCAAGGTGGTTGTGGCCAAGGACAAGCGCATCACCGCGCGCCACACCCGTGAACTCGAGCAATCGGGTACCACCCACGTCAGCGTCCCCGAAGACTTCCTGATCGGCCGCGTGGTCGCTCGCAACATCGTGGATGGCGACACTGGTGAAATCCTGGCCAAGGCCAACGACGAGTTGACCGAAGTGCTGCTCAAGAAGCTGCGCAGCGCCGGCATCCTCGATCTGCAGTGCATCTACACGAATGAACTGGACCAAGGTCCGTACATCTCGCAGACCCTGCGCACCGACGAAACCACCGACGAGTTCGCTGCCCGCGTGGCCATCTACCGCATGATGCGCCCCGGCGAGCCGCCGACCGAAGACGCTGTGCAGGCCCTGTTCCAGCGCCTGTTCTACAACCCCGACACCTACGATCTGTCGCGCGTCGGCCGCATGAAGTTCAACGCCAAGATCGGTCGCGAAGAGTCGACCGGTCCGATGGTGCTGACCAACGAAGACATCCTGGCGGTGGTCAAGATCCTGGTGGATCTGCGCAACGGCAATGGCGAAGTCGACGACATTGACCACTTGGGCAACCGCCGTGTGCGTTGCGTGGGCGAACTGGCTGAAAACCAGTACCGCACGGGTCTGGCTCGTATCGAGAAGGCCGTGAAGGAACGTCTGGGCCAGGCTGAGCAAGAGCCGCTGATGCCGCACGACCTGATCAACTCCAAGCCGATTTCTGCGGCCCTCAAGGAGTTCTTCGGCGCCTCGCAGCTGTCGCAGTTCATGGACCAGACCAACCCGCTGGCCGAAATCACCCACAAGCGCCGCGTGTCGGCCCTTGGCCCGGGCGGTTTGACCCGTGAACGTGCCGGCTTCGAAGTGCGTGACGTGCACGTGACCCACTACGGTCGCGTCTGCCCGATTGAAACGCCTGAAGGCCCGAACATCGGTCTGATCAACTCGCTGGCTCTGTACGCTCGCCTGAACGAGTACGGCTTCATTGAAACCCCGTACCGCCGAGTGGTGGACGGCAAGGTGACCGATCAGATCGATTACCTGTCGGCCATCGAAGAAGGCAAGTACGTGATCGCCCAGGCCAACGCCACCCTGGACGCCGAAGGCCGTCTGACGGGTGACCTGGTGTCGGCCCGTGAAAAGGGTGAATCGACCCTGCTGAGCGCCGAGCGCGTGCAGTACATGGACGTGTCGCCTGCCCAGATCGTGTCGGTGGCTGCCTCGCTGGTTCCGTTCCTCGAGCACGACGATGCGAACCGCGCCTTGATGGGTGCCAACATGTCGCGTCAGGCTGTGCCGGTGCTGCGTCCCGAGAAGCCCATGGTGGGCACCGGGATCGAGCGCGTGGCCGCGGTTGACTCGGGCACCGTGGTCACGGCGACCCGTGGCGGCGTGGTGGACTACGTCGATGCCACCCGCATCGTGGTGCGTGTGAACGACGCCGAAGCTGTGGCCGGTGAAGTGGGTGTGGACATCTACAACCTCATTAAGTACCAGCGTTCCAACCAGAACACCAACATCCACCAGCGTCCGATCGTCAAGCGTGGCGACAAGCTGGCCAAGGGTGACGTGATTGCTGACGGCGCCTCGACCGACCTGGGTGAAATCGCCATCGGCCAGAACATGCTGATCGCCTTCATGCCCTGGAACGGCTACAACTTCGAAGATTCGATCCTGATCTCCGAACGCGTGGTGGCCGACGACCGCTACACCTCGATCCACATCGAGGAACTGGTGGTCATGGCCCGCGACACCAAGTTGGGCGCGGAAGAAATCACCCGCGATATCCCCAACCTGTCCGAGCAGCAACTGAACCGCCTCGACGAGTCGGGCATCATCTACGTCGGCGCCGAAGTGCAACCCGGCGACGTGCTGGTGGGCAAGGTCACCCCCAAGGGTGAAACCACCCTCACGCCTGAAGAGAAGCTGCTGCGCGCCATCTTCGGCGAGAAGGCTTCCGACGTGAAGGACACCTCGCTGCGTGTGGATCAGGGCTCGCAAGGCACCGTGATCGACGTGCAGGTGTTCACCCGCGAAGGCATCACCCGCGACAAGCGCGCCCAACAGATCATCGACGATGAACTCAAGCGCTTCCGCCTCGACCTGAACGACCAGCTGCGCATCGTCGAGGCCGACGCCTTCGACCGTATCGAGAAGCTGCTCACCGGTCGCGTTGCCAACGGCGGCCCGCAAAAGCTGGCCAAGGGCACCAAGCTCGACAAGGCCTACCTGAGCTCGGTCGAGAAGTTCCACTGGTTCGACATCCGTCCGGCTGAAGACGAAGTGGCCACCCAGCTCGAGTCCATCAAGAACTCGCTGGAACAGACCCGCCACAGCTTCGACCTGGCTTTTGAAGAAAAGCGCAAGAAGCTGACCCAGGGCGACGAGCTGCCCGCTGGCGTACTGAAGATGGTCAAGGTGTACCTGGCCGTCAAGCGTCGCCTGCAGCCGGGTGACAAGATGGCCGGCCGTCACGGTAACAAGGGTGTGGTGTCCAAGATCGTTCCGGTCGAAGACATGCCCTACATGGCCGACGGCACCCCTGCCGACATCGTTCTGAACCCGCTGGGCGTGCCTTCGCGGATGAACGTGGGTCAGGTGCTGGAAGTTCACCTGGGCTGGGCCGGCAAGGGCATTGGCCAGCGCATCGGCAACATGCTGCAGGCTGAAAGCCGTCTGGCTGAACTGCGCAAGTTCTTCGAAGAGCTGTACAACGCACACGGCCGCAAGGAAGACCTGTCCCAACTCAGCGACGAAGACGTCATCGAGATGGCCGAGAACCTCAAGACGGGCGTGCCTTTCGCCAGCCCGGTGTTCGACGGTGCCGCCGAAGAAGACATCCGCGCCATGCTGAAGCTGGCCTACCCGGACGACATCGCTGCCGCCAAGGGTCTGACCGCTGCCCGCACCCAAGCCAACCTGATCGACGGCCGCACGGGTGAACCGTTCGAGCGTCCGACCACCATCGGCTACATGCACTTCTTGAAGCTGCACCACTTGGTCGACGACAAGATGCACGCCCGTTCCACCGGCCCGTACTCCCTGGTCACGCAGCAACCGCTGGGCGGCAAGGCCCAGTTCGGTGGTCAGCGTTTCGGGGAAATGGAAGTGTGGGCGCTGGAAGCTTACGGCGCCGCCTACGTTCTGCAGGAAATGCTCACCGTCAAGTCCGACGACGTGCAAGGCCGTACCAAGGTGTACGAAAGCATCGTCAAGGGCGAACACGCCATCGAAGCCGGCATGCCGGAATCGTTCAATGTGCTGGTCAAGGAAATCCGTTCCCTGGGCCTGGACATCGAACTCGAACGTTCTTAATTTGAAAAGGAAAGAGTCACATGAAATCGCTACTCGACCTGTTCAAGCAATTCACGCCCGATGAGCATTTCGATGCCATCCGCATCGGCATGGCTTCGCCTGAGAAGATCCGTTCCTGGTCTTTCGGTGAAGTGAAGAAGCCCGAGACCATCAACTACCGGACCTTCAAGCCCGAGCGTGACGGCCTGTTCTGCGCCAAGATCTTCGGCCCCATCAAGGACTACGAGTGCCTGTGCGGCAAGTACAAGCGCCTCAAGCACCGCGGTGTGATCTGCGAGAAGTGCGGCGTTGAAGTCACCCAGACCAAGGTGCGTCGTGAACGCATGGGTCACATCGACCTGGCCGCTCCTTGCGCCCACATCTGGTTCCTGAAGTCGCTGCCTTCGCGTCTGGGCCTGGTGCTCGACATGACGCTGCGCGACATCGAACGCGTGCTGTACTTCGAAGCCTACGTGGTGACCGACCCCGGCATGACCCCGCTGAAGAAGTTCAGCATCATGTCCGAGGACGACTACGACGCCAAGCGCAAGGAATACGGCGATGAATTCATCGCCAAGATGGGCGCTGAAGGCATCAAGGATCTGCTGGAGGCGATCGACATCGACACCGAGATCGAACGCCTGCGCGGCGACCTGACCGGCTCTGAAGTCAAGGTCAAGAAGAACGCCAAGCGCCTCAAGGTGCTCGAAGCCTTCAAGAAGTCGGGCATCAAGCCCGAGTGGATGGTGCTCGAAGTGCTGCCCGTGCTGCCGCCGGACCTGCGTCCGCTGGTGCCGCTGGATGGTGGCCGCTTCGCCACCTCCGACCTGAACGACCTGTACCGCCGCGTCATCAACCGCAACAGCCGTCTGCGTCGCCTGCTGGAGCTGAAGGCCCCTGAAATCATCGCCCGCAACGAAAAGCGGATGCTGCAGGAAGCCGTCGACTCGCTGCTCGACAACGGCCGCCGCGGCAAGGCCATGACCGGTGCCAACAAGCGTGCTCTCAAGTCGCTGGCCGACATGATCAAGGGCAAGAGCGGTCGTTTCCGTCAGAACTTGCTGGGCAAGCGCGTCGACTACTCGGGTCGTTCGGTGATTACCGTGGGCCCGACCCTGAAGCTGCATCAGTGCGGTCTGCCCAAGCTGATGGCCCTGGAACTGTTCAAGCCCTTCATCTTCTCGCGTCTCGAGGCGATGGGCATTGCCACCACCATCAAGGCGGCCAAGAAGGAAGTTGAATCCGGCACCCCGGTGGTGTGGGACATCCTTGAAGAAGTCATCAAGGAACACCCGATCATGCTCAACCGTGCGCCTACGCTGCACCGTCTGGGCATCCAGGCCTTCGAACCCATCCTGATCGAAGGCAAGGCCATCCAACTGCACCCGCTGGTTTGCGCGGCCTTCAACGCCGACTTTGACGGTGACCAGATGGCTGTTCACGTGCCGCTGTCGGTGGAAGCACAGATGGAAGCGCGCACGCTGATGCTGGCCTCCAACAACGTGCTGTTCCCGGCCTCCGGCGAACCCTCGATCGTGCCTTCGCAAGACGTGGTGCTGGGTCTGTACTACACGACCCGTGACCGCATCAACGCCAAGGGCGAAGGTCTGGTGTTCTCCGACGTGCCCGAAGTGCAACGCGCTTTCGATGCCGGCCAGGTCGAGTTGACCGCCCGCGTCACCGTGCGTATCACCGAGTGGAACAAGGACAAGGCCACCGGCGAATTCGTGCCCGACACCAAGCTGGTGGAAACCACCGCTGGCCGCGCTCTGCTGTCCGAGATCCTGCCCAAGGGCCTGCCTTTTGCCAACATCAACAAGGCGCTCAAGAAGAAGGAAATCTCGAAGCTGATCAACGTCTCCTTCCGCAAGTGCGGTCTCAAGGAAACGGTGGTCTTCGCCGACAAGCTGCTGCAAAACGGTTTCCGTCTGGCCACCCGTGCCGGCATCTCGATCTGCATCGACGACATGCTGGTGCCGCCGGAGAAGCAAGGCATCATCGAGCGCTCCGAGCGCGAGGTGAAGGAAATCGAACAGCAGTACGTCTCCGGTCTCGTGACCGCTGGCGAACGCTACAACAAGGTGGTGGACATCTGGGGCAAGTCGGGTGACGAAGTCTCCAAGGTCATGATGGCCCAGTTGGCCAAGCAAAAGACCATCGACCGCCACGGCAATGAAGTCGATCAGGAATCGTTCAACTCGATTTACATGATGGCCGACTCCGGCGCCCGCGGTTCTGCCGCCCAGATCCGTCAGCTCGCAGGGATGCGGGGTCTGATGGCCAAGCCTGACGGCTCCATCATCGAGACCCCCATCACGGCGAACTTCCGTGAAGGTCTGAACGTGTTGCAGTACTTCATCTCCACCCACGGTGCCCGTAAGGGTCTGGCGGATACGGCGCTGAAGACGGCCAACTCGGGTTACCTGACCCGTCGTCTGGTCGACGTGACGCAGGATCTGGTGGTCACCGAAGACGATTGCGGTACCACCAATGGCTCGCTGATGCGCGCCATCGTCGAAGGCGGTGAAGTGATCGAATCGCTGCGCGACCGTATCCTGGGTCGCACTGCTGCCGAAGACGTGCTGCACCCGGAAACCCGCGCTGTGCTGGCTGTGGCCGGCAGCATGCTGGACGAAGACCTGATCGAAGACCTCGAAGCCGCTGGCGTCGACGAAGTGAAGGTCCGCACCGCACTGATCTGCGAAACCCGCTATGGTCTGTGCGCCCGTTGCTACGGTCGCGACTTGGGCCGCGGCGGCCTGATCAACCTCGGCGAAGCCGTGGGTGTGATCGCTGCCCAGTCCATCGGTGAGCCGGGTACTCAGCTGACCATGCGTACCTTCCACATCGGTGGTGCCGCTTCGCGTGCCGCCATTGCCTCCAGCGTGGAAGCCAAGTCCAACGGCATCATCGGCTTCAATGCCACGATGCGCTACGTGAGCAACACCAAGGGCGAACTGGTGGTGATTGCACGTTCGGGTGAAATCATCATCCAGGACGAGCATGGCCGCGAACGCGAACGCCACAAGGTGCCTTACGGTGCGACCCTGACGGTGAAGGCCGACCAGACCATCAAGGCTGGCACCATCCTCGCCAACTGGGATCCGCTGACCCGCCCGATCATCACCGAGTTCGCCGGCCAGGTGAAGTTCGAGAACGTCGAAGAAGGTCTGACCGTTGCCAAGCAGGTCGACGAAGTGACCGGTCTGTCCACTCTGGTGGTGATCGATCCCAAGCGTCGTGGCTCGGCCAAGGTGGTGCGTCCGCAGGTCAAGCTGATCGACGCCCAAGGCCAGGAAGTCAAGATCCCGGGCACCGATCACTCGGTGACCATCGGCTTCCAGGTCGGCGCTCTGATCCAGGTGCGTGACGGCCAGGATGTGGGCCCTGGCGAAGTGCTGGCCCGTATCCCAATCGAAGGTCAGAAGACCCGCGACATTACCGGCGGTCTGCCGCGTGTGGCCGAGCTCTTCGAAGCCCGTACGCCGAAGGACAAGGGCACCCTG
>Ga0208888_100736_pt1 | contig 13692 bp, 15 predicted proteins | sample LakWasM115_HOW13_2_FD_183929 | JGI IMG/M metagenome (GOLD analysis project Ga0208888, IMG submission 183929) | Freshwater sediment methanotrophic microbial communities from Lake Washington under simulated oxygen tension - Sediment Metagenome... | ecosystem: Environmental > Aquatic > Freshwater >...
GAATAACATGAAATGGTCGACAAAAATTAGACCTCGCATAATGCAGCCTATGCAAAAAAGCCCCGGTGTGCTGTCGCATTATCCACCGAAGCTTTTCTACATAAGCTGCGATCACATTATGCGAAGTCTTAAACAGTTATTTATCCGGATAAAAACACACTCGATATTTTTCTATTACTCGCTCTGCAGAGACGGTTTTCTGTTACTGGCTGGCAGATAAATTCACCTGGTTGGTAACGCTAAGGACAATATGCACCGTCTAAACGCTGGCTGCTTCGCTGCCGACTGTTTACGTGGTGTGAATGTTTAAAGCGGCTGTATAGGGTGTGGAATGGCGTAGCCGATTGACGGTATTGCGCGATATTGTGGAAGTGCCGGATTGAGCCATTACCCACGCGCAGCATGGGCGCTAAGCGCCACTATTGGACAAGTTAAATGACGCAAGCGCCAGTTGCTTACGCCGCGACGGCTAACGCCTGTCTACAAAGGTACATTATCCAGAGTGCAAATTAAATAAATGAAGAAAACGTATCGTATCGTATTGTTTCATACTGTATCGTAATAATATCAATACGATACAGTATGATATGTAATAAGGTTGATTAAAAAATGATAATCACCCTATTACGATAATTACGATAATTACGATAATTACCGTAATTATCCTTTTACTTTGTGTACAGGCAACAATTTTCGCGGGCGCGAAAAATTGGTCATGACCAAATTTCTCAGAAAAATACTTAGCATAACCCCACACCCTAAAACTTCGTCCTCGCGCTGGCGCACTCCGGGCGAAGTTTCAGGGCGTGGGATTGGATACATCCCTTAAACCTTAGTTATTTGCAGGATCAAAATAATTTCAGACTCGCTCTTATCTTCAGTATGAGAAAAGAACCAATCGGGGATAAAGGAAAAGCCGGCATCTGTCTCGGTTGACTTGGTTTCATTCAAGCCGCCCAATATGATGACATCACCGGTATTCGTTGAAACGTTCGTTGATATTTCCCGTTTTGTCAGTGTCGGCGAGTTATTAACGCCGGTATTTGTTTGCACAAAACTAGAGACTTGTTGATTGATTTTAAGATCAATCACCGATTCACGAACAGACGGGGTTAAATCGAACAAAACGCCAGCGGAACGATACTGGACAGATTGAACCGCCTGCCCTGCCCCCTGGGGAAACGATAAAGCGCCCAAAATTGGCACATCCTGGCCTATGGTGATATGAGCCGTTGAACCAGATAAAACCCGCAATGACGGCGAGGAGACAACTTTAAAACGGGTATCGGTCGAAAGCGCCTGCATAACGGCATCGACTGAGACACCGGCCACAGGGGAACCCTTGTAATGCAAATAACTATTCATGGCCGCAGATGCAACCGGAACAATAGGGCCGCCAAAACCCGTCATCAGAGCACCTGAAAGAAGCGAAGCGGCCAGCTGTATTCCAGTACCTTGTTGATTGCCCGTATTAACCTCATAGAGCAAGCCGCGTACCAGCACCTCGCCGCTTGACGTATCGACTTCAACCAGCAATTTTTTCAGTTTTTCGATTTCCTTATCCGTACCGGAGAAAACAAGCGTATCCGATTTTCTATCGACTATGGCGGCAGCGGAACCAGGGGGAACCATGCTGTTATCTTGTTTTGATGATTCCGGGGCGTGTACGGCCCGTGAAGCGGTAAAAGAACCCTTAAGCAATGGTGAGAGTAAATCAGCCAAATACGAACCATCGCGAAAGCGAGGATGATAGACAAACGTTTCTTTCTCGGCTTCAGGCTTCTCTACTTCTTTAACTTCCTGTTTAGTGCTAATCAGATCCACACCAGACACCGTTTTAATCTGGTAGCCCATCAAATCCAAAAAAGCCAGGAGGAAAGGCCGAACGCTACCCGTTTCAGAATTCCAACGGAAAGAAGCGGGGCGAGTATCGGCTATTATCGCCGGATCGAGAACGTATTGAGTTTTCACGACTTCGGTAAATATCACGCGCACAATCTCAGATACCGGCACAGAATCAAGCTCAAACGAAACTCCGCCTGGGAATGCCTTTTTATGCTCAGCACCATGAACAGAGGAAGCCAAAAAAAAAGCCATCACGAGAATAAAGACTTTCATTTTTTTACCCCTACGGAAGAACCAGAAAAAGACGTTACCTTGCTTCCATCCACATCACCAACCGAAGCAAGGCCGGAGTTATGAAAAACAGAAGGAGACTCAAAACGAACACGGCCAGAGGAACCCATGACAACCGAATAGGTCGTATTCGGCAGCTTTAGTTGTCCGGCATAACGCCAGGATTCAGAAAAAGCAGGGGCGGCAGGAACCGGCACAGGATTGGCTGCAGCATATTGAGTTGTGCCAGGCACAGGAGCGGAAGTAGAACCTTTAGCGCCCGTCTCTTTTGTCTCGGCAATAACGGCCACCGGCGTTGGATGAAAAAACGCCCAGATAGTACGAAGCGAAAAGAAACCAACCACAAAAAGCGCCGCGATTCCCAGCCATAGCTTAGGATTATTGAATATGTTTTGACGGCTATCAACATTGACCATCTTGCCATCAGCGCCACCCTTGAAACTGCTGTACAGCGGAAAAACCTTTTTATCGTAACGACGAACCCAAGAACCAATTAACGAACCCTTGACCATTTTGGAGCCTTCCCACATGGTCACACTGTACGTATTGCCCATGCCCAGGGAAACTTTCTTGTGTGTACGAAAAGAGAAAGCGACAACCGCTTTTATCGACCGGTGCAGCGTTCCCATATCCTGAATCATCATGACCAAATCGCAAGCAATACCGGTATCGGGATGAGTGAAATGGCCATGCTCAAGAAAGAAAGATTTGTGATTTTTCAGAATCTTTTGATCCGATCCCCAGAAACGCCACGCTTCATCGATACAAACTAAATCCCCTGGTTGAGCTATAGTGTCGGTATGTTCGCCCCTATGGTCATCAAAATAAGGAAAAAAATCAGCCTTAAAAACATCCTCGTTAACAACGTGAAAAACGTGGCCGAGTTTATCAATATCGATTTTGCGCTTCTCTGCGACATATTCCCGAACCAAATCATTCGAGATTCCATCAACGTTAGTCACAACACGACGACCCAAGGCGATAGCCTCAACGATCACTTCTGAAACAACCTCGTAACTTTTGCCGGAACGCATAAGACCGGTGTAAACATTAATTGGCATTGAACCCCCTCCCCTATCCAATCACCGGCATGCGCCTAATAATGAACCGAGTGACAAAAGCAGCTAAACCCGTTGAAAATCCCATTGAGAAATTAAAAAGATCGAGGAAATACCAAACCCCAGCAGGAATGCCACCAAAAACGCCATTTAAGGACGTTGCAGTAGGCAGTAAGCCTGAACTAACCAAAACCTGAATGAACTCTGTAGTAATGAAGAAAAGACCAAAAAACAACACAAACTTAACAATGATCGACCGAAAAACAAACCCAAGTACAACATTAAACGCAGACGTTAAAATCCCAAACATGAGGCCCCCTTATGCCTTTAAAACAATAAAAAGACCTACCATTGTCCAAACCAAAAACATAACGGCATAAAGCGTATCGTAAACCGCTGGAGCATCAAGCAAATCACAATGACCAGATAAAGTAAGCGTTTGACCCCAAACTGAAGCGGTAGGACGTGGACAAGTCGAAGTATGGGACGGAACAACAAAAGACTTAAGATCAGGCATTAAATTCAACAGCGGTGCAAGAATCTGTGCAGCGGTCGGAGTAGATTCAAGAGTAGGCGCAGCAATACCAGGATTAGGACCGAGATCAACGGTTGTTGTCGCTGTGGTTGGCGTAGTCGTTGACGTTGTAGTTGTTGTCGTTGTAGGAGCGGGCAAAGTAACCGGCTGAGTCATAGGGTTCAACAAATCAGCAGCATTTGGAAGCTGGTTTGTCATCGGGTTTTGCATTTGCCACGTCGAAACATCGGCAGAAGTAACGGGATCAGTCATTGAATAAGGATAACCGACATAGCCAGGCTTAGCGGCAGCATTCTGAAAAGCCTTATCAGCAATAGCAGCCACAGTCTGACCACTTAAAGGCGTTGTAAGAGAAGAATCAGGAAGAGCGGCAACAGCAGCATCAAAAGATTCGTGTGTTGTAGTCGGGGTAATCGGTTGAGCCACATACGCAGGATTAGCCTTTGTATATTTTGTAGCATAAGTGGGCGAAAGATTAGGCTTATTCAATGTGTAAGAATATCCAATTTGACCCAAACCATTATTAGTTTGTTGCACCATAGAAAGACTACATCCAGTACAACCATTTAAAGCTTCAGCTGTAACAAGAGGCAACAAATCACCATAATTACGAATGGCATGAGTAAGACCATCACCGCCCCAAATCGGGCCATATTGAGAAGGAACATCCGAAGCAAAAGAACCCGTATAAGGAACACAAGTTGTATCACCAGGTAAACAAACAACATCAGGAGTTCGAGTTTCAGACGAAACGGCAACCGTACTTAACTTAGGATCAACACCAGGAGCAACAAGCCCAGTTCCACCCGCCGAATTGCCCGTCAATAACGTATAAGCACCGAAAGCAATAGCCGCAATCCCAAGACCAACCGCAATAGTAGCCCAGGCCGGTAAACCGGCCACACCTGCAACGGCCATACCCAGGCCAGCCGTAGAAGTGGCGACCGTAATAGCGTCATTTACAGAAACAGAAGCGGCCGCAACAGTGGCAGCAAATCGTGGATCATTAGCCGCAAAACCCGCCCGTACAAGCTTTTGTTGAATAGCACCAGAAACAGCAGAAGCCATTTTTGAAGCAGAACCGACAACAGAAGCTTGCACCTGAGACTGTGAAAAAATAAAAATCAAAAGAACAACAAAAAATCGACGCATCGAACCAACCCCCTACTTTAAACCCTCAACAACCGCCCAGGCCGAAACCAAGCCCCAAGCGAAAACAAACAAATACCAAAGATCATTAATCGTCACAAAACCCCCAAAAAGGGGCGCTCATTGAAAGCAACACCCCTAACGTTTTAACTACTTCCTGTAACGAATCATGTCTAACACCATATAAGCGCCGTCAACGGCCACCCAGCAAACAGCGATAGCACCCGCAATAGAAAGCACCGAAACAATAGAGCTTCCAAAGTCAATATGACTCATCAACCCCGACATATCAGGGCCAACAGCAAAAGCACTTGAAGAAGCAAAAAAACCAGCGATTAGAGCGGCGATTTTTTTCATATTGGAAAACCTCACTTTCTTAAAATCAAAAAAAAGGGGAGCGACAAACAAAGACGCCCCCCTTCCGATCCGCAGTAAATTATTTGCTGCGAAGCATTGCCAAACCAATTTGTGCGCCTTTTACAGCAACATAAACAACGGCCAACATGCCAGCGATAGCAAGAACCGCAACTGTAACCGTGCCAAAATCAACGGCAGAGGTTAAACCAGACATATCAGGGCCAACAGCAAACGCACTTGAACCAAAAACAAAAGACAATAATGCAGCTAAAAAAACTCTCAACATAATAAAACTCCTTACAACAAAAAAAACCGGAAAAACGCCGGTACGCTCTTTAATCAGGTGCGACCCCGAATAAAATTAATGACGACACCCGATGATCTGGCGACCAAAAACAAAGCAACAACAAAGGTAAAAGATAATGTCCAGAGACCGGCAGCATAAACATAATCAAAGGGCCCTAAAGAAGCCTCAATACCAGCGGCCATGCTTGAATCAAGCACGTAAGCCGGAACAACCGCGATAGTTTGATACTGTGTAGAACCGTTATTTAGGTAAGCGGGGCAAGCCTCAAGAATCCAAGCAGAGGTAGGAGCCGAAACGCTATCAACACAAACCAAAACACGTTGAGTTGTTCCGGTCATTGTTTAAGCCGCAGTCTTATTTTGCGGAGACTCAAGACCGACAATAACATTTCGACCCTCACGATCCAGCGAAGTAATAAGCTCCATTTGAACGGGAGAACCTTTAAAAGACGAATTAAATTGATTCTGAAATTGGGTGGCAAAAGATGAAGCAACCGATAATTCAACCGCACTGAATCCCTCTCCGCGTGATTGAAAATTGGAGTTCTCAACATCGGTAAACGGCATTAAAACCAGCGCACGAGTCATTGAATAAGGTTGTTGTGAGACTTTAGCAATGCCAGTGTTAGTGAATGCAGAAGCAACTATAAATTTCATATGGATTTTTCCTGATTAAGTATGAAAGAAGGTTTTGGTAAAACTCGGCGGAATGCCAACGGTGGTGGTGAATCGTCCGGCATCAATCCCAATGACTGACGCCAAACGCGGTTAAATTGTTTAAGGTTTGAGCTGACAACTTGCCACTGCTCAACGGTATGCCCCTGGTTCAAATAAAAGGCTTTAATGGCTTGGTGAATCTTTGCAATAAAAGAGAAAGCTTCACGATTGGCAGCAAAGGAAGCGTGAAACGCTTTATCGTTAAGCCCCCAGCCGGGAACGGTTTGAGCTTCAAGCGCAAGGACACGGGTTAAGTCTTTAGGCGACATATGCGCCTTGGGATTCGGCGTAACCATTAATTTTCCTCCGTCCAGTCAACCTGTGAGAAAGAGCCGGCGTTTCGTAACGGTTGCCCCTGGTTTAAGTCAGCGCCGGTGGCATTTCGTAACGATTTTATTCGGGACTGTTGACGATTTCTTTCCGCAACCGAATGAAGCCCCGCTTTAGTAAGGCGATAATTCGATTGCTTGCAGGCGTTAGAACAAAAAACAGGTGTGCGGCCGGAACCTTTGCAAAACAGGGGGCCAAAGCAATACCTACATGAAGTCATGAGTTAAGCCCCCTGCCCTATGCCGCTATCAAACCGCGCTCATAAGCCCATGTGGGGATAGCGACCGGCACGGCTTCTATAATGCGCATTAGCGGAACAACGTTGTTATGTTCGGGTTCAAGGTGCATGGCGGAAATATCCACGCCGTACTCAAGCAAGGCTTTACGATGCCGGAAATAGGTAGTTTCAGAAAGAAGCTGGCGGAGGTCAGCACCTTGCCGCCAGAGTTGGTAAGTCCCCATCAAAGTACGAGGCATTTTTAAAAGTTGTTCATCAATTAAGGTAGCTTGTGTAGTCATGTCAATTTTCCCCAAGTAGTCATTGAATAGTTGATTGATAAGATCAGGGGTTAGGTGGTAGCCGTGGGTAATTCCGTGCTTTTCAAGTTCCTTGGAAAAGATGCGCAATTCAGCGCGAAGCTTGCCTTGAATGAACTCTTCAAGGCCGATATTTTGAAGGTAGTCGGGCAGCAAATGAGACTTGCCCTTAGCGAGCATTTCGCGCGCTTTGTTGTAGAACTTTAACGCCCAGCGCCGAGAATTCTTGCCAAGGTAAACGGTGCCTTTATCGCGTGTGCTGCGACCGTGGCGAGAACGCGCGCGCATTCCGGCAGCATGTAACCAAGCTTCAACACTGGCATCATTGCCAACGTCGTAAAGTTCGTTGATGTCTAACATCTTAACTTTGTAGTCGCCCTTCTTAATCTTGGCTTCAGTCAATAAAGGGCTTGAGCAACCGTGCAAATGCTCAGCATGTAATTCGTAGACTTTGCGAAATGACAGCAGCAACAGCATGTTCAAATCGCGGGAGCCAAAAACGTTATGCCCCTGTAAGAACTTGCACAAGTTGCCGTCAATCATTAAAGCGGTTGCCCTGCCCTCACCATTACCGCCAGTTGATTTGATCTTGAGGCTGGTTTCATGGCTAGAACGGCAATCTATCGATTTAACACATTCCCAGGTAATTTCTCCGCTAGCTTCAATAGATAAAACACGACCAGCCGGTATGGGGTCGTGTAGGAAATCTATTTCGCCGCGAAACCAATCGATCATGAAATTAATTAAAATATTATGTAAGTTTAAAGTTGCATGTAAACTGAGAAATTACATGTCAGTTAATGAATTACATGTAACTTTACAAATTACATTGCAACATGTCAATAACAAAATTACATTGAGGTTATGAAAACGATTAAAAATTACATAGAACAACTAAAAGAACAGTACGAACTGGATAGCTACTACAAAGCTATGCAGTATTTAGACATGGACAGGCAAGCGTGGACTAACATCCAGAAAGGAAGCGGAATATCAGAAAAAAACGCCATGAGACTTGCGCAGGCGTTAAAAATAGATCCAATTGAAATAATGGCAGTATCAAACGCACTCAAAGCGAGCACAAACGAAATAAGGGATGTTTGGCTAAGACTAGCCAAAGAAAAAGAAGAAGAAAGAAAGAAAAGAACACATTGACTGTCAAAAATGGGAGTAAAGGACAGTACTACTTACCCCTGTCCTTGCATTTGTTGCGAATCGTTCTTAATTGAATAAAAAACAATCACAATTTAATGAGAGAAAAATTTATGAGCACATGGAAATTCGATCCTATAAATTACACTATTCGCAATATTCAACATGGAGAATGGGAAATTGATCTTACAAAAGTAAAAAGTAAGGATGATCTACTTTACTGGATATTGCAGGCAGCACGACACCAATTTGACATAAAAGAACTATTTGAAGAATTTCTCAATGCAGCTGAATGGTCATTCGGATCAAAAGAAATTAACGGCGCCGTAGCACTCAGCGACATATTTCATGTATCCCCAGAAGGTATAGGTCCAGTAGATTGGGTGAAAGGTAAAACAGCAAACCCAAAGATTGAAGAAGCCAGAAAAAAGCTTTTCTAATCAACAATATAAAATAATTACCCTGTAAAAAACAAAAACAATTCTTATTTGCTTATATTAATTACAACAGCAACAATGTCAGTAGTTATTTATTTTCAAAACAAAGCAAATTCAGCGCATGAATCCGCAATAAGAAGCATCAAACCCGATTCCCTTCCAACGAATAACATGAAATGGTCGACAAAAATTAGACCTCGCATAATGCAGCCTATGCAAAAAAGCCCCGGTGTGCTGTCGCATTATCCACCGAAGCTTTTCTACATAAGCTGCGATCACATTATGCGAAGTTAGATTACATTTCGAACTGTTGCGTATAGAACCTCGATCTTGAGTTTTACAACGCAACACCATGAGCGTAATATGTGTATTAATTCTGATTGTTGTGTTGCATGATACCGCCATGCTCGTTCATCTTAACAAACCATGGATTCCTCGGAATTTACAAGGGCCATATCTCGTTGATGCAAGATATCTTCCCAGGTACTGGGCTACGGTCTGGGCCAGTATGTCGTTGGGTGCGCTCACACATAACACCCAGCTTCAGAAACTTCGATATGTGGAAAACTTCTATGCTTATGCCGATGAGCTAAGGAGGCCCGGAGCCTTGGATGATGCCATTGGTACGATGGATATGGACGCCTTGGCCGATTTGCTGGAAGGATTCTTTATCACGTTGCGTAATCGTTCTAACCGGACCGCCAGCGATCAAGTCCAGTGGCAGACCGCTTATCACTTTGCTAAGGACACAGTGACGTGGATTGCCAAAGGAGCTACACATCCTTCCTTCGCCCAGATAGAAAAGCGCTATCTGCGTTTGGATATCCTCTATCAGCAGCTTCATGTCCAAAGGAGCAAACGAGCGGATGTCCTGCGAGCGCTTCCGGCCAGAGTAGTTGAAACGCTTTATCACTTGCTGGACCCAGGCTCGGAGGCGAATCCTTTTAACCGGGAAAAGACCCGTTGGATGGTATACGTCGCTTTTGTGGTACTGTTGCATCAGGGGCTACGACGGGGCGAACTGCTAATGCAACTGGTTGATGGCGTAAAAAGCGGCTTCGACAAAAAGAAAGCGATCCCACGGTATTGGTTAAATGTCAACAATCTACCTGATGAAGTGGACGATCCCCGCGCTAACCGTCCTAGCATCAAAACAGCACCCTCTATACGCCAGGTGCCTGTCAGTGAATTCACGGCCAATCTCGTTCAAACCTACACAGAAAACTACCGTGGGAAAACCAACCACCCTTTCCTTCTCAATTCAGCCCGCGATACGCCCTTATCTATGGAGGGTTTGTCCGCATTATTCAGGCGAATCACCGCAGCCATGCCCAAAGAGGTAATGAAGGAACTCCAGGATCGCACTGGCAAAACTTCCATTACACCACACGACCTACGGCATACCTGCGCCGTGGTTAGACTCAATCAGCTTCTCTCTAGCAGCGTGCCGATGGACGAAGCTTTGCAGAGGTTACGCTCGTTCTTTGGGTGGGCCAGAACCTCCAGTATGCCCAGGATGTATGCTCGGGCAGTCTTTGAAGATCGCATGGCCGACATCTGGTCGAACGTGCTGGATGATAAGATTGAAATCCTACGTGCTATTCCGAGAAGCCAATGATGAGCAGGACTACCACCACAGAGCCCTTATTGGTTAGATTAAGTCCACAGGAGGTAATCTATCATGTTGCGGCGCAGTTGCCAGAGCTACCCGCAGTTATCCGCTATTACGACGATTTTGACGATACGCTACGTAGCATCTTTAGTCCAGAAACTCAGAATATATTCGAACTCCATTACTGCGGCAGCAAGGTGTTATTAGCCTTCGATCAGTTTGAAGCCAGTTTCGCGGTCTTTCTGAAGCATTTATTTTTATTCTTGATTGCCGGCGAATATAGTATTTCCTCTGTCAGAAGCTTAATTGGTGCTTTCTCACATATATCCGAAACAGAGCTTGCAGGTTTACTCAGTGTCAAGCCCATTGAAGCTAAAACCTGGTGGGCTGCTTTGAGGGCCAAGGGTTACAACTCGAAAGCTTATCCGTCCCTTAAAGCGCTGCTTCGGTTCTTGTGTGCACATCATCTATGTGAGTGGTCACCGGAACATCTGGATTTTATTTCTGGTCTTCCGCTGCCGTCGGTAGACAAATATGCCGCCGTGCGTTCCGGTGATGTATTTCTGTCCGTGGATGAAGAATCAGCCATAGTCCATTATCTGGATAACCTAGCTCATGGCCTGACTCAGAGTCCGCATAAGCTTGATACAGACATGCTCCGCAAAGGTGGTATGTTGTTGTGCTCTTATCAGTTCGGTATGCGCCCGGTGCAAATTGCTTCCTTAACCATGAGGGATGTACGCGTCTGGGATGACGACAATGAGAAAATTCCCGCAGTACACTTGACTTTCCGAAAGGTAAAGCAACGCCGCTCTTCCAAAACTTTGCCACTTCCCCGTAAGGTCAAGCGTGACTGGGCTTCTATTATCATTGAACAGCACCGCCGCGCTAAAGAGAAAGGACTGACTGGGGAGCACCGGTTTTTCGAGGCCAATTCTGCGAATGAGGTGTCGGCAGCGATCATTGCTCTTGCCAGTGAAATCACGGGCACGGAGGTGTCCGCCACCGATCTGCGCCACACAGCAGCTCAGCGCTTGGTCGATGCTGGGGCAAGCCAAGAAGAACTGGCGGAATTTCTGGGACATTCGGACATCACCACCGGCTTGGTCTACTACCAGACCTCAGCTAATCAGGCCGAACGGGTTAACAAGGCTCTGGGTATCTCGGAGGTGTATCAACGCATCGCGAAAATCGCCCATGACCATTTCATCAGCCCGGACGAGTTGGCGGAACTAAAAGGCGAACAGCAGATCGCAGGCATTCCCCACGGCATCCCTATCGCAGGTATTGGTGGATGTAGCAGCGGCCAGCCCGCCTGTCCTTACAACCCCGTGACCTCCTGTTACGGTTGCCGCAAATTTATGCCGGTTACCAATCTCGCCCTCCATAAGCAGGTGTTGGAGGAAATGCGCGGCGTAGTCACCTTTTTCGTTGAAGCATCCCGAGGTGACAGCCATTCCCCAACCTACCTTCAACTCAGGAGAACGATCTTTAGTATAAAGCAAGTCATCGCTGAACTGGAGGAGGAGCCGCCGAAGAATGCATGAAGCTTACATGGCCTTTATTCGACATGGAAAAACATTGGCGGAAGTGAAAGGCATAACCTGGGACTTCCCCTTGGATACGGATGGAACCTCGAAAACCGGTTGGAATTTGACCCAACTCGTAGGTGGCACCCCGCCACCTATCCACTACTTACGAGACCTGGGCTCTGACGATAAGATATTGAAAACGCTAAATCTGCGAAGGACTGAGCAGGATCAGCCTCCTTTATCCAAGACCCCCTTACAGGTGGAGTGGTGCGATCTTATTAAAGCGGCTACCTGCGATCAGCTTTTCTTCAAGCGGAACTCCACTGCGAATGCCATTCAGAATGTGATCAGACCACTCAAGGTATTGGCCATGTGTGCCGGCACACTAAAACCCTGGCAGTTGAATGCCGATGTGGTTCGTGAAGCGGCACTTCTGGCTCAGGAAGTTCAGGCATCTGGAAAACTCGCTGACCTGGTGGTTGGCGTAGTGAAGAATGTCATTGACACGCACCATTTAGCGGAAGCCTGCCCACTCTACCCTGCCCTCCTGATCCAGCGATTACCCGTTCAGCAGAACCGGCAATCGCGGGGCATAAGAACAAAGGAGCAGTTGCTCACGGACCTGGAGCAGAGAAAACGTGCGGAAAGATTGCCTGAACGCAAAGCCTTCTGGGAATTGATGCGTATTGTGTTCACAGAACGGCCCAAGACCTTTGTGGATGCCCTGCGGTTTGCTGCCGTCAAGGTTATGGTTGTCGGTGGATTGCGTGTTGGCGAGGCCGTCATGCTACCCGCTGATTGGAAACGCTCACGAGACTATTACGACCCCTCGGGCAAGCTTGCCGGGGAACTTGGTGGCTATTCCAGGGCACTAATACTCAGGTACTTCGCCGAGAAGCAACAAGACCCAAACAGCGATAGCATGGTTTTGTTTGAGTCAGCCCAATATGTCCCGTCTATCTTCGAAGAGTTACTGACGGATGCCCTCGACGAGGTTGTGCGGCTGACTCAACCGCTGCGCCAGTCACTCAAGCTTCAGACGGAAACGGGGCGTCTCCTGCCCTGGTATCAGCCAAGAGATTTGATACTAGCCTCCGAGATCTATACGCGACTCACGGGTAATCCATTCTGGCTCAACCTTCCCGAAGCCAAAATCAATGAGTATGTCCGGCGCTATCAGCAAGATTTTAACCCGGAGGTTTTCGATAAGCTAAGTAGCTACCAAGCAGAGCATTACCGAACGCCGGAGGGCCCGCACCAACTCAACATGGCCATGTATATTTACCTTAACAGGCTAATGAAAAAGCCGCCCTCCTATAGTGCTCAATCCATCGTATTTCGCAAATCAAACGGAGATGTCTATGCAACAGGTCGTATGGCCTGGGATGCGGTGTATTTTCGAGTCGATGAGTTGGAGACGTTTATTGCCGGTATCGCACCAACTAAATTATCTGACCGCCAGCCGATCCGCCTTGCCGAAGGTAAACTGCAACCTTGGGAGTTGCTTTTCCTGACTCCGAAACGCTCCCTGTCGGAGGAACGGAACGGCGGTTTGTGCGATGTGACCCGTTATTTTGCGGTCGGCATACCAGACGCTGCATTCCTTACATTAGCGTTAGGAGAAAATAAAAAAGATAGAACCTCCCTCTTTGAACGCTATGGTATCACCGAGGAAGACAGGACTCGTGTCCTGAAGTCCCATTCTCTTTGTAGTGGTCTAATAAAAACGGACAGCCCGATAGGTTGATAAAATAACTCAACCAAAGCAAGGGAAATCCAACTATGAATCAAAAACGACGAGCGTTTGATGCTAACTTCAAGTTGCAAGTGGTAC
>Ga0208888_100737_pt1 | contig 13684 bp, 12 predicted proteins | sample LakWasM115_HOW13_2_FD_183929 | JGI IMG/M metagenome (GOLD analysis project Ga0208888, IMG submission 183929) | Freshwater sediment methanotrophic microbial communities from Lake Washington under simulated oxygen tension - Sediment Metagenome... | ecosystem: Environmental > Aquatic > Freshwater >...
TGAATATATCGAGGTGTTTTACAACCGTGAGCGACTTCATTCCGCAAATCACTATGTGTCGCCAGTGGACTACGAAATGCAGCTAAAATCTGCTTAACTTTGTGTCCGGAAAAGTGTTGACACATCAGCATTTTTAATTATTCCCGCTAAATCCAGATCACTTTTTGCCTGATTGGCTATCACTGACACGACTACAATATTGTCAGGGCAGTAACCAAGCGTATTGTCCACCCTATCAATTGACCAATCCGTGGCATTATTTTCTGCAAAGGTGAAGGGAAGCTCGGTTATTGGGCAACAGCCGTTTGTTTTCTCAAGCTGTTTATGTAAATCTTTTACCGAGATTGACACATCCAAACCTGTAACTAAGGCACGATCACGGAGGGTAATTAGTTTTCTCTCATAGAGATCATGTCTTTTTTTGGATACCTGTTGTAGATTGGCAACCTCATATCCATGACGGATTTGCTGGGTGGGCGTCCTGGAATCGCGAAATATCTAAAGGTAAATCGAAGCGGTAATGATCAAAACCGATTTCAAATGCTAAACCTAACATAATCATCTCGTAAACTACCCAATAATTGCTTTCGCCAGACGTATCTTTTTTTTTGCATTCGGATGTAGTTTACTCAGACACACTTACAAAATGTGTAAAGGTCGACGAATAACCCGTGGAAACCTCCCAAAACCCCACTGATTGACTCTTAAATAATTGCAGATTAAAAGTGAACCATTAAAATATCGGTATGAGTAGTAGATGAAATAAGAATAATGTCACCGTATTCAGGATGTTTTATACACTTTGCCGCAAGCATTCCGGCATGGACAACCCTGTCAATTTCGTCGTAAATTTCTCCAGAAATTTTTGCGTATTGCTGTATTGTGAGTGGTGTTATCTTTGCTGCTTTCATTTGGGTGGCCTTCAAATTGATTAAATGGAAGGTGAACATAGCGGGTAGCTCTTCCTTGCTTTTGTTTATGACATCTTTTTGTCATCGAAATACAAAAGCCAACACATAAAGGTAAATAGCTCTTTACATTGAAGAAAGCGGAGAGCGATCAATATATTTCTGTAAGAATTATTGACCTCGCTAGAAACATTTTTCTGGCTTGGTGTATATCTTACTCATGGCCCCTTACAAAATATGTAAGGGTCAGATAACTATAAAAAATGGATAGGCGGCAATCAGATACTGTAAGCTGCCAACAACTTTGAAAGCGGCAAACAAGGAGATGGATTTTGTCTGATCAAAAATCACAAGCCATTGTTCAGCGGCGGCTACTGGCCTTGGAATCAATTCGCCGATTGAGTGGCCGTTCAGAACGCTGGGTTACGGTTGCAGAAATAGTCCAAGATTTAAAAGAACAGGGATATGCAGTTGAAGTACATAGCATCCGTAGAGACTTAAAATCATTACTGGAGACCTATCAACAGCTCGAATGTAACGACAATAGTAACCATGCAGGAGAGCCCATAAATGGTTTGGCTCATGGCTACCGCTGGTCTGGCAAAGATAATCAATCTATCGGAGGAATAACCTTGGCCGAGGCGTTATCTTTGGTCATGGTTGAGCGTTATCTCAGTCAGTCTTTACCTGTGTTGCTTACGCGCTCTTTACATGACATCTTTAATAAGGCCCATCAGACACTGGAATTACACAAAAAAAGCCAAGTCACCCAGTGGCCAGAAAAGTTTTGTGTTGTTCAACCCGCACAACCTTTGATTCCGCCAGACCTTGATCATGAAATCTTGGTAATCGTTCATGAAGCTTTATTGAACGAAAAACAGTTATGGGTGACATATAGAGCCACCAACCGACCAGACGCAAAAGAAAAAGAATATCGATTGCACCCTCTAGGTTTAATTCAGCGCGGCCCCATCACTTATCTTGCGGCAATGACCAATGATTATGAGGATGTTTATTTGTACGCATTGCACAGAATGCAAGCGGCTCAAATATTGGAACAAGACTGCCGTAATAATATTGAGTTTAAGCTAACTGATTTTGCAGCGAAACAAGGACACTTTGGTTCTGCTACTACTATTAATTTTAAAGCACGGATATGCGATCACTTGGCAGTAATGCTAGAAGAAACTCGTTTAAGCGACAATCAATTTATAAGTCCAGCCAATGATTCTGGGTATAGAGAAATTATTGCCGATGTTTGCAATACCTGGCAGTTACGGTGGTGGATTTTAGGAGAGTGTGATCGTATTAAAGTGCTTGCTCCCGAAGAATTGAGACTGGAAATTGCAACATCAATTTCAAAATGCAACCAGCAATACCTAAAATGAAATGACTGGTATATATTGAAAGTAGCTTGCTTCTGTCAACGAGGAATTTGCTTAAACACCCTTCGTGAGCATTCCTAATGATTAGGAAAAGCAAGCAAGTCTTATGAATTTCTCACTATAGCTGTCATTCCAAGTGATTTAGTGATTGGAAGATTTTTGGTCCAATAACCCGATCACCAAATCACTCTATCACTTAAAAATATCATGTTGGGGTTTATTTGTAAAACTCTGAACATGATCTGACAGTTTCAAAACCTTCGTTTGGATTGAACTGACACTGACGGTCTCAGTTCGGCCAAAACCGGTCCTTGAGAGGTCGATAATTTTTATACATTGTGATGTGTTTAAAGCCTTAGTTTTAGTCATGAATGAAAAACTTACTTCCTAAGGTCACAGTCCAATCTCATATCTTTATTAGTTTTAGTTGAAAATTCAATTAAATAGCGTTCTTTCACGATGATTTCCATAAAACTACGTGTAAAACACTATTTTCAGATCATGATTTAGAGCGTCTTATGTTAGCCGGTTTCTGGAAAACTATATTTTTTCCAAGGGAAATTGATCGCAATCTAATTTCTGTACTCAAGGTTGAAAGGAGGAGTCCTTGGTCGCTAGACTTAGATAATAAATTGTTTTACCGAAACTAATAGGTAAGTACTTTATGACTAATAAAAACAATACTACAAACGATAAAGAGCATGATGACTGGGCAAAGTGCAGAGAGTGGGCAAACTCCCCTGTATTTCTGCTTCGCCGGGTTGTAATTCTTATCTTTGGTGCAATTGCCATCCTTGGATTTGCATACCTTGCTCTAAAGGTTCTACAGTTAATATCTGTTTATTCTGTTACTGATACTAAGTTTTTATCTGAATATAAAATAATTCACCTAACAGATTTAGCGGTAGCTTCTGCCGGTATTGCAGCGGTCGTGGCGACAATATGGGCCCTTCAACTGTATTGGCGCCTCCGATATATTGATAAACAGACAGAAAAGTGGCGACCCAAAAAAAATAAGGATGAGGATGAGGATGAGTGGTCAAATCCTTTTACTCGATGTTCAAGTTTTTAAGCTTAGAAACACAGCCGGAAAACGGGTAAGCTAATCAGTGTAAACTTCCCCGTATTTCAACGCCATGTTGATGTACGAGCCAGCACACTTTATAAAATCGTTTGTAACTGATTTAGATGCAGCTCTGGGAAAGCTAAAGTCCAATGCCAGACTGACGCACCTACAAAAGACTTGGCTGGGATTTTGTTTGACGGGGATGTTACTGACCAATTCGGTTTGCTGGGCAAAATTTGAGCGTGCGAGCTTGGGCGAACATAAAATTGCCGCTCTTTCGTGGATGTTTCGCGAAGCAAAAATAGCCTGGGACTATTTGCTTTTGGCGAGTGTGACCTTAGTTTTGGATCGTCACGGGATTACTGAAGGCGTACTGGTTCTTGATGAATCTGACCGAGCACGCTCAAAGCGAACCAAGCGAATTTATGGCGTGCATAAGCAGAAACATAAGGCTTCAGGTGGCTATGTCAACGGACAGACGGTGGTTTTATTGTTGTTGGTCACGCAGTCCGTTACGATCCCTGTAGGCTTTGCTTTTTACAGGCCCGATCCTGTACTGAAGGCATGGGGTAAAGAAGATAAACGCTTGAAAAAAGAGGGCGTGGCAAAAAAAGATCGCCCTGTTCAGATCGAGCGCGATAGCCGTTATCCCACAAAAACGCAGCTTGCTTTACGGCTACTGCAAGTATTTAAGGAGGCCCACGGCGCTATTAAAATTAAAGCCGTGTTAGCCGATGCTCTGTACGGTGAAGCGAAATTTATGGATAAAGCTTCACGGATATTTGATAGTACCCAGGTTATTAGCCAGTTGCGCGAGAACCAGGTTATCGAATATAGAGGTAAAAAAAGGAATTTAAACGATTATTTTAATACCATCAACAAAGGCGTGGAAGTGACTTTGCGGGTGCGTGGTGGTGAAGAAGTTAAAGCGATGGTGAGCAGCGCACGATTAAAAGTGCTTGCGCATGGCAAAAAACGCTTAGTCGCTGCCTTGAAATATGAAGGCGAAACCGATTACCGCTATTTAGTGGCCACCGATATGACGTGGCGCACGATGGATACTGTTCAAGCTTATACGTTAAGATGGCTTGTAGAGGTTTTCTTTGAGGACTGGAAGCTTTATGAAGGGTGGGGGCGTGAGGCCAAACAATTGGATGAAGAAGGATCAAGCCGAGGCCTGATCCTGAGTCTGTTGTTTGACCATTGCCTCCTCCTTCACCCAGAGCAGACGACCCGCATAGAAAACAAACTGCCTGCGTATACCGTAGGCAGCCTGCAAAGAAAATCTCAAATGGATGTGCTGATTGAATTTATCAAAGCCTTATTAGAGGATAAGAATCCTGCGGATAAGCTTAAGCAATTGGCTGGACTTATTGATGAGGTTTTTCAGTTAATGCCGTCAGGAAAACATATGGTTGGGAGAGATTTGGGTCGTATAGGATCGACGACTTCGCTACAGTACCGAGTTGCGGGATGATTTCCCAAGAACCAGGCTGTATGAAATTTAAAAACTTGAACATCGAGTTTTACATTTCACGTTCTCGCAGAATCGCATAAAGAATGGGCGCAGCTTTGGTTTGCCTGGTGTATAGCTATATCCATGTGTGGTGTAACATATGCGATTTATAATAGCGCCCTTATCTTGCACCCAAACCCAATAGCAGACATCACGAAGGTATGCGAAAAGATGGGATGGAAATGTGTAATATATAACATAATCAGCACACAGGCCCCCAACAGCTTTATTTACCTGCTCTTTGGCGTTACCTGGTATTGGGCATCAAAACACTATCGGTCACATTGGCATAATTTTGTGATAAACGCTTATCGGCACAGGGCTCTATATAGATTCGAGCAGCTTCGAAACAAAATAAGGGCGAAAAAAAGCATGTTCGGAACTGAATTTAATCAAAAAGCAGATGAGACAATACTCGAATTATACAGGCTTTCTGGGGTTTTGCTGCTTATCCCAGGTGACACTTCATACTTGGAAAAAGCTGGAAGCGATGAGCTTTCTAAAGCAATATTACAAATGGAAGAAATTTTAAACGCGTTTACTGGCCCAAGAGCAAAGAGACAAGAAGACTGAACTGGCTCCCAGTGTTTTTGGGAAGGCTCTGTTGCGTTAATTGTCGATACGCGTAAACCCCTGTCTATCAACAGGCGTAATTTGGCCTACCAAGGAAGAATAATTGGCGGGCTCTGTTGCAAATATTCAAAAGAACTTAAGCCCGCACCTAATTTGTGGACAAAGTCATTCTGCTAAAGCCATAAACTACTTATAGGCCAGTATCCTTCTTTGGAAAGTTACCGCGGTTCAAAAATAAATATTCGACTGGCAGCAATGGGTCCAGCCAGTGTAAAAACTCATGACTGAATTCATCAGATATGAAAATTACCCCACTGAGCGGCCAAAGGTAAGCCAATTCTCAATACTTGGCTCCACAATCCTCAGTATTTTGCTCAATATTTAGCATCATCAAACCACCGCCTTCTCGATTTTTGCGTTTTTACACAACCTCGGTCGAAGTTTGTCATTCGCAATCCATCGTGCCAAGTGTCGGCTGCATAACCGTGAGCAACCGATCACGATTTCCAATGTCTTAGATACCTATAAAGAAAATGTCCCTCTAATTTTCTAACTGGGCATTTTTAGCCTCAAATCACCCTCAATAAATCAACACACTTTCAGAGTGGCTTGGACTCTTCGGCGGTTTTCTATAGCTATTTTAACTATAGCTATTTTAAATGGTGATCGGCAGCGATTACTAACTAAGCATCCTAGCATCCAACGCGAAACACTCAATATATTTATAACAGCTAAGCTAGGTAAGTAATTAAGCTTTTTGGTTTCGCAGCAACCGCGCCCACCCTAAAGATATTGAGTTGAATTTCCCTAACTGTTAGGTGTTTGTACTTATAATTTGCTACAATCAAAACAGAGTGGCTATAAGGCTCTAAACTGAGTTGCTATAAGGGCTCCTAATTACTAAGGATTTTCTTTTGTACACATTCAAGAAGACCGAGAAAAATAATAAGAAGGCATCTGAATTTGAAACAAAGTCAATGCTTTATCTATTGGGGATGCGACATGACAGTAAGGACATAGATATCATCACAATAGACTGCTTTAATGATGTAACTGGTGCGAATGAGGAATTTAGCAAGTTATGGGATGTTCAAAGCAAGAATCACAGCAGCCTTCCACCATCTAAAATTGGGGAAAGCTTATTAACACTCTACGATAACTTCATATCATCAATTAACTTTTATGAATACATTTTGTTCATTCCTAAACTAAATAGAGACTATCTTATTAATGGCTCGCTTAACGTTTACAACTACCAAAATATTGAAGATAAGCAAAAAAAAGGTATTGAAAAGAAGTTAAAGGAAAAAATAAACGGGAACAAATCGGATAGTATACCGACTTTGTTTTTTGATTTTCTAGATAGAGTAACCTTTGTTGAAGATAACAAAAGTATAAGTACATATGTAAAGAATCTATCGCAATTTAAGAATAAACGTTTAATATCAGAAAACATTTACGAAAACATCTTCATTGAGATACGAAATGCTCAAACAGTTCTTAAAAACACTTACATAGAAAATGAGACGATACAACATCATCCATCCGAAGTATTACGCTTTAAACGTCACATAACAAAGTCGAAAATTAATACCTTGCTAATAAATAGATTGATTGGCATAGACGTATTTTCCTTTCCTGGAGTCCCAATACCGTTTTTACCTTTTATAGTTGGACTTGATGAGGAAGAGGTGAAAGATGTATTGCAGGAATGCAATGAGAACTTAAGCCGAGCGTTCTTCGATAAGAATGGATGTAAAGCTTTTTGGAAGATTTCAGAGATGATTATTGGTTTAATCACTAGTGATCTAATAAAAGATGTAACTCAAATATATATTGAGCTTACTTTGAAAATTGGGATAAATACCTCATATTTAACCAAGGACACTATTTTATACATGATATCTCTGATCAAAACGGGTTTAGAAAATGATAATAAAAAAGATAGCCTTTGGTGATAACAATAAGGCATTTATTGAACAAAGGTTAACTAGCGGTTTGAATGTTATCTATAGCGATGATAATAATAGAGGTAAGACCTTGGTTATGCAGGGTGCAATGTATTCACTCGGTTATGACTCTATTTTTCCTAGTTCATTCAATTATAAAGAGAAGTATTTTTATTCAAAAATTGAAATCGATAATAAGGAGTATGAGCTTCTTAGAAAAAGAAACTCAATAGTCATAAAGACAGATGGCTCTATACAAGTGTTCAATTCTATAGGGGACTTCAAGTATTTTTTTGATAAATATATCCACTCTCTGCCAAGAATACAAAAAAATAGCAGAAAAAAAACGGTAGATCTCTCCTTGCTTTATGAATTGTTTTTTATCGGTCAAGACAACAGAAATCCATCGGGTCTAATAAGTAAGGGGCAGTTTAATAAAGTCGACTATAAAAATATGGTTTACAGTTTGGCTGGCCTGTTCACAAATGACAGTGATGAATTATATATTCTTGAGATAAAAAATAAGATTGAGAGCTCAAAAATCAAGCTTAAGGAAGTAAGAAAAAAGATAACCTTAATAAAATCCAATCCTGAAATTGCTGAAATTTTCTCAAAATTATTCGATTCTGAACGTGTTCAGGCAAAAATAAAGTCAATCAAAGAGCTAAATGAACGGATATCTAAACTGAAGCGATCAAGGCTGCGGGAGATTAACAGAAAGGCTAAGCTTGAGCTTTTAATATCAGAGCTAAACTCATTAAATATAGGCTTAAGTGAAGGTGATGTAAGATGTGGCGAATGCGGTAGTGATAAAATATTCTATTCAAATAATGACTTAACTTTTGAAATTAGTAATACAGACGTTAGAAGTGAGATTTTAAAGTCAATTTCTGAAAGTATTAGTCAGAAGAATGAAATAATTCATGACCATACAAGTGAGATTAACCAAGCTCAGGTCTCGCTTAGTAGAGAAATGAGGGACTCCCCCCCAAACTTTCAAAAGATAATTGTTTACCAAGAACAAGTCGACTCGGAAAATGATTTCGATGATGAGGCCTTTTCAATTTCTCAGGAAATTGGGTCTTTAAAGTCTCAGCTAACTAGAATAGAATCAATCAGTAGCAGTCTTAAAGAGGATAGAAAAGAGCTTGATAAGAAGATCTTGGGAATAATGACAAAACTGTATAAATCTATTGATTGGAATGGAAATCTTGAGTTTCATGATATTTTTACAAAAAATGACTCTACATTTTCCGGCAGTGAAGAACAAGAGTTCTATTTCTGTAAAATAGTAGCCTTGAACGAAGTACTAAAACATGACTTTCCGATAATGATAGATTCTTTTCGTGATGGTGAGCTATCAACTTCTAAAGAAGATAGAATGCTACAAATATATGGAATGATGAATAAGCAAGTTATTTTAACTGCAACTCTTAAGGATGAAGAATATAAGTCGAATAAGTATAAGTCTAATATTAAAATTAACGCAATAGACTATAGCTCGCATTCTGATTGCAAAATTCTAACAAAGGATAGTAAAGATGAGTTTTCTTCTTTGCTAGAGAATTTTCACGGTATAGTGATTTAGCGCTACAAAAGGCAACCAGACCAAATTAGCTGTGGATTTGATCTGCTCGTTTCTCTTCGGCCGCATCTTCTAAAATCGCTAATTCTTCAATGGCACTCTCAATATCCGAATGCGCGTCAACAATAAGCCTAGAACGAAAAGCAGCGGCTACAGTCTCACAGTTTGCGTATGCCTCGTCGGCCAAATAGTCTTCATCGCATTCTCCAATCACATCGACCCAATCCCTGTTAGGGCCAAATACATCACCGATACCGCATGTATCGCCGACTGCAACATACGCTTGACGACCAAAAACGCTCAGGTAAGCTGAGTCTTTTTCGTATTCAAATTTCAGTACGGAAAAAACGTAATCAGTATCCATATAGATTGCAGAAACTCCAAGTGCAATTTCTGTTAGATCCTTGTCAGATGTGTTATTAATGAAGCTATTATATTTGTTGATAAGTTCTGATATATCTTTCATATTTATTTCCTGTCATTATAAAAAAATGTATAAAACCGCATATAATTTCATTTGAAAAATAGCGCCTAAAAATTAGTAATTTCAAGAATATATTTTTGGCACTTACAGTTATTTTTAAAGATTTAAACTTGAGACAAGACAATCAAAAAATAGTTGCTAAATTAATTCAAATTATCAATCATTATTTATTATAACATATTCGAATTTAAATCTTGTTGTGGAGCTTTTACCTATTATAGTAGAAGAGCCGATCTTGCCCTGATCTAGCGGACTCCCGACTATTACTGAAAATCTTGGAAACGTAGCGTAAACGGAGTGAAGATTTTTAGTCCTCGGTACCGATAGTGCATGTGTTTTCATATATGGACTTATATGAACGCCCTCCCCCGCTTGCCAAGGACGAAATTTATATGATGGGACGATAGGCTGCAGTTTTATATCCGGCCTGTCATGCAGGTCTATGCCTGCTGTCCCTAATGGAGTCCGCTGACCTACGTCTCATTTCCTCCAAGGACTCAAAGTCCTAGTCCATATCCAGGCTTGGTAGGTCACGCTTTGACCAGTTTACCATCACTCGTTTCGTACCTTACGCAACCTTTGCAGTGTGCTTGTCCTATCTTAAAAGTGGTTAAAATTTGTTAGGTGCCAACCTATACTGTCTGACTCACATAGCCTTTTTGGTACGCTCTTTTATGCGCCAATAGCGCCCAGATCATGCGTGCCATTTTATTGGCCATGGCACCACTTGTTGGTGCCAGTGAAAATTTGATTATTTTTACATAGTTATGCTGGAATATGTCTGACCTGTGTGGTTTGTGTCCAGGTCATTAATTGTCCGAGATTTTCTATCCATTTCCCTGATCAAAATTTTACCGGTACGAGCTGTCAATTTTCGATCGACACCATCAGCCAACATTGAGCAACAATTGAAACTCATTTTTTCACAAGTCTCGGTAACACCTAATGTGAGGCATCGTCTTTGACCCTTCGGTTACCTTTTTCTATTAGGCAATGCAAATTTTTTATGTAGATAAATTTAGTTACCTTAAATCTAACCGGAATCATATCGATTAAAACCGGCTAATTGGAGCGGGCAATTATTAGCATCTCAGGAAATATGGATTCAGTTCGAAGAATGATCATTTTTTATTAAAATTAATTCATCAAAAATGTGAGTCTAAATAGCAATTTTTCATTAGGATTAACCTTCATAAAAATTTGCTCCTCCTATGTTACTGCGATTAAATACACAATCGCAGTAACAGCTTCGAAAATTGCAAATTAGTTGCAAATTAGTTGCGTATTATTCGCAAATTAATAGACTTTCATTCGGTTTTTATGCGCCGTATTACGATCAGCCAGGATCTGAGCTGCCCACAATGGAGCGTCTAGCGCAATGATGACGTCGATCCACGGACTCATTTGCTGAAGAACGGCTCGAAACCAACTGGCAGACATTTTCGATTCATTCTGTTCCTGGCATGCAGCTGGTTGAAGCAGATAGCGACAACCGACCATATCGAATGGCCGAATGCCGCCACCTAGCACGATCAGGACAGGACCCAGTTAGCTATGGCGTCGACTCTCGATTCCCTCAAGTCCACGTCGAAGTCCATCAAGAAATCACTTGCGATACAACACCCAGCCATCGCCTGACTCGATGTCAAAGCCTTTGATGCCCCCTTCATCTTTTGTGGACAAGATATAGCGACCCAGCAAGCAATGATGTTTTTCAACCAGCGATTTCAAATTTTCACCACCCAAGCCTCCACCTTCTATGAATAGATCGCCGTGAGCGAGGCCTTCTTCGAAGAACCTTATCTCAGAGCCCCAGGCCTCGTTGCTAATTTTGTGGTTTACTAAAGCACTCAAATGCATTGCATGGCCTGCGATGTGTCCGGTTCTATCGACTCGTCGCCGCTGTTCTGCAGCCATCATTCGAAGCACTTGGTAGTCGCCGTCAGCGCGATACGCGACCGATGTCAACTCGGGATCGCAAACCAACTCACTAAGTTTCTTGTAAAAGGCTGTTGTATGCGTGGGGCTGTTCGGTGAGTACTCACGGCCTTTCTCGATAGCTGTACGACGTTCCAGATACCCATAGGGGTGCTCGCCTGAGCGAATGAGAGTCACTACATGGCGGAATAAACCATCGTTCCTGTCCAATCGACACTGAACAGCGCTAACCATTGCCAGGAGTTGCTGCGCAAAAGCGCGCATGGATGGCGTATCTCGGTAGTTCAGCCAAGCTTCATCCTCGGGTGCCGTGTCATAAAAGCCCCAGAAAAACAGCTGATCAAACGCAGTAAATGGAATCCGACCTTCGGGCCATGGGTGGTCATCTCCATAGGATGACAGGGCTTTTTCGCGGACGTATTTGACCCGATCCGCCACGCATGATGGCACGGCTTCGATGATGACCCCAACATAATCCCAGACATCGCCAGGCCGTTCAATCAACATTAACTCATACACGCGATAAACGCTGTCAGCATGACCAATCAGCTCTACCAGCTTACTGGCATCAAGATGAACACGAAAAGGCTGTTTGCTATGCCAGAAGCCAGCCTCACCAAGATCGATTGCGTGTTCTGTCGGGTTAAAATTCATGAGGACGTATCCAGAATTTGAAAATTATTTATCAAATAGCTTTACTCATATTGATACATAATCGCCACAACTCAATCAGATATCGCACATCCGGCTCAGCCCTATGTCGTGTTCCAACCATTCTTCTGGCCTCTAACTTCAAATTTTCGTAAAGTTGCCAGCGTTTTTTCTCATCGAATTCTATTTTTGTTAAAAGTGGAAGCATAACGGCATCTGAGTGGACAACTCTGAATTGGGCGTAACCAAGTGCTGATCCTTCTGAATATAGAACATCAACCCAGTTCTCATCAAATGCACCGCCATCCGCATAGATAATTTCGCCCGGTTTGATTGACTGACTCATGAGATTACACATCTGTTTTGGCTGTATACCTTCTTCCCTGCACTGTTTGCGGCTTAACCCATGCATTTGCTGAGCGTTGTAATCCCAATCTCTCCAGCCATCCACCGCATACGGATTGATTAGATGACTCTCGATAATACCGTGATGATCCGACCATGCAATCTCTATGGGATAACTGTCGATGCTAAGCGAACTCGCCTCGACATCAAGAAATCTGGGCATTATCATTGTCTTTAACCTGATTATGTTTTATCTCATCGTGAAGTTCTTTTGCCAACTGATAACCAACAATTGACGCTAGCTCATCCTCTAAGCATTCAGAACATACCATTCCACCCTTGGCTTGATTGCTATTGCAACAGTTACAGGTGGAAAAAGTTGTCGGGTAAACAGGATAATTTTGGATTAGTTGAGTAGCCAGTTCGATTGCCTTAACCGCCTGTTTATTTACAGGCATATTATTTTCCCGGCATCAAAAGCCTTGGAAATAGGTAAAGTCGGATACCCACGCGGATTGCTCACTATGCGCACACCTGACATTTGATAATCGACCGGGTGATGAATATGCCCGTGACACCAAAGATTTATTTTGTCGGCCCTGTTTGCGATAAATTTTTCCAAATCTGACGCGTAAGCATAGTCAACTTTGATTCTTGATCGCAGGGATGGCGAATGATGGGTAACAACAACTGTCTTTCCTGTATGAGGCTTATTAAGCTGCTGATCCAACCAGTCAATGGCTTCTCGATGCAGCAAGTAAGCAACAGTCGGTGAGAAATTCTCAGGGTCAAAGCCGAAAGCACTGTCGGAGCTCATTAGCCGCAATGCCTTTTCTTTATTGTGTTCATTTTTCCACCATCTCTTACATTTTATATAATGATAGTCACGCATAGTGCGCTCAGCTGTTGAAATGGCTTCAGACGAATAGTTGTCGAAATTTGTCCACAAAGTCGTCCCCAGAAACCTGGTTCCATTGATGATGACAGAATCGTTGTTGAGCAAATGAATACCTAACTCTTTCGCTTTTGGGATCATGTCGTCAATGATGGCCAGATCTGACTCAAAATATTCATGGTTACCAGGAACGTAAATAATCTCCTTGTCTGCAAAGCAGTTCCTGGCATATTCCAAGCCTTTAATACCCTCTCCGATGTCCCCCGCCAGGACAACCACGTCAGCATCTTCAGGGTAACTGAATTTTAAGTATTTAATGTCAAAATTGGGATCAACAATACCCTCAGGGTTTTCAGAATGTATGTCACTGGTTAAAAATATTTTCATGT
>Ga0208888_100738_pt1 | contig 13666 bp, 11 predicted proteins | sample LakWasM115_HOW13_2_FD_183929 | JGI IMG/M metagenome (GOLD analysis project Ga0208888, IMG submission 183929) | Freshwater sediment methanotrophic microbial communities from Lake Washington under simulated oxygen tension - Sediment Metagenome... | ecosystem: Environmental > Aquatic > Freshwater >...
CCTACCTTAAGCCAAGAACCTATGTGGAAATTGGCGTCTTTCAGGGCTCATCTCTTCGACTGGCCAAGTCCGCCAGCGCCATCGTTGGCATTGACCCCGATCCAAAAATTGACTGGCTCCTGGAGCCCCATATGAAGGTGTTTAAAACCACCAGCGATGACTTCTTTGCCACCCAGGACCTGGGCGCTGAATTGGGGGGACGAAGTGTCGATCTGGCGTTCATCGACGGAATGCACCAGTTTGAATTTGCCATGCGTGACTTTGCTAACGTGGAACGCTATTGCCGAAGCGATTCGGTGGTTCTGATCCACGACTGCTATCCGCTGGACGAAGAATCTGCCGGCCGTGAACCGCGCGCCAGCAGCTGGAGTGGCGATGTCTGGCGTTTGATTGTGCTGCTAAAGAAATATCGCCCCGACCTTCTGATTCACACCATCGGAACTGCTCCCACAGGATTGGCAGTCATCCAGAACCTCGACCCCGGTTCAACCTGGTTACTGGATAACCATGATCGTTTGTACCAGGAGTTTCTTGCGCTTGACTATTCATATCTGGATGACGGCAAGCAGACCAAACTGAACCTGTTTCCCAATGAGTGGGCTGCGATAGAAGAAATGATCCGCACGCCCTCGCGTTGACGATCGCTCGAAAACCGCTACCTATTTCACTAATAAGCTGTTCTACACAGCACATCGCTCCTCGTGCATTGCGCGTAGAGCGCATAGAAAGTGTGTCGTGAAGCGGGGGCTGTCAAAAAGTGGCGATGCCAGGACTTGCTGGCGCAGGTGTGCACGCACGTGCGCTAATGAGCTGGTGTCCGATGCGAAATGGACGGCACGCTCCACATAGTCCGCCTCGTCATCAGCAATCCAATCTGACAGCCCCGCGTTCAGAAGCATGCTCGCCCCCTGTCTGGCAAGCAGTGAGTTGCCTTTCAGCGTGACTGTGGGCACTCCCATCCACAGTGCTTCGGCCGTAGTCGTACCACCGGGGTACGGAAAGGTATCAAGAATGATGTCAACCGCATTGTGCGCAGCCAGGTAATCAGTAACAGGTACACCGCCTTGTAGCACGACCCGGCCTATTGGAATGCCTGCCCTTTGGATGCGCTCCAGCAGCCGGCCCCTGACGCCTGGCACCTCTAGATACCGGATTTGCAGTCTCAGACGCGAATCGGGCACGCGGGACATGACTTGTGCCCAAGCAGTCAACACGGAGTCGTTGATCTTGGACAGGGCCTGGAAGCTGCCGAAAGTGATGTGACCCTTGGCTTTCGCCGGGAGCTCCACAACGGCCGAAGCATCGGTCGCAGGAGGCGGCGTCATGCACAGGCGGGTTTCGGGCAAATACCAGATACGCTCGCTGAAGTGAGATTGCCACGCCACCGGAACTGAAATGGGGTCTGCGATCAGGTAGTCCATTTCAACCAGGCCAGTACTGGCGAAAAACCCCAGCCAGCTCACCTGAATTGGCGCCGGGCGCCATGCAAAAACGGGTAATCGGTTGTGGGCCGTATGTCCGGCAAGGTCAATCAGAATGTCAATATGGCACTCTTGAATCAACGATGCTGCGTCACGGTCAGTCAAATTGCTGATGTCATGCCAATGCGTCATCACTGTACGCAAATCACGTGTTGCATCATCGTCATACGGGTTGTTTGAAAACGCGAAAAGTTCAACCGGTGCATCAGAAAGGCCAACTAACAGATGCCTCAAGAATGACAAGTTGACATGCTTTCTGAAGTCCCCGCAAACCCAGCCGATTCGCAGTGGTTGTAGTGCCGTGACAGCCTTTGACTCACGCGGGGGAAGTGGCGTTAGCGGTTGCACTGTTTTGCGCACCTGCACCGCGTAGGCTGTGGCTACCTTGAGGTATTGTTGCGGCGTGCATTCGACTGAGGATCCCAACGCAAACAGAAGGCAACTGTAGGCTTGCAGTTGGCCAGGATCCTGTGCGATCACGATTTCCTGGTGTTGGATGGCCTCCTCCACATTGCCCAAACGGATTTGAACGACTCCGAGGTCGTGATGGGCTTCGATGTTGTCATTGTCAAGTTCAATGGCACGCTGCAAATGCACGAGCGCCGAGCCGATATCATTTCGCTTCAGCAGGATTCCGCCGATGAATCCATGCAGGGCAGAGTAGTCGGCTCCCAGGGCAAGGGCTTCCCGATAGCTTTCCAATGCCGAATCCAGGGCATCGTTCGAAAAATGCAGATTGCCTTCGTAAAAATGAAATTCGGCGAATGTCGGGTTCAGAGCAAGACCCGCGGCAATCAAGTTCCGCGCGCTGGCAGTCTGGCCCAGTTGGAACAGAACCCGGCAAGCGTCGCGGCATGCCAGTTCAAATTCAGGGTTCAACTCGAATGCACGCTGAAAGTGCACAGCCGCACGCGCAAGATCAAAGTGCCGTTCGCGCAAGCCTCCAAGCAGGTAATGAGCATCTGCATTGCCCGGATCAATGGCAAGGGCTGATGTCAGTTCGGCGAGGGTCTCGTCATGGCGCTGTTGTTGCAACAGAACGAAGGCAAGGTTGACGTGCGCCAACGCGTCTTGTGGATCGAGCGCAACCGCTTGTCGATAGCACGTTTCAGCTCCGCACAAGTCTTTGCGTGCCAGCATTGCGTTCCCATCTTGGCGAAGTCGTCGGCACAACTCCGCTCTTTCATCGATGGGTGTTTGCGGGCGCCTGAGCCTCTCTTTAAGCCATCCAAACATGAAAAAATTCAACCAGGTGACTGAAACATTTCTTCAAAGCAGTTCTGCAAATTGAGGGCGAAACGCCGCGTATCAAACAGCGGGGAATGGATGGCCCTGTCGCGCAATTCTGCGCGCAGCGAGGCCAAACCCGGCACATCGCTGGCGAAACGGACTGCCTTTGAAATGTAATCATCCTCATCATTGGCAATCCAATCGCGCAGTCCTACGCAACTCAACATCGATGCTCCCTGGCGGGAAAGCATGGTGTCGCCCAGGAGTGTGATGGTCGGTACACCCATCCACAGAGCCTCTGCAGTGGTGGTTCCGCCAGGGTAGGGGAAGGTGTCCAGAAGAATGTCGACATTCTTGTAGTCGGCAAGGTATTCTTCCCAGTGAAGTCCGGTAGACAAGGAAACCCTTGCCAGGTCTATTCCCGCCAATGACATTCGGTGAAGAAACTCGTCCCGCAGCACCGGAATGTGCATTTGTTGAGTCTGCAACCGCAAGAGTGAACCGGGTACGGCGGCAAGAACTTGTGACCAAACAGATAGAACGCGATCATTGATCTTGGTTCTGGCTTGATAACAACCAAAAGTAATGTATCCATTGCACTCGGCCGGGGGAGGCGTAACCAGAATCGGCTGCCGTGTGACTGGAGGGGTCATGCACAGCCGGGTATCGGGTAAATAGCAGACTTTCTCACTGAAAAATTCAGCATGTTCCTCCGGGACACTGATTCGATCCGCCAGGATATAGTCCATTTCGGCCACCCCGGTACTGGCAAAGAAGCCCAGCCAGGATGCTTGTACCGGAGCGGGTTTCCGGGCGAATACAGCCAGACGGTTGTCCCCGGTGTGCCCACCCAGATCCACCAGAATGTCAACTTTGTGACCCCGAATCATTTGGGCTACGTCATCGTCCGACAAGCCCTTGATATCGTGCCATTGCGCAAACAACGGCCGCAGGCGATCGGTCGTTTGATCCACATTTGACGTGTTGGAATAGGCGATCACTTTCGCGCGTGACGGGTCTATATTCCGGATGATTCCTTCCAGGAAAAACCCTACGGGATGTTTTTTGAACTCGCCCGACACAAATCCGATATTCAGTGGACGGCTTCCACGCTCATAGGCCGCTCGCGCAGGACGGACAGATCCCTTGGTCAGGCCCGTCAATAGACTCCCGTAGCGTTGGGCGGCCTCACGCAAAGAAGGTGGGCCGGATGGATTGAAGCTCAAGCAAAAAATCAGACTCGAATGCACTTTCGTCAGATCAGGGCGAAGGGTCAGCGCTCTCTCAAAACTGCTTATTGCGTTCAAGTAATCGCCACGACGCAGACAAAAACACCCTGCCTGGTACTTGGCCTCTGCTTCAAAACCTGGATCGATGTCCATGGCGTGCTGGAAACTCTCCAACGCAGCCGTTTCGTCTCCCAATTTGTACTGCACAGCACCCAATGCTGAATAGATCTCCGGGTACTTTGCCCCCAAATGCAGGGCCTTTGAATAGCTCTTTGCGGCGAGTTCAGACCTGTCATTTTCAACATGCAGATTGCCCTGATAGAAATGAAAATCCGCATATCCGGGGTGTATGGCCAAACCCTTGTCAAGCACGGCCTGTGCCGCATCGATTTTTCCGACCAAGAACAAAACCCGGCAAAGGTCCCGGCAGGCAAAGTCGAAATCTGGTTTCAATTCAAATGCGGTGGCAAAGCTTTGCCCTGCCTCTTCCAGATGTCCCTGTTCTTCCGCAATTTGGCCAAACAGATAGTGTGTCTCGTGTGCAAGAGAATCGGCTGTGTGCAGCGCCATGGCGCGTTTGAGGTAAACCCTTGCTTCCACGAGCCGCTTTTGCTCCTTCAACAAGAAACCCAAATTGACCAGGGTCTTGACATCGTTCGGGTGACTTGACAGGACTTCCCGATAGATGCGTTCTGCCTCTTTGTAGTGACCGTCCTGAAGGAATACGTTACCCCTGGCTCGAAGGCCTTCGTGGTCAGCAGGACCCGCTTCAAGGCTAACCAATCGCGTGGTCGCCTTGTCAAGCCGTTTCAATAGCGCAACTCTCAATCGATCTAACATTTGAATGCCTCGTGTAGCGCTTTTGAGCGGGCGTCATGAATTGTCGCTAGGCGGGGCTTAGGCCCAGAAGCGAAAACTGAGACGGGGTTGGATATTTTTTGAATGCCAATGCGCCAACCGAAAAGGCATCGGTGGACCCAGCGATCCATACATGGACAAATCCGGCGGCATTTAACGCCGCCATCAGGGATGTCTCTGTAAAGCCGGTTTTGTGCGCGTAAAAATCAACGCCAGTGCTCTCAATTTGCTTTCCCCATCCATAGATGACGTCGAGAACCGATATGGGTCCGCTCGGAGATTCATAAAGAATGTCATCTATCTCCATGCCCGTTTCCACGAAACGTTTCAACACACTGCGCATATTGGGCACATGGATTTCGGCAAAGCCATCAGGCTTGAGCACATGAAAAAATCCCGACAGCACGCTGGCGACATCGTGTCTGAAATAGTGCTCCAGATTGTGGGAGCAATAGACCGCATCAAATTGCCCCATGGGCAAGGTCTTCAGTTTTCTTGCATCCATGACAATGTCGGCATCTCCCCCCGGATCTATGTCCAGCAGGAGATGGCGCCAATTCTGATAATGCTCGGGGATCTGGATGGTTTTGTTGCCGCCACCCACGTTGAGGACTGAATTTCTGGAATCAGTGCCTGACCCGATACGAATCTCGCTCGCGACCGATTTTTTGAAAATACTCTTGATGACTTCGACGAGCAACATGCTTACTAACCGGATTTCGGGATATCAGATATTGGCAACTAGCCATTCGACCAGTTTGGCGCTGAGGGCGTCATCAACCCCCGCGTCCTTGAGCGTCCATTTGAAGGCGTTTCCGAGTTTGGCCGTCTTGTAGATATTGAGTTTTTCGTTTTGTTTGAAAACCTTGATTTGAGCCGACATCTTGGTCAGTAAGTATTCAGTTTTGGCAGCGAACTTGACGTCATTCATTTGCTTGTCGGCGGGCATTTTCTCAATGAAAAACTTTGCCAACGAGGATCCAAATTCTTCTGCACGCTTTGCGTCAAACCAGCCAAACATAGGGCAATCCTTCTACGAAGATGTAACATTAAAAAATGCATTGAAAAGAGACAAAAATAGTCAGGTTGCATATCACCTCAGGAGGTGGTTCAATATGAATCCAGGGCTGCAGTCATTGGAAACTCGGAGCAGTGCCTCTCGGTAGTTTATCCGCTCTTCTGAGTCCGTGTTCAATACGTTCGTTGACTGGCTACCACCGATGAGACATGTACCGTTAACACTTTTTGAGTCCAACTTGTCACGCCGCAAAGCACCTCTTCGCAAGACCACCATTGCAGTAAATTGCAATGACGTGATGCGCAGAGGCCCCCCAGGTTTTTTTGTGGGTCGACTCTGTTCTTTTTTGAACTCGCAGTTTTTCATTCTGGTGGCGTCAGTTAGCAATTCCAATTGACACCGATAATGGCCATGCCGTGAACCAACATCCTCCATGCTAAACGATCAATCCATTCTCATAACCGGCGGCACGGGCTCCTTTGGTAGAGCCTTTGTGGCAACTGTTTTATCACGCTACCCTACTGTGAAGCGTTTGGTGGTGTATTCCCGAGATGAACTGAAACAGTTCGAAATGGCGCAGGTTTTTTCTCCTCGGGAATATCCAGGGCTGCGCTACTTCATTGGAGACATACGGGACCAGTCCCGTCTGATGCGGGCACTGGAAGGCATTAACATTGTTGTTCACGCCGCGGCACTCAAGCAAGTGCCTGCCGCAGAATACAACCCGTTCGAATGTATCAAGACCAACGTCTTGGGTGCCCAGTACTTGATAGAGGCCTGCCTGAGCAACGGCATCGAACGGGTGGTGGCCCTGTCGACCGACAAGGCTGCAGCCCCGGTCAACCTGTATGGCGCAACCAAACTTTGCTCGGACAAGTTGTTCATTGCCGCCAATAATATCCGTGGTAACCGGGAGATTCGTTTCAGTGTGGTGCGCTATGGTAATGTCATGGGTAGCCGTGGCTCGGTGGTTCCCTATTTTCTGGAACAACGCAAGACCGGCAAGCTCCCGATCACCGATCCGCGCATGACGCGCTTCAACATCTCACTACAGGAGGGCGTTGACATGGTGTTGTGGGCGATTGAGAACGCTTGGGGCGGCGAGATCTTGGTGCCCAAGATCGCGTCGTACCGGCTCACTGACGTGGCCATGGCCATTGCGCCAGAATGCGATCAGGAAATTGTAGGTATCCGACCTGGCGAAAAGATTCACGAAGAAATGATCACTGCAAGTGACAGTTCCAGCACGGTAGATCTGGGGCGCTATTACGCCATTTTGCCCGCTGGCGGTCAGTTCACTATTGAAGAGTATTGCGCCAGAACCAATGCAACATTGGTGGAGCCGGGGTTCGCCTACAACAGCGGCAGCAACCCGGACTTTCTCGACACCGACCAGTTGCGCGAGCTGATAGGCCAGCTTGGTATGGATATCAGGAACAGTTGATAGCCAATCCTGGGTTCAACATGTCATTCATACCTTACAGTTGCCAAAACATTACGCCAGAGGATATTGAAGCCGTTACCGAAGTGCTGTCCTCAGAGTTTCTGACCCAGGGGCCGGTTGTTCCTGCATTTGAGCAGGCTTTTGCCGAACTTCATCATGTGGCGCATGGGGTTGCCGTTGTCAACGCAACCGCAGGATTGCACATCGCTTGCCTTGCGTTGGGCATTGGACCAGAGTCACATGTCTGGACCAGTCCGAACAGCTTTCTGGCTTCGGCCAATTGCGCCCGTTACTGCGGTGCCACGGTCGACTTCGTCGACATAGACGCCAGTACCCGGAATATGTCGATTGATGCGCTGCGCATCAAGCTGGAGTCCGCTCAACAGCATGGCAGCTTGCCCCAGTTGCTGATTCCCGTGGATTTCGCAGGTTTACCCTGTGATCTTCGTGAAATGCGGGAACTTGCCGATCAGTACAGCTTTCAAATCCTTGAAGATGCGTCGCACGCCACGGGGGCTTCTTACCTGAACGCCCCAGTGGGCAGTGCCCATGCCGATGCAACGGTCTTCAGTTTCCATGCCGTCAAGATTGTTACGACCGGTGAAGGCGGAATGATCACCACCCAAAGTGATGCGTTGGCGAGCAAACTGCGTCTCCTGCGCTCGCACGGCATGACGCGAGATCCAGCAAAAATGGACCATCCGTCGGAAGAGGCTTGGTATTACGAGCAACAACTTCTCGGTTTTAATTACCGCCTGACGGACTTGCAGGCAGCCTTGGGGCTATCCCAGCTCAAGCGTCTAGTTTCATTGCAAGCACAGCGTTTAACCCTGGCGAACCGCTACGATCAGCTGCTCGCCGAGCTTCCGGTGCTGCTGCCCCTTCGACTTGATGACCGTGCCTCAGCTTGGCATTTGTACGTCATAGAAATCGATGATGCGCGCACCAGTCAAGGCCGTGCTCCGGTCTTCAAGAGACTTCGCGAGGCAGAGATTGGTGTGAATGTGCACTACATCCCTATCCACACGCAGCCTTACTACACCCAACTTGGTTTCAAGCGTGGCGACTTTCCGGTAGCCGAGCGCTACTATGAACGCGCACTCAGTTTGCCCCTGTTTCCCGCGATGACCGAAGACCAGCAGTCCACTGTAGTAGAGGCCTTGTGTGCCGCGTTGATTACCAATTAGAAATTAAGCCACTGTGACCGTATCCATGCGCAAGGACTCATACAACTATCCCGAACTCAAGCTCGCAATGGAGGCTATGCAGGAGCAGCCCGAGTTATACCGGCCTACGGTTTTTTGGGACGATGCTTCCTCATGCATCTTGGAGGAGTTGTGTACTTACGGAGTTGAACGCTTTCGTTCCCTAAAGACCGCGCTCGGTTTCTTCGTTCCGACTTATGGTGTGCCCGGCGGCGGGTTCACTCCTGTTCAGGTTGACGCCCTGCTTGACGGAATTAACGTCGGGTCTCCCCAGGAAATTAAACCTCAACTTGCCCTGGAGCAATTCCTTGGCGGCTACACGTCTGCGCTGGCTGATTTCAGAGTCCTGCTTGCAGCTGATGATCCGGAAAAACTGCCACATCTGCATACTTTTTCTGAAAGTAAAGTTGGCGAGCCAGTTGAGCACTTCGAGTTCAACGGCCGTTGCTTCAGTCGCTCTTCACTGAACTATTTGTTGGGCCTCGCCCTGCTGAAAAAACATCTGGACGGCGATGTACCTCAAACCGTTCTGGAAATCGGTGGGGGGTTTGGCTCGTTAGGTGAAGTGCTTGGTAGAGCAGGGATCTGCGGTCACCGTTACATCGATATTGATATACCTCCGACTAGTTTTGTGGCTCAGCATTACCTAGTTGAAGTGCTGGGGGAAGACAATGTTGCTACATATGTCCAAACTGCTGACAAAGCAGCCATTGAAATCAGCACGCTGCCACCCACTACTGTGCTCTGCTCATGGCAAATCGAAAAGCTAGTTGGCAAAGTGGATTTGTTTGTGAACTTCATTTCGTTTCAAGAAATGGAGCCGCACATTGTGAAGAATTATTTGGACCATGTCGTGCGCCTGGGGACACGCTGGATTTTGCTGCGCAATCTGCGCGAAGGTAAACAACTGCGAAAACCTGATGGAGTGGGCGTCGACACGCCAATTCTCGGCGACGATTATTTGGAGATGCTCCCAGGGTATGCCTTGGTGGAACGCAATGTCATTCCATTTGGGTACCAGACGGTAGATGGTTACCACTCAGAACTGCTGCTGCTCAAGCGCAGGGTATAGGACAACATGAGAATTGCCGTCATTCCTGCGCGTGGGGGAAGCAAGCGAATTCCACGCAAAAATATTAAGCCATTTTGTGGCAAGCCGATGATTGCTTGGTCGATTGAAGCGGCCAAGGCAGCTAATGTATTTGATCACATTTTCGTCTCGACTGATGACCAGGAGATTGCCGAGATCGCCCGTGCATGGGGGGCAGAGACACCCTTTCTGCGCGAAGTGGATCTTGCCAATGACATGATTGGAACCGCTCCAGTTGTGGCGCATGCAACGCAATGGGCGTTGGATCATGGACTTCCTATCACCACGGTCTGCTGTATTTACGCAACGGCTCCATTTATCCGGGTGGAGGATCTCAGGCAGGGCTTGCACCTTCTGGAGTCAGGCAATTGGGACTACGTATTCACGGTTGCTGCTTTTGCAGCGCCTATATTGCGGGCATTTCAGCCAACCGACAATGGCGGCGTTGAAATGTTCTTCCCTGAACACATTGCAACACGATCTCAGGACATGCCCACTGCCCTGCATGACGCAGCGCAGTTCTACTGGGGGCGCACTGATGCATGGATTAGTCAACGGCCGGTATTTCAGCTCCACTCTCATCCTCTGGTGATTCCTCGATGGCGGGTCCAAGATATCGATACCGTGGAAGACTGGGAGCGAGCGCAGATCATGGCTCCAGCCATCATGGGAAGTTTGGTCGGTTCTTGATGTCGTCAAACAACTGCTGTTGATGGGGGCATTACGCTGTGAGTGACCTAAGGATTTCCTTGGTACGTGTCGATGCAAATTTGGACATCGGCAGCGGTCATCTGATGCGCTGCGCGGCATTGGGTATGCGTTTGCGTGCGAAGGGAGTGCGAGTGCATTTCGTGTGTGTGGACCTGATCGCCTCGTTCGCTGACTGGCTGCGCGCATCCGGATTTGGTTTGACAGAAATCAGTGCTGATCACGGACTAGATTGGCGACAAGACGCAACGGCAACCCAAGATGTCGCCCGCCAAGTCGGTCCCGTTGACTTGTTGATTGTTGACAGCTATGGGCTTGATTCTTCTTGGGAATCCTCGATGCGCCCCTATACGCGGCGCATTCTTGTCATCGATGATTTGGCGGACCGCCAGCATGACTGTGACTTCTTGCTGGACCAGAATCTTCACGATGATGCGCAATTGCGATACACCAACTATGTACCGGTTAGCGCCCGGCAGTTTCTGGGACCCCGCTTTGCGTTGCTGCGTCCTGAGTTTGACAGGGATGGATTGGAGCGTTTACGCGACGGTAGCGTATCAAATTTGTTGGTATTTTTCGGCGGTACCGATCCAGGAAACCAGGCGCAGAAGGTGGTGCAGGCCTTGCGTACATTGGGCTCGCGTTCCCCTCACGGCGTAGTGGTGCTTGGTCCGAGCAACCCCCATCGTGAGGCGTTGCATGTGGCGGCATACGGTCTGACCAATGTGCGTGTGCTGGACGCCACGAATGATATGGCTCTTTTGATGTCTCAGGCTGATTTGGCGATAGGTACCTGTGGCGTCGCTGCCTGGGAACGTTGTGCGATGGGCTTGCCCTGCCTGGTTGTTGTGACGGCAGACAATCAACGGGACGACGCCAGAATTCTGGCCCAGCGGGGCGCGGTAGAGCATCTTGGCGACGCGGACAGTGTTGGCCCAAGCGATTGGAGAGACGCGCTGATCCATGCCATGGGCGATTCAAAGCGCGTTCAGCAGATGGGTGTGGACGCGAGGTGCGTCATGGAAGGCAGGCGGATGGCACTGACTGAACTTGAAGGAGCTTTGATAGATGCTGGATATTGAAGGTCAGAAGCTCTACCGCAGGTTGGAAGTGGATTTCAACGTCGAACGGGCAGTTCCCGTCGCACGGGCCGCACTGGGTCTTATGCTGGTGTTGCGTGTGTGGGTAGAACAAGGAAATGCACCACTTGTAGCACTGTCCGCGAATGTTTGCCATGATGTCGTCGCAGCTGTCCTGGGGGCCGGATGTGAGCCCGTTTTTTGTGACATTGATCTGTGCGACGCAGTGGTCCCTGAACACGAATGGCGCAGAGCCCGCACCCTTGGCGCCTCGGCATCCCTGGTGGTTCATCCGTACGGAAACCCGGTGGATATGTCCGTGGTTCGCCGCCAATTCCCGGCTTCGGACAGCCTCCTAATTGACGACGCTGCGCAGGCCTTTGGTTCCATGAATGCCGACGGCTTGGTGGGAGGTCAGGGCGATGTGGGGCTGTTGTCTTTTGGAGCCACCAAACACATAGAGGCTGGCGGCGCTGCCTTGCTGTTTAAGGACGCGGCGTTTGCTAACAGGGTTGTCCAACATCTGGCGACAATCGAACAAGTGTCAGAAGCAGAGCGACTGGCAATCTACAGCCGGTTTCGGCAGCGGTTTGAGAAAGCACGTACCAGCTTGCGCCGACATGGTGAGACTGGCGCGCAAGTGTTTGATGGTGTGTTGGACGGGTACTATCGGTCGCTGCAAATACCGTTCCCGTTGGGAGCGGCGCTTGCGACAAATCACGCGTTGGCACATTACAGCCAGATGCGTGACGTGAGGATGGCGAAGGCTGCCGGATGGGCCACTGGCCTGCAAGGTAGTGGATTGGTCCCGGTGGGTATGGGCCCTGGCTCGGTGCCGTGGCGTTATTGCAGTCGCCTGCCGGGGCTGGACTGGAATGCACAACATCTATTGGGGGAAGCAATGCGCGTGCATGGATTGAATGTTAGCCACTGGTATTTGCCCGCGCACTGGATGTGTGGCGGTCAAACCAAGCTTCCCGGCGTTGAACGCCTGGCCCAAGAGGTTTTTCAATTTTGGGTTGATCATGGAACAACGATGGAAGCCATTGAGAATGGTGCCGTGATCGTATCGGCGATTGTTCGATCCTTTGCCGCCCGATTGAGTGGTGCACGATGCAATCCTTGAGCACTTTGCGCGGAATGCGCTTCCCGGACGAGTACATTGTTCGCATGTTCTTTAAAGAGGGCTTGGAGCGCGCGCACGGAACAGTGTTGGAATTGGGTTGTGGCAGTGGCAATAATTTGTTGTTGTTCTACGAATTTGGCTGGCAAGTCGTTGGAATAGACATTTCCGCCCGGTCGTTGGCAGATGCACGCCATAACCTGTCCAGTGGACAAGGAGCTGTGACCCTGTTGCAAGCCGATCTCGCCCAGGCTATGCCAAGTTTGAGCGGTATCTTCGATGTGATCATCTTGCCCAGCTTCAATTACTATGTGCCACGCGTCAAATTCTTGCAGCTATTGGCAGATTGCAATCGCCTGCTCAAGCCAGGCGGGCTCTTTTATCTGCGATTTCGCACCCTGCAGGACTGGCGTTTTGGCCGCGGGCAGGAAGTAGAGCGCAACGGTTTTGTCCTGGAATGCACGGAGACTGGCGAGGCTGGCCTGCTCAATGTTTTTTACAGCACAACCGAAATGCTGGGTCTGGTAGCGGCCCATGTCGGTACGCTGCAAGGTAGCCAGGTATTGAAGGTGCATTACGAAAATGTGCAGAATGGAATGACCGTGGCAAACGACGAAATCGTAGTTTGGGGTCGCCGGTAGACGCCATGTCAAGGACCTGTGTTATTTCACAACCCACGTTTCTCCCGTGGTTAGGGTGGTTTGATCTTGCCGACCAGAGCGACGTGATGGTTTTGCTGGACGATGTTTCGTTTTCCAAGCAATCTTGGCAGCAACGCAATCGCATCCGCACCCAGCGCGGGCTCGAATATTTGAGCGTGCCGGTAAAGACCGCAGGCAAGCTGGGACAATCAATTTCGAACTGTGAGTTGGTTGATCAGTCCTTTGTCGCCATCATGCTCAAATCACTGAGAACCAATTACGCAAAGGCGCCTTTTTTTTCCAGCGCCATGGATGGGCTTGCCGTCGCCATGGTTGACGGGGCGCGTTCCAAGCGGTTGGTGGAACTTAATGTTGCGTTGATTGGGTGGATGGCCCAAAGGCTGGCGGTTGCGAAACCGATGCTGTTGGCAAGCGCCTTGGGCGTTGGTGGTGATCGCGGCGAGCATGTGGCAGCCATTTGTGAATGTGTGCATGCCGATCGTTATCTCTCGCCAGCAGGCGCGCAAGACTACCTTATCGAGGACATAACGTCATTTGAG
>Ga0208888_100748_pt1 | contig 13517 bp, 10 predicted proteins | sample LakWasM115_HOW13_2_FD_183929 | JGI IMG/M metagenome (GOLD analysis project Ga0208888, IMG submission 183929) | Freshwater sediment methanotrophic microbial communities from Lake Washington under simulated oxygen tension - Sediment Metagenome... | ecosystem: Environmental > Aquatic > Freshwater >...
TGTTTGGTGTGCTGTACCACATCTTCAAGAACGGCTGGGAAGACAAGAAGTACATCAACGACCGTGTCTATGGCATGGACAAGGTGCGCGACGAAGTGCTGGCCAAGTGGACGCCTGACAAGGTGGAAGAGGCTTGTGGCGTCAAGGAAGACCAGGTTTTCAAGGTCGCCAAGATGCTGCACGAGAACAACCCTGGCACCATCGTGTGGTGCATGGGCCAGACGCAGCACACCATCGGCAATGCCATCGTGCGTGCATCGTGCATCTTGCAGCTGGCTTTGGGCAACGTGGGCAAGAGCGGTGGCGGCACCAACATCTTCCGCGGCCACGACAACGTGCAGGGCGCCACCGACGTGGGGCCCAACCCAGACTCGCTGCCTGGCTACTACGGCCTGGCCGAAGGCTCGTGGAAGCACTTCGCCGCTGTGTGGGGAGTGGACTTCGAGTGGATCAAGAAGCAGTATGCGTCGCCCGCGATGATGACCAAGAACGGCATCACCGTGTCGCGCTGGATCGACGGTGTGCTGGAGAACAACGAGCTGATCGACCAGGACTCCAATCTGCGCGGCGTGTTCTTCTGGGGCCATGCGCCCAACTCGCAGACCCGTGGTCTGGAGATGAAGCGCGCCATGGACAAGCTGGACCTGCTGGTGGTGGTAGACCCTTATCCATCGGCCACCGCCGCGATGGCTGCCATGCCAGGCAAGGCCGAAGATTTGAACCCGAACCGTGCGGTGTATCTGCTGCCCGCAGCCACGCAGTTCGAGACCAGTGGTTCGTGCACGGCATCCAACCGGTCGCTGCAGTGGCGCGAAAAAGTGATCGAGCCGCTGTGGGAGAGCCGCTCCGACCACATGATCATGCACCAGTTCGCCGAAAAGCTGGGCTTTGCCGCCGAGCTCTCCAAGAACTACAAGATGCAGAAGGTCAAGGGCATGGACGAGCCCGTGCCCGAGGACATCCTGCGCGAGATCAACAAGTCGGTCTGGACCATTGGCTACACCGGCCAGAGCCCTGAGCGCCTGAAGGCCCACATGAAGAACATGCACCTGTTCGATGTGAAGACCCTGAAGGCCAAGGGCGGCAAGGACAAGGAGACTGGTTACGACTTTGGCGGTGACTATTTTGGCCTGCCATGGCCCTGCTATGGCACGCCGGAGCTCAAGCACCCAGGCTCGCCCAATCTGTACGACACCTCCAAGCATGTGATGGAAGGCGGCGGCAACTTCCGCGCCAACTTCGGCGTGGAAAAGGACGGCGTCAACCTGCTCGCAGAGGACGGCTCCCATTCGGTGGGCAGCGAGATCACCACGGGCTACCCCGAGTTCGACCACGTGCTGCTCAAGAAGCTGGGCTGGTGGGACGATCTGAGCGATGCCGAAAAGGCCAAGGCCGAGGGTAAGAACTGGAAGACCGACCCCACGGGCGCGATCATTCGGGTGGCCCTCAAGCACGGTTGCCATCCATTCGGCAATGCCAAGGCGCGCGCTGTGGTGTGGAACTTCCCGGACGCCATTCCGCAGCACCGTGAGCCTCTGTATGGCACGCGTCCTGACCTCATGGCCAAGTATCCGACCCACGACGACAAGAAGGCCTTCTGGCGCCTGCCTACCCTGTACAAGAGCGTGCAGGAGAAAAACGTGGCCGACAAGGTGCACGAGAAATTCCCGCTCATCATGAGCTCGGGTCGTCTCGTGGAGTACGAAGGCGGCGGCGAGGAAACCCGCTCCAACCCCTGGCTGGCGGAGCTGCAGCAGGAGTCGTTCGTCGAGATCAACCCCAAGACGGCCGCCGACCGGGGCATCCGCAACGGCGAGCGCGTATGGCTCAGTTCTCCCACCGGTGCCCGCATCAACGTGCAAGCACTCGTCACCGAGCGCGTGGCACCCGATACCGTGTGGATGCCGTTCCACTTCTCGGGCCGCTGGCAAGGGGCGGACATGCTGGCGTACTACCCCAAGGGTGCGGCACCTGTGGTGCGCGGTGAAGCCGTCAACACGGCCACCACCTATGGCTACGACAGCGTGACCATGATGCAAGAAACCAAGACCACGATCTGCAACGTGGAACGCGCCTGATCGCGCCACGCAAGGAGACACACATGGCACGAATGAAATTCATCTGTGACGCAGAGCGCTGCATCGAATGCAACGGCTGCGTGACCGCCTGCAAGAACGAACACGAAGTACCGTGGGGCGTGAACCGCCGCCGCGTGGTCACCCTGAACGACGGTGTGCCGGGTGAAAAGTCCATCTCGGTGGCCTGCATGCACTGCAGCGACGCACCTTGCATGGCGGTCTGCCCCGTCAACTGCTTCTACCGCACCGAAGAGGGTGTGGTGTTGCACGACAAGGACGTGTGCATTGGCTGCGGCTACTGCAGTTATGCCTGCCCGTTTGGCGCGCCGCAGTTCCCATCGTCCGGCACCTTTGGTGTGCGCGGCAAGATGGACAAGTGCACCTTCTGCGCCGGTGGTCCTGAAACCCATGGCAGCCAGGCCGAGTTTGAAAAATACGGCCGCAATCGCCTGGCCGAAGGCAAGCTGCCCGCCTGCGCAGAAATGTGTTCTACCAAAGCCCTGCTGGCCGGTGACGGCGATGTGGTGGCGGATATCTTCCGCAACCGCGTGGTGCAGCGTGGCAAGGGCTCCGAAGTGTGGGGCTGGGGCACGGCCTACGGCTCACAACAGGCAGGTCAGCCTGCAGGAGGCAAGTCATGATGCAGCGCACCATACACATGACCTTGGCCGCTGCGGTGGCCGCCCTGGCATTGACGGGCTGCGGCGAGAAACCGCAGACCGGCGCGGGCATTCGCAGCGATGCTCCGTCTTACGCCGGCACCGGCAGCAACTTCACGCAGCCTGGCTGGAAAGCCGGCGACAAAACCAGCTGGGAAGCGCAGTTGAAAGCGCGCCAGCAGTACGGCCAGAACGAATACACCCGCACCCAGGCGAAGTGAGGTCCACCATGAAATACATCGTGTGGTCCATGGCCTTGGCGGCCAGCCTGGCCTGTGGGCTGGCTGGCGCCCAGACGCCGCCTGCTGCGCCCGACGCATCTGCGGCAGCTCCTGCAGCCACGGCTGCACCGGCTGCGGTGGGGGGTGTACAAAGCCAGAATATCTTTCAGGTCAAACCCGACGCCAGCGCTGATCCCAAATACGCGGAACAGACCAATGGCGAGCGCATGAAGGTGCAGCCCGGCAACAACGCGCCCATGTGGCGCCAGGTGGGGCAGGGCGTGACAGGCTACAGCAGCTTGCCTGTGACCCAGGCGCCCGAGGCGGGCAACCTGATCCAGCGCTTTGTGCAGTACCCCGGCTCGCGCTACACCAATGCGGGCGAGGCGTGGCGGCAAGTGCGCAACCACTGGATCATCCCCTACGGTGCGGCGCTGTTTGCCATCGTGTTGCTGGCTTTGGGCATCTTCTACTTTGTGAAAGGCCCGCTGGGGCATGAGCATCCCGACGGCACCGGCCCCCGCCGCATCGAGCGTTTCACCCCGTTCGAGCGTGCGGCCCACTGGGCCAATGCGTTTGCATTCGTCGCGCTGGCCATCTCAGGCATCGTGATGGCGTTTGGCAAGTTCTTCCTGTTGCCCATCCTGGGGACCACGCTTTTTGGCTGGTTGACCTATGCGCTCAAGAACGTTCACAACTTTGTGGGTCCGTTGTTTGCCGTGTCGCTGCTGGTGATCATTCTTACGTTCATCAAGGACAACATCGCCAACCGCGCTGACTTTGTCTGGTTGGCCAAGGGCGGCGGCATGCTGGGCAAGGGTAATCATGAGGTGCCCTCACACCGCTTCAATGCGGGCGAGAAGGGCTTGTTCTGGTGGGGCATCACCATCCCCGGCATCTTTGTGGTGGCCACTGGCCTGGTGCTCGACAAACTCATCCCCGGCTTTGGCGACGTGCGTGGCGACATGCAGATCGCCCACATGATCCACGCCACTCTGGCCATCTGGATGATGGCGCTGATCTGTGGTCATATCTACATGGGCACAGTGGGCATGAAGGGTGCCTACAAGGCCATGCGCACCGGCTATGTGAGCGAGGGCTGGGCCAAGGAACACCATGAGCTGTGGTACGACGATGTGCAGGCCGGCAAGATCCCGCGCCAGCGCAGCGCTAGCCTGTCAGCGACCGACGTAACAGCATCTGCGGGCCAGCAGCCCGCCCAGGTATGAGGATCCACTCCATGACGAGATCAAGCATCCGCACCTCTTTGCTGGCGCTGTGCGCGGCAGCCGTATGCACTGTGGCATCCGCCAAGCTGCCGGCCCCGTCCCCCGAGGCGGCCGCCAAGGCCGCCGAAGCGGCAGCCAAGGCTGCATGGGCTGGCAAGGTGGACAACTACAAGTTGTGCCTGTCGCAAGACAAGGTGGCCGCGCACTACCGCAAGACCACGCCTTCGGCCAAGCCCGCGGCTGCTACTGGTGCTGCTTGCACGGACCCTGGTCCCTTCGCCTACACACCGCCAGCGGCCAAGCCTGCAGAGGCTGCTGGTGCACACTCGCCACCTGGCACCGCCAGCAGCCCTCCCAGCACGCAGGTACCTGCCGCTGCAGCTGCACCGGCCTCCAAGTCCTGACACGCGCCCTGCCGCGCTGGGCTCGAAGCCGCGTTCCCTGGTGGGGCGCGGCTTTTTTTCTGGGCGCGATGTGCCAGGTGCACCGCCGAGCCAGCAATCGCAGAGCGATACGGCACCAGCCCGCCCCCTTGGTGCAGTGGACCGGGCCACGCAGCGGTTCATTCCCGTGCGCTAACCGCGGTAGCACCACACTGCGTATATTTGCCCCATGAGTTCCAGTTCTTTGTCCACTCCTTCAGTTTTGTCTTCGCCCTCTCTGCCGCGCCTGACGCAGGCCCACGCCCCGCTGACCCATGCAGTGGAGGTCGTCAACGAACTGGGCGCACGGGAACAGGTACAGATCCCCGCCGAGCGTCCGCTCACGATCTACGTGGACAAGCGCGAGCTCGTGACGCTGATGACACTGGGCGCGCAACCAGAGCTGCTGGTGCTGGGTTATCTGCGCAACCAGCGGCTGGTCGAATCGGTGCTCGACATCGAATCGATCACGGTCGATTGGGAGGTCCACGCCGCCGCTGTGCGCACGCGCCATGGCATTGCACGGATCGAAGAGCGCACGGCCAGCAAGGTTGTCACCACGGGCTGCGGACAGGGCAGCGTGTTTGGCGGGCTCATGGACGAGGTGGACCGCATCCAGTTGCCCGACGCCCGCCTGACCCAGGGCCAGCTGTACGGCATTGTCAACGCGATTCGCCTCAAGGAGACCACCTACAAGTCGTCCGGTTCGGTGCACGGCTGTGCCCTGTTCAAGGGGGAGGACTTGCTGATTTTTGTGGAAGACGTCGGCCGCCACAATGCGATCGACACCATCGCCGGCTGGATGTGGATGAATCCTGAGACGTGCTCATCCAGCGACTGTGCAGGAGACCCCGCAACCTCTCCCATGTCGGGGGCAGACAAAGTGTTCTACACCACCGGCCGCCTCACCAGCGAGATGGTCATCAAGTCCGCGCAGATGGGGGTGCCCATTGTGGTGTCTCGCAGCGGCATGACCCAAATGGGCCATGCCGTGGCCCAGCAGCTGGGCCTGTGCGCCATCGGGCGCGCCACCAACCGCCGGTTTGTGTGCTACAGCGCTACGCACCGCCTGGTACTGCAGCCAGAACTGGCCCAGGCACCGGTGGTGCCCCCCGCCCGGGCTGCTGGTGAAGTGTGAGGCGGCAGCGCTCAATGGTTAGCGCCCGCGCAGACGGGGTGGTGCTGGGGCCGTTGCCGCTCAATAGTCTTTGAGTCGGCCACCGCAGCGGCGTCGAGCACCTTCGGCCCGCCTTTGGCCTGCGGCCCATGCAAAGGCATGGGGCGAGACGAAAAAAAGCCGGCTACAGGGAGCCGGCTTTTTTCATGAGCCACAGGGCTCAATAGCGGCCGCCGCCGTAGCCGCCCGTGCCATAGCCAACGTCCGAGCGTTTGCTCGCACTGTAGCCATTGGCGCTGTAGCCTCCTGCTCCGCCACCTTCTTCACGGGGGCGGGCCAGATTCACCACAATCGAGCGCCCATCGACGGACATGCCGTGCAGCGCGCTGATGGCGGCTTGGGCCACTTCGGCCGACGCCATTTCCACAAAGCCGAAGCCCTTGGAGCGACCGGTTTCGCGGTCCATCATGACCTTGGCGGAGGACACACTGCCGAACTCGGCAAAGTTGCTTTGCAGGCTGGAATCGGTCACGGAATAGGGCAGGTTGCCCACGTAGATCTTGGTGCTCATGGAAGAGCCTTTCTGAAGGATGGCACGCAACGAAGGGCGCACCGTTGGGGTACAGCACTGTGAGCGGAAGCCCACGGCAACTGGGATGAGGAAATGGAGCCTGCGGTCAGCAGAACTTCAGCACACAGGGGGATGGGACATGCACGCTTGCAGCCAGCCCTGGGTGACGGCAAAGAGCCTGGCTGCTTCGCGCGAGGCAAAGGCTTTGTCAAAACGGAACACTCGGCAGTAGCTGCCGTTGCCACTTGAACGATGGACCGAGAAGGAGGCGCGGAAGCGGCCGCAGTCGGTCGGGTGTGTCGCGGGCGAAACGACGTATTGGCCCATGGAAATGGCGTTATTTGAAATCTGGTGCATTCGGGAGCGCAGGCCAGCATCGACCTGCGTGAGCATCGAGGGACTCGGTGGGCTGCAGCTCTTCAGACCCACTGGGCGACAAGGTCGCAAAAGGCAGCCTGCCGTGGCGCGGTAGACCGCTGGGAGGCAGGCGTTGCGGTGACTGCTGGCGTCAAAAGCCGTGACCACGACAAAGCAGAGTATATGCGATTAGTTATTTAATTTTTATTTAATATTATTTTCTGTTTTAAAAGACGGTGCCAGTCCTTCGATTGCTCCTACGAAGGCCGGGGGGGCGCTGGCGCAATAGCGAGCTCGTCCATCGCTCTCCATCGTCTTTTGGCCCGTTCCCGCAGCCTCTTGCGTCCTGCCTTCGACGGATTCCACGGCCACAGAAGGCGTCACCCCGCGATGGCATGATGCGCGCATGAAAGACCTGAACGCCAGCAGTAGCACCTGGGCCGACACGTTGCCCAGCCAGTGGGGACCAGAACTGGCCCACACGGAAATTGAAGTTCCTTTGAGCCGGTCGCCACAAGACCTGCCCACATCGTCTGCCATCAGGGCGGTTTCCGCCACGGAGCGCCTTTCCCTGTGGGGCTGGATGCGCGAAGGACTGCGCGCTGCACTGTTTCTGGCACCGCGTACAGGGGCTGCGGCACCCACGCCCTGGCAGTTGCTGGTGTTGTCGTTGATCAGCGGCGCGTTGCTGTTGGGCGCTGCACGGTTACAGGTCGTGGGCCCGGCCCAGTTCAGCATGCGTGGCTGGCTCACCCCCATGTGGAGCAGCCTGGTGCTGCTGTGGCTGGCTTGGTGGGCCATGGCGCCAGCACAGCGTGCTCCTACCCCTGCGCCCGAGCTGGGTGTGCCCGGCCCTTCGGGCGGGCTGGCCGCGTGGTATGTGCTGTCGGCGTGGGCGCCCTTGGCCCCCTTGCTGGTGCTCTATGTCCTGATGGGATTGGCGGTTCACCAGCCTGCACTGTGGAATGGGACGGTGGCAAGCATTCTTTTCTGGGTGGCCTACGGCGTGCTCACGGTATGGGTGCTGGCCACGTTGGTGGTGGTGAGTGCCCGCTTCATCCGATCGCGGGTGCGCACTGCGGTCTTTGGCGTGGCGATGGCTGTGGTGGTCGGGGTGGGCATGTGGCAGTTTCAGGACCAGCCCTGGGAGGAAGACGCCCTGGCGGTGGCCGATGCGTCGGCCGACGGAGCACAGCCTCCAGAGCCTGCGCAACTGGCGCTATCGCAAGGCCTTTTTGAGAACCAGCAGCTGCTGTGGCAACAGCAGGTGGATGCTTTGTTGCCTCAGCGTCCCGGCGTTGTGGATGTCTATGGGTTGGTGTTCGCGCCCTATGCGGATGAAAACGTGTTCCGCCGCGAAAGCACGATGGTCAACACGCTGCTGCAGGATCGGTTTGACGCCCAGGGCCGGGTTCTGCACCTGCTCAACCATGCTGAAACTGCCGAGACCCACCCCTGGGCGACGCCCGAGAATCTGCAACGCGCCATTGCCGCGCTGGCCGCGCGCATGGATCGCGAGCATGATGTGCTGGTGATTTACATGACCTCGCATGGCGCACGCAACCATGAACTGGCCGCCGCACACTGGCCGCTGCAGGTGCCCCCGGTGACGCCCGAGATGCTGCGCGCAGCGCTGGACGAATCGGGCATCCGCAACCGCGTGATCGCAGTGTCTGCCTGCTTTTCGGGAGGCTGGATCGAACCGCTGGCCACCGACAGCACCCTGATCATGACGGCGGCCGACGCCACCCACACCTCGTATGGCTGCGGCAGGCTGTCTGAGCTGACCTTCTTTGGCCGCGCGGTGTTTCATGAACAACTGCGCCAGACCCATTCCTTCACCGAGGCCTTTGCCAAGGCTGTGCCGCTGATTCAGCAGCGTGAGGTCGAGGCCGGCAAGGCCGACGGATTTTGGAACCCGCAGATCCGCGTGGGCCAACAGATCGCCCCGGTGTTGCAGGCGCTGGAGCAGCGGCTGCAGACGGAGGCACCAAATGCCTCCAGCGCAGCCCCTGCGCCGGCGGCCGAAGCGCCGGGCCCGGTGCCAGCGACAGCTGCGGCGATCGACGCCGCCACAGCGCCATCCCCGCGGCACTGATGCGTTGAACGCGTTCTAACACCCCACGGCCCGCCAGCCCGTTCGCTTTGCGCTAAGGTCTGTCCATGAACCTGTCTTTCCTGCGCCTTGGCTGGCGCACCCTGGCCCGGGACCTGCGCGCGGGCGAGTTGCGCCTGTTGATTGTGGCGGTCACCCTGGCAGTGGCCGCGCTCACATCTGTGGGTTTTTTTGCCGATCGCCTGCAAGGCGGACTGCAGCGCGATGCCCTGCAGCTGCTGGGGGGGGATGCAGTCGTGGCCAGCGACAACCCAACGCCCGCTGCATTCGTGGAGCGCGCCAAGGCGCTTGGGTTGCAATCGGTGACCACGCTGGGCTTTCCGACCATGGGCCGCGCGAGCGATGCGCAGGGCGGTGCCAGCAAGCTGGTGGCACTCAAGAGCGTGCAGCAGGGTTACCCGCTGCGCGGCAGCCTCACGGTGGCAGATGCCCCCGGCGCGCTGGAGCAGCCGACGCGTGACATCCCGGCGCCCGGCGAGGTGTGGGTGGACGCGCCACTGCTCGAATCGCTCAACCTCGCCATGGGCGACAAGCTGTTGCTGGGCGATGCGCAACTGCGCATCGCGCGCATCATTGTCATCGAGCCTGACCGGGGGGCGGGCTTCATGAGCTTTGCGCCACGTGTGATGGTGAACGAACGCGACCTGCCCGCCACGGGGCTCGTGCAGCCTGCCAGCCGCCTGACCTACCGCTTTGCCGTGGTCGGCCCGGCGTCGGCCATCAAGGCGTTCAACGATTGGGCGGTGGTCGAGGCCAAGAAGCCCGAAGTGCATGGCGTGCGCGTGGAGTCGCTGGAAAGCGGCCGCCCCGAGATGCGCCAGACGCTGGATCGCGCGCAGAAATTCCTGAGCCTGGTAGCGCTGCTGGCTGCACTGTTGTCTGCCGTGGCCGTGGCGCTGGCCGCGCGCGGGTTTGCGGCGGAGCACCTCGACGCTTCGGCCATGCTGCGTGTGCTGGGGCAGAGCCAGCGCACCATTGCTGGGGCCTATACCACTGAGTTCGCGCTGATCGGCCTGTTTGCCAGCTCCTTGGGTGTGGCGCTGGGCTATGTGGTGCACTACGCGTTTGTGCTGCTGCTGGCGGGATTGGTGGAATCGGCCTTGCCTTCGCCCAGTCTGTGGCCGGTGGTGTTTGGCCTGGGCATGGGGCTCACGCTGCTGTTTGCGTTTGGCTTGCCGCCGGTGCTGCAGCTGGCGCAGGTGCCACCATTGCGGGTGATACGGCGTGATGTGGGGGGGCTCAAGCCCGCATCGCTGGCAGTGCTGGGTATCGGCATTGCGGGCTTCGCTGCGCTGTTGCTGGCTGTCAGCAGCGACATCAAGCTGGGTCTGATTGCCGTGGGTGGTTTTGCCGGCGCCGTGGCGCTGTTTGCAGGCCTGTCATGGGTGGCGGTCAAGCTTCTGCGCAAGAGCGTGAACGAAAGCACGGCCCCGCGCTGGCTCGTGCTGGCCACGCGGCAGATTTCTGCGCGCCCGGCCTATGCCGTAGTGCAGGTCAGCAGCCTGGCGGTGGGTCTGCTGGCCCTGGTGCTGCTGGTGCTGCTGCGCACCGACCTCATCAGCAGCTGGCGCAAGGCGACCCCGCCAGATGCCCCCAATCGCTTTGTCATCAACGTGATGCCTGACCAGTCGGAGGCCTTTCAGCAGACGCTCAAGGACAGCGGAGTGGGTCGCTACGACTGGTACCCCATGATCCGCGGCCGGCTGGTGGCTGTGAACGGCAAGCCAGTGGGCCCCGACAATTACACCGACGACCGCGCCAAGCGCCTGGTGGACCGGGAATTCAACCTGTCCAACGCTGTGGAGGCACCGCCCCACAACCAGGTGGTGGCTGGGCGCTGGACGCCCGGCGAGGAGGGCGCCATCAGCGTGGAAGAAGGTATCGCCCAGACGCTGGGCCTGCAGCTGGGTGACCGTTTGCAGTTCGATATGGGCGGCGTGCAGGACGAGGCCCGCATCACCAGCCTGCGCAAGGTGGACTGGGGCTCCATGCGCGCCAACTTCTTTGTGATGTACCCGGTGGCCGAGGTCAAGGATGTCCCGGTCACCTACCTGGCCGCCTACCGCGCTCCAGAAACCCACGGTTTCGACAACGCGCTGGTGCGCCAGTTTCCCAACATCACCAACGTGGACATGGGCGCCACCATTGCCCAGGTGCAGCGGGTGCTGGAGCAGGTGATCCGGGCGGTGGAGTTCTTGTTTGCCTTCACGCTCGCAGCTGGGCTGGTGGTGCTGTTTGCCGCCGTCACGGCCACCCGCGAAGAGCGCGCACGCGAGTACGCCATCATGCGTGCCGTGGGGGCCCGTGCCAGCCTGCTGCGCCAGGTGCAGCGGGCCGAGCTGGTGGGTGTGGGCCTGCTGGCGGGCTTTCTGGCCAGCGCGGTGGCGGTGGGCGTGGGCTGGGCATTGGCGCGTTATGTGTTTGACTTCACCTGGACCGCCGCCCCCTGGGTGCCGCTGGCCGGTGCGCTCGCGGGCGCGGTGCTGGCGCTGGCCGCAGGCTGGTGGGGTTTGCGCGAGGTGCTGCTGCGCCCGGTGGTGGACACGCTCAGGCGGTCTGCCGAGTAACTGGACAGCAGCAGACGCACTGCACTGCGTCCGGAAAGGGTGAGAGTCCGCACGAGCGCCCTCTGCCTTTGGCCGGTGCCAAGCGCTTTCCGAGGGTGTTTGTCGTGGCAGCTGCGGGACATTGCTCGCCCCGCGATGCAACGACCGCACGCGGCGCAAGGTGTTGCGGCCATTGGCCTCGCCGGCCCAGAGTTTGAATAAAAACAGACGATAGCGCCGAATTCATATGCGCTGATAGCTATCAAATAGATAGCGAATACTCGCCAATGCGCTGGCTGCGCCTACTGCATTTTTGCTGCTCCGGGCCCGAAAAATCGCTTTTTGGGCCACCGGTGCGACAATAGAGGGCTAAATGACAAGTTCCTTTTCCAATCTATCGCTGGCTGAGCCGCTGGCGCGCGCCGTAGCCGAAATGGGCTACGAGTCCATGACGCCCATCCAGGCGCAGGCCATCCCGGTGGTGCTCACCGGCCAGGACGTGATGGGCGCAGCCCAGACCGGCACCGGCAAAACCGCCGCGTTCTCGCTGCCTTTGCTGCAGCGCCTGCTCAAGCACGAGAGCAGTTCCACATCCCCCGCTCGCCACCCTGTGCGCGCTCTGGTGCTGTTGCCCACCCGTGAGCTGGCCGACCAGGTGGCCCAGCAGATTGCGCTGTACGCCAAGTACACCAAACTGCGCAGCACCGTGGTGTTTGGCGGCATGGACATGAAGCCCCAGACCATCGAGCTGAAAAAAGGCGTCGAAGTGCTGGTGGCTACGCCGGGCCGCCTGCTCGACCATATCGAGGCCAAGAATGCGGTGCTCAACCAGGTGGAGTACGTGGTGCTCGACGAGGCCGACCGCATGCTGGACATCGGTTTTCTGCCCGACCTGCAGCGCATCCTGAGCTACCTGCCCAAGCAGCGCACCACGCTTCTGTTCAGCGCCACCTTCTCGCCCGAGATCAAGCGCCTGGCCAGCAGCTACCTGCAAAACCCCGTCACCATTGAGGTGGCCCGCCCGAACGAAACGGCCTCCACGGTGGAGCAGCGCTTTTACAGCGCCAATGATGACGACAAGCGCCGAGCCATCCACCAGGTGCTCAAGACGCGCGGCATCAAGCAGGCTTTCATCTTCGTGAACAGCAAGCTCGGATGCGCCCGTTTGGCGCGCAGCCTGGAGCGTGAGGGCCTCAAGACCGCAGCCTTGCACGGCGACAAGAGCCAGGACGAGCGACTGAAGGCGCTGGAAGCCTTCAAGAGCGGCGAGGTTGATCTGCTGGTGTGTACCGATGTGGCTGCGCGCGGCCTGGACATCAAGGACGTGCCTGCGGTGTTCAACTTCGACGTGCCTTTCAATGCGGAAGACTATGTGCACCGCATTGGCCGCACGGGCCGTGCGGGCGCGTCCGGCCTGGCCGTCACGCTGGTGTCGGGCAGCGATGCCCGCCTGGTGGCCGACATTGAGAAGCTGATCAAGAAGAAGATCGATCTCGAAGCCATCGAATACGAAGAAGACCGCCCCCGCGGCCGCATCAACGACGGCCGCCGCGCATGGCGTGAAGCAGGCGAGACCGGTGATCCGCGCGATGCGATTCCAGGGGCAGTGCGTGAACGCAGCGAGCGCCGCGAACCCCGCGAGTCGCGTGAACACCACCGGGGTTTCCGCCCTGCCGTGGCCTCGCGCGATCCCTTCTTCGAAAAGCCTTACGAACCCAGCAGTGCGGATACCGCCCCCGCCTGGGAGGCCGCCGCCAAATCGCCTGCGCGCAGCAGCATTTCGGCCAACATCAAGCCCAAGCGCAAGGTGGCAGCCCTCTTCAAGGCCACTCAGCCAGAAACTTCGGTGCAGTGATAAAAAACAGGCCTTTTGGGCCTGTGGCACCAGAAGAATAAGCGCTGGCAGCTATATTTTCAATAGCGGTCAAGCTCCCTTCAACTTGCGTGAAGGCGGTGGTCGGCCCTGAGGTTGGGGGCCAGGCCGCGCAGCAAGCGCGTGTCGATGCCGCCGAACAGAACGGCCTGCCCACCACGCTGCTGCACAAACTGCTGTGCCGCCCCCGCGCTGCCAAAGGCGGGCAGGTTGCCGGCCAGCACGGGCCCCAGGGCCGACGAACCTGTCACGTACACCGCTTCCTGCGCGTTCAGCCACAGCCCCGTGTCGGTATCGGTCACGTAGCGGGCCACGATGGCGTCGTGCG
>Ga0208888_100752_pt1 | contig 13450 bp, 13 predicted proteins | sample LakWasM115_HOW13_2_FD_183929 | JGI IMG/M metagenome (GOLD analysis project Ga0208888, IMG submission 183929) | Freshwater sediment methanotrophic microbial communities from Lake Washington under simulated oxygen tension - Sediment Metagenome... | ecosystem: Environmental > Aquatic > Freshwater >...
ATTATCCATTTGGGCTTAAACACACCAATTACAATACAGATAAGAAAAACTTCAAGCGTGATGAAGTAGATTTAAATATAAAAATTAAAGAATTACCACCTGGGGAGGATTTGGCGTATAAGTATAAGTACAACGGGAAGGAATGGCAGGATGAGCTAGGGCTTAATATGTACGATTATGGGGCAAGGAATTATGATGCGGCGTTGGGCAGATGGATGAATATTGACCCGAAAGCTGAATTGTACAACAATAACACACCATATTCTTATGTGATTAATAATCCAGTGAATGCAATAGACCCAGATGGTAAATTAGTTATTTTTGTTAATGGATATTTTTCTAGAATAGGTAATTTAGTAGGATTATCACCTGGAGCACCATTAAAGCCCTATTGGGACTTTTTCAGTCCTAATGTAATCAACGAATCAAGGAATTTCTTAGGTGCAAAATCTTCTGAGAATAATTACTTTGTTGATGGTTCAAGTTATGTTGCGTTTGACGAATCGGGAGATGATAGATATGGTAATGGGTGGGCATATGCAAGATTAAACTATGATTCGATAGTAAGTCAAATGGTTGCTGGAGAGACAATAAAATTCGTTGGTCACAGCGAAGGTTCTGCTTTTGCTGCTGGCATGATGGCTTATTTTCTTTATAGAGGAATGAATGACGCAACTACGCCAAAAGTTGAAAGCAGTTTACATTTATCACCAGATGAAGCAGATGAATTCAGTTTGCCAGATTATGGAGGTGTAGATTATCAAATTCATAATAACAATGACCCTATTTCTCCATTTTATAAATTAAAAGGTGCAGAATTTATCTTTGAAGGAACAAATTCATCAAAAAGCTCTGCTCATGGTGGAACTGCATCTAAAAAATCAATTCAAAGTTTAAAAGATGCTATCGAAGCTTTCATTAATTCAAGTTCAACATCTAGTGTAACAACTAAAGATGGAATCCTTTATTACATAGACCCTGCAAAACAATGATGACTACTAAAAACATTTTAAAAATTATAACTATTATAACTGCCAATTTTATTTTTGGTTTTATAATTTATTTTGTCTCACTCAGACCATTGAGTCCATCTGAAGAAAAGCTAATAATTGATTTTCAAGATAAAACGTTTACTGATTTTACGCTTGAATGTGTGTTATTTGTAATGATTAATACTGTCATATTTTCAGTTTTATCATTTTCAATCTTTTGGATTTTTTATAATTGTTTTTTTAAAAAAATAAAACTCTTTCTAATTTTATTTATCTATTACTTTGTTATTTCTTGCATTTTTAGTCTTGAATATTTTTACTACATCAAGGCTTTAATTTACAGTAGTTAGTTTAAAGAAATTTAGATAAGATGTTTTTCCCCCGCTCCTGTGCGAATTCCTTCGCGTTGTTGTATATAATTACAATAGCAGTAAATTAAACCACCTTCGGGTGGTTTGTTTATTTTATAGCGTATCCATACCTGTATCTACTCTTTAACTTAAAGCACAACCATCATTGATAAAGCACCCTCCCACCCTGTATAATGGCCTTTAAACTCCAACCAAAACAAAGAACTCTTTACGTTACCGCCTTAAACACTAAAAATTGTGTACATCATAAAATGCTACTACCATAAAGGTGCGTTCAAAATTTTGTGGGTGTTGATTTGTGTGTATAGGATGTCTCATTTTGAAACAGCAATAAAAGTCACCTTTTAAAATATTTTTCAAAAAAAAGTCCCAAAACGCTACACTTTTTCAAAATCGTTAGTATTTATTGTAAACGATACTTATGTAATGCCCCTTGTATGGGTATGCTGTATCTACCACATAACATAAAATACTAACCTTTTAAAAAATGAAGTATGAAAATATCACAGCCTTTAAACTAACTACCAAAGCGAGTAAAAGTAAAATTTACCGCTTCTACCAAAAGAATAAAGAGCTATGGCAGCAAACTCAACTCAAGTATGGTAAACGATTATTCCCCATTGACCATGCACGATTTTTTGACTCTGAAATTATGTTTGATGAAAACAAGTTGCTGCGCCAAGAGAACCATGCTATGCGTAACCTTATTGATAACTTAGTAGATAAAGACAGCCTACAGTTTCGATTTTGGCAATTGGATTGGAGTTTCTTTATTACGGTAGCTTACCAGTTGGAGCGCAACCCAAAAAGTTGCTACCGTCAAATGTTTGCCTTATATGAACACCTAGAGCAGCAGTATGGTGATAGCACCGATTTACGTCTGTATTTTACCAGTGAACCCTTTACCAACCGAAAGGGCTATCACAATCATTTGGTGTTGTATGTTTCCAATTCAAAACTACACCCGACTGTGTTGCAAGATATAAAGGACTTCTTTAGCTATGACCGTGTTGAGGTTACCCCTTATGATAAGTACAAAGCAGGGGTATTCTACATGAGTAAAGAAGGTACTATCAATGAGGACTGGGACATCGTGGGCAACAACTTAAAGAAAGACGGATTACAATTTGATAAAAACGATAACAATGCGTATTCGCTTTAGTTTATCTCAGTTCAAACGAATACTCCAAACGGAGCCAATAAAGTTTCCTATACGATTCACCGCTACGGACTTCACCCCTGATGAGTTGAAAGTGTTTCAAAAATTATTGCAGCAAGCAGAAAGACGAGGGTAACACCTCGTTTTTTTGTTATAACACCTTGAAAACCAGGAAAAATGACATTTTTCTTGTTTGTTGATTTCCAGGATATTACATTTGTTTCACTTTTCACAATTAGTGAAAGTTTATGCGAAAACCCAGTAAAATCAAGGGTTCGCAGGGGGTGGTAAAAAAGCCACTTTCACTAAGTTATAAAAGGCAATAAAAGTGAAACATAAAACCCAAAAACATGGCATTAAAAGGACAGAAAACAACAAGTGATTTTTTAGAGTGGGACAAGATGCAGAGCATCGTTTTGAAATTAGAGCGTGACGGTGATTTAAAATTCGCCTTACTTATCGCAACAGGTTCTTATATTGGTTTACGAATCTCTGACCTATTGCAGTTGCGTTGGAACCAAGTACTAAACCAAGAGTATTTTACCATCACCGAGAAGAAAACCAAAAAATCCCGACGCATCACCATCAACCCTGAGCTGCAAATTATCCTTCAACGTTTGTTTGTTCAACTGGAGGCCAAGGAACAAGATTTAATGTTCATTAACCGCTTTGGGGACAAGCCTTTTAGCATTCAGTACGTCAATTCCAAATTAAAAGACATTTTTGCAACCTATAAAGTAAAAGGTCAGTTCTCCAGCCACTTTATGAGAAAGACCCTAGGCCGCAGAGTTTGGGAGGTAAACAAGTACTCTGACCAAGCCCTATTATTGTTATCTCAGCTTTTTAACCACGCCAATGTATCCACCACCAAAATATACCTTGGAATCAGAGAGCAAGAAATCAGTAACCTCTATTTGAGCGTATAGGGGTGAAAATTTTTTTCGCAAAAATTCAGTTCGTTTTTTGTGGTTTATTGCGAAATCTTCAATAAAAATATATACGGTACCCATTTAATTCAATGAGTCGGGTTAAGTGTCTGATTATCAGTATAAAAAGAAATACAGGTAAATTTCTTACATTGAAAACTTCGCAATTGGCCATTTTGGGGTGTTTTTTTATTCGTAAAACGCTCATTATCTTTGCACTCGGAAATCCAAAAGAAAATTTCTTGCAAGTAAATTTTCGTCATTCTAATAGCTAAAGAATGATACAGAGCAGATGGGATTAGCTACCCTGTCCGCTCCAAAAATCAATTAAAAATTATGTGATTACAAATTCGGTGTAATACCCGAACGGCCATTGGTATGGCCTTAAACGAAGTGTTTAATTTTAAAGTTACAACATGATTATGAATGCATTAGAAGATATTTTCCACTCCTTTGAGTTAGGCATACGAAGCAGTAAGGCTGTCAAGCCTAAACAGTATCTCAATGGTTTGGGATTGGATTATAACGAGTTACGTATTGGTTTTAATTCTGGTCAATTCCACCATAACAGGGAGCAGGAGTTTAAAGACCAATGCGAAGCACTTGGATTGCTTACAAAAAGCGATGCAGGAGTAAACAAAGAAGGGCTAACAGCCTATACGGTATTTGGCAGGTATGGGGTGGTGTTTCCACTTATGAATCAGAGTGGAGAAATCGTCAACTTGTTTGCTATTCGATTTGATTTGAGTACACCCATAGAGGAATACCTCAACGAGCAAGGGCTTTACCCATCGTATCCGCATCCATTAACTAAAAAATTGTTTGTGGTTCCTACGGTACTTGATGCTAGTAGCCTTTTGCAATCCAAAGCGCTAGAGAACCGTGAATCGGTATTGGCTTTGCATAATGGTAGGTTACTGCCGCAGCACCTAGAAGCCATTCAAGCCCTTACAGAACTAGAGGAGTTAATCATCTTAAAAAACTAAACCATGTATACAATTAAAACACAACTGCAAGAATTACGTCCAGAAATTCCCATCAACGTACTCCCCCTTCCAGAGGGTCATAGCTTGAACGATATGTGGACGCACTATGGTGTAGATGGTATTTTACAACTTTTACAACCTCTCAAGGCGCAGCAAGCCGCTGAGGCATTGGAAGTTCACAATCCATATAAAATTAGTTTTAAAGGCAGCACTGGGGTCTTTTATATCATTGGGAGTTTGCCTATGGATTTGGGAAATTTAAGAGTATCGCTCCAAATCGTAGAGCATTCCACAGCCAAGAAGCACCGATTGAAAATAGATTTGTTTGACCATTTGAATGTAGAGAACCAGTGCCGTGAATTGGCGGAAAAACAAGGTTTTGATGCTACACTGCTCAGAGCGGATATAACGCTGTTAACCGATTTAGTAGAAGCGCATCGGGAATCCCTTTTTGAGGCCGAAATAAACCCTATAACCGACCAATTTTCTGCCAATGAACTCACACCCCAAGCCCATGAGAAAGCCGTGCAATTCCTTTCTAATAAACGCCTATTGGAAAACATCGATAATCTACTGGAGCAAAGCGGCATCATAGGAGAAGAAGAAAACAGAAAGCTGCTCTTTATTCTAGCCTCCAGTTATAAAATGCCGTATTTGTTGCACGGATTAGTACAGGGTTCCAGTGGTGAAGGCAAAAGCCACCTCATCAACGCTATTGCAGACTGCATGCCGCAGGAGGATGTAATGAATTTGACCAGAGTCACCAGTAAATCACTGTACCATTACCAGGGTAAAGAACTTATCAATAAGTTAATCGTGATTCAAGATTTTGACGGACTGGATGAGGAAGCTCAGTTTGCTTTTCGAGAAATGCAATCGGCCAAATTCTTAACTAGTTCCACCGTGGTTAAAGACCCCTTTGGCAATACCAGAGGCAAAATGAAAAAAGTGGAAGCGCACTTTGCCAGCATGACCGCTACGACCAAAGCAGAGGTATACTATGACAATATGAGTCGTTCGGTAGTTTTAGGTGTGGATGAGAGCCAAGCCCAAACCCTGCGCATCATTAAAGCGCAGAACCTAAAAATTGCAGGGGTAAGTAGTTTTGAGAGTGAAAAACAGGCCAAACAGATATTAAGGAACGCTATGCGTGTTTTAAAGAGCTATGAGGTGGTGAATCCCTATGCGGATAAGTTAATGCTGCCTTTAGAGGCAAAGATGCTTAGAAGGCTTAATAGTCAGTTTCAAAGTTTTGTATCTCAAATCACTATCCTGCACCAATACCAGCGTAAGACGGATGCCAAAGGTAGGCTTATAGCCACTAAGGAAGATATACAAAAGGCAGTGGATGTTTTCTTTAGCTCCATCATTATCAAAGTGGATGAACTCGACAAAAGCACAAGGCAGTTCTTTGAACGGCTTAAAGGGTATGTGAAGAGTCAAGCGAACGGCAGCACATACAAATTTTGTACTCGTGAAATCCGTCAAGAGCTAAACATTAGTAAAACCTCAGCCTTTAAGTATATCCAAGTTTTACAGGAGTTGGAATATATCCAAGCCGTTGAAGGTTCGTCTAACAAAGGCTTTAAGTATGTGGTTTGCTATTGGGATAATATGGAGAAGCTCAAGACCAAAATCAAAGCAGCACTTTACCAGCAACTGCAAGCGATGTAAATCATTAAAAAGAACACCAAAGCACCAGTAAAATCAGGCCATACACCGCTAGTGTTCCTCGTTTTAAAAAGTGTGCATAAGGACACTTTCAAATCAAGAATCAAATCCCAACGCATTTTATGAAAAAAACACTTACCAATCCTGATTTCATTTCCCTGTTACACAGCTTTACGAATTACATCAAAGTAAAGAACTACAAGACAGGCAAACGAAATATTTACCAGAGTGCCGTATCGGATTTTTTAATCTGGTTAGAAGTCTCTGGAATCAGAAAAATAAAACAGGTGACTAGTGTGGAGTCTGTAGCTTATTTTGAGTATTTAATTGCAAGACCCAAAATGCGTGGTGAGGGAACTCTGGCGGACAAAACTATCAAATTTCAATTGTTTGCGCTAGGACTGTTTCAACAGAATTTACTCGAAAACAAAGAAATTGAAACAACGTTTTTTATTCCTTCCTATAGCCAGTTTAGTCAAAAAGAGCGGAACATACTGACTGTAGAACAGGTGAAAACAGTATATCAGCATTGTCAGAACCACCAAGAACGAGCCTTGTTGTCTGTAGGGTATGGATGCGGACTTCGACGCTCTGAAATTGAGGCACTGGATATAAATGACATCCAACTTTTCAGCGGCATGTTAATTGTGAGAAGTGGCAAGAACAGCAAAAGACGGGAGGTTCCCATGAGTAACCCTGTGATGGAACACCTCAGGCAATACTTAACCCAAGAGCGTTATAATGCTCCAATGGGTAACGCAGCTTTATTTGTGAACGCCAAAGGGCAGCGCATCAGTGGAGACCAACTCAATACGCTACTCAAAAAAATGATTGAACAAACAGGGCAATACGAGCTAATTAAAAGCGATATAACATTGCATTGTTTGCGTCATAGTATTGCGTTCCACTTGGCAGAGAAAAACGCTGGAATTGAGTTTATAAGACGTTTTCTTGGCCATGCTGAAATAAACACAACGTACCTGTATGCTATCAAGAACAAAAAACGAAAATCGATAACTAATCTTTAATATGACCAACACTATCGAAACTTATTTGAAACAAACATGCTCAGTGCAAACCGCATCGGGGTATTTGTTTACCATCAATCATTTTTTAAAGACCAATCCCAAGGCCAAACGATACAAATACCAAGACATTGTAAACTACATGGATGAGGTTAGTCAGAAACAGGCGAACATTCAATACCGCATCCGTATCTTATCGGCCATCAAAAAGTACTATGATTACTTGGTGATGGTTGGCCAGCGCAGCGACCACCCTTGCAAACGCTTAACCATCAAAAAGCCAAACCATCATAGTGTACAAGTGCAAGACCTGTTTACTGGTGAAGAGCTGCTATTGCTGCTCACTAGAGAGAACCGCTATCAACACTTAGACACAAGAAACAATGTGCTGCTATCGCTGCTTATCTATCAAGGGTTAACCAGTGAGGAGCTCACCCGACTGGAGGTAAAAGATGTTGATTTGGATAACGGCACTATCTATATCAAGGCTTCAACCAATTTGAACCGCAGAACGCTAGAGTTAAAAAACAAACAAATGCTCATGTTTGCAAAGTACATCAACGAGGTTCGACCAGTATTAGACAAATACAAGACCAATAAGCTGCTTTTGGGGAAACTTGGCAGACCATTGCAGGTTGATAGTATTCATGCCATTATAGAGCCTTTAAAAGTGTTATTCCCTGAGCGAAACCTCAACCCAAGAACCATACGAATGAGTGTTATTTGCAATTGGTTAAACGAGAGTAAAATCCCATTGGAACGGGTGCAAGAACTAGCAGGCCATAAATGGCCAAGCACCACCGAGAAGTATATTAAAGCAAATGCTGAGAATGAAAGGGAGTTGATAAATCGGTATTTTCCGATTTAGATTTGAGACGGTTTTTGTTCTCATTAGTTTGCAAGCAGGTCGTAGCTAGTTTGCAAAAAGTTTGTAAAAAGTTTGCAAACGATGTAACTTTTTGTACATTTGAACGTACAATAAGGAGTACAACTAAATAAGTGCATTATGAAAGCAGTAACTATATCAACATTAAGAAAAAACATTAAAGGCTATTTTGATGAGGTTTCGGAATCATCCGAAACAATTATTGTTCCTAGAAATGAGGAGGAAGATGCGGTTGTTATTATATCAATCAAAGAGTATAATTCAATGACTGAAACCCAACATTTACTTTCAACCAAAGCAAACAGAAAACGACTTGCTGAATCTATTGAACAAGCTGAAAAAGGACAATTTCAAGCGTTTAAATTAGATGAGGATAACCCTGTAAAACTTTCGGTGTAATAGATGGATATTGTATTTACGCCTCACGGTTGGGAGGATTTTGTATATTGGTTAGAGAATGACTCTGATACAGCAGTAAGAATTAAAGAATTGCTCAAAGCTATAAAACAAGACCCGTTTAAAGGCATTGGAAAACCTGAAGCTTTAAAACATGATTTGAAGGGATGGTGGTCAAGACGTATTACAGGAGAAGACAGATTAGTTTACAGAGTTACTGGAACTAAAGGTATTGACCAACGATGCATAGTAATTCAATGTCGACTACATTATGATGATAAATAAAAAATGAAAAAAAGTGGGCGTTTTGTCCCCTTCGGGAAGCCTCGTCAATACTACAATCTTTACATTTTACAATAAAACACCATTTCATAAGTATTTGATTTGGTGTTTTTTAGTTTTAGCGTGTTGATTTTTGCTGTCCTATTTTATTAATAACCCATAAAATACCTTAGCAGCATTGAATTTTTAACATCTGAAACCATGAATAATTTAGCAATGATTTTAGTTTTCTTTTTGGTGCTAACAATTATGTTTATGTCTTTTCCACAAAGAGCAGAAAAGGCAAGCAAGTCTTTAACCTTACTAATGAAAAGTTTTTCCTTATCCAAGTTCTTTGAAGCCTTAATCCAGTATTTCAACCGCTGTAAAAAATAATCATTCTTTCATTGAAAAATACTACATTTGGTTTACATAAAATTACCGATGTTGCAAGAAAATTTTCTATGGTTAAGTTATTAATTGATACTTGTGTTTGGCTTGATATTGCCAAAACTTCTAAGGGAGAAGAAATATTAAATTTGCTTTCTGAGTTTATAGAAGCAAATGAAGTGGCAATTATTCTTCCTGAAATTATAATTTCTGAATTTGATAGAAACAAAGAAAGAATAGTTGCTGATGCAGGTAAAAGTTTATCCAGTCATTTTAAGAAGGTGAAAGAAATGGTAGCTGAACATGCAGATAAGGACTCTAAAGAGAAAATATTAACTCAACTAAATGACATTGATAAAAAAATTCCTACGTTAGGAGAAAATGCTTTTCAAACTATTGGACGTATCGAAGAAATAATAAAAACTGCAGAAATAATTAATGTTAATGATGAAATTAAGTTAAGAGCTACTCAAAGGGCGATAGATAAAAAAGCACCATTTCATTTATCAAAAAATAGCATAGGTGATTCGATAATAATAGAATCTTATATTCAGTATAAAATTCAGAATGAAGCACAAGATTTCAGCCTAATTTTTATAACTCATAATGTTAATGACTTTAGTTTAAAGGATGGTAATCAAAAAATACCTCATCAGGATTTAGCAGGCATTTTTGATTCTTCAAAATCTCAATATTTTATAAGCCTCCCCGAAGCTTTATATTCAATAAACCCTGATTTAGTAGATGACGTAAAATACGAAAATGATTGGGAGTTTGAGTTCCGTAGCTTTTCTGAAATATTAGAAGTAGAGGATGAACTTGAGCAAAAAATCTGGTACAATAGACATAAGAACAGAGAATATCTCATTGAAAAAGGGAAAATAAAATTAATTAATCGAGAAGAATTTGACATCAAAACTTCTCAAAAAACTATAGTAAAAGATATTTGGGAAGGTGCTCTTGATTCCGCAAAAAAAGTTGAAGATAAGTATGGAAAGGAAAACTTAACTTTCACCGACTTTGAGTGGGGAATGATTAATGGTAAACTTTCAGCTCTAAGATGGGTTATTGGTAATGAGTGGGATAATTTGGATACATAAATCAGCTAGTGCATAATAGTAGTGTACGTTCTTATTAAGTAATGACAGGTTTACAAATCCGTATAAGTATAAATACAATGGGAAGGAGTTCCAAGATGAGCTGGGGCTGAATGTTTACGACTATGGAGCGAGGAATTATGACCCTGCGATTGGTAGATGGATGAATATAGACCCATTAGCGGAGCTATCAAGGAGATTTAGTCCCTACACTTATGCGCTTGATAATCCTGTTTTGTTTATTGACCCAGATGGTATGCAAGCAAGGTATAATTGGGAGGAGCATGATAAAGGCAATAAAGGAGTGTATACAGATGGTGACAAAAATGTTTCGTTTGAAGAAGCTTTATCTCAATTAAATGAACCTCCAACAACTTTGTTTTCTAAGAATGACCATAGATTTTATAATGGAGTTGTAGATTTTGCTGAATCAATTAGTGGGATTGAAAATGGCAGATTTGATATTTTTGCTCATGGTAATGATTGGAGGCTAAGAAATGATAATGAGAATTACAAATTTGACAAAGAAGGTGCGTCTAGCGGACAAGAATTTTTAGATTTGATGAAGATTGCAAATCCAAAATTGGCAGATGCTTTAGAGCAAAATAAAAAAATTGTCATAACGTTGTATGCATGTAATACAGGTTCTTTTTCATACACAGACCCATTTGGAAAAAAAATTACTAATGAAAATCCAATAGCTAAGTTAATATCTGAAAAGTTTCCAAATGCAATTATTATAGCTCCCAATGGATATGTTAGGTATGGTTTAACAGGGGATAATAAATTCAGAATATTAGGAGTTCATAGATATGATGGCCAACAAGGTGAAATGATTTATTTTCAAAATGGGAAGGTCATAAATCAGCGTGTTTATAATAATGATAAAATAGTAGTTAATTCCATAAAACCTTAAAAAGAACAACCGATGAAAAGTATTATTTATTCGATTTTAGTTATATTTCTTTATGCTTGTAATTCGAAAAATCAAGATAGTTTTAATAAAAAAACTCTTCAAAAGAATGATGCTATTACTAATGGTAAGGAAACTGATAGTTTACTAAGAAAAGCCATAAATGATGGAAATATAGTTTGTTATAAAAAAGCTGCGTCGATTTATTTTAATGAAAACAGATATAATGAATTATATTTTTATGCTATGTTAATGGCTAACAAGCACAATTATTCAAGGGCTTATTATGATTTGTATATTATTATGAATCGAAAAGGGCAAAAAATAAATGATATACAAATGTACAGTGATGATGACTTTACACATAAACTCTCAATTTATTTTTTACTTAAATCTTATGAACTTGGTTTAAAAGAAGCTAGAAGTAATTTGGAAGAGGTGTTTGGTGAGAATATTCCAAAATCTGAAATATTTCTATGTGACAGATAATTGTTTACTCCTATATCATTGTTTATAAAACCACCTTAACAGGTGGTTTTTGCTTTTACATAGAACAATACTTTGCCTGTATCTACTCTTTAACGTTCAGCCACCCCTCATAAATACAACTGCCTCCCACCCTGTATAATGGCCTTTAAACTACAACCAAAACAAAGAACTCTTAACGTTACCGCCTTAAACACTAAAAATTGTGTACATCATGAAAGGCTAATACCATAAAGGTGCATTCAAAATTTTGTGGGTATGGGTTGGTGTGTATGGGGTGTCTCATTATGAAACAGCTATAAAATCAGTAATTAAAAATATTTTTCAAAAAAAAGTCCCAAAATGCTACACTTTTTCAAAATCGTGAGTATTTATTGTAAACGATACTTATGTAAAGCCCTTGTATGGGTATGCTGTATCTACCACATAACATAAAATATTAACCTTTTAAAAAATGAAGTATGAAAATATTACAGCCTTTAAACTAACTACCAAAGCGAGTAAGAGTAAAATATACCGCTTCTACAAAAAGAATGATGAGCTATGGCAGCAAACCCAACTCAAATATGGTAAACGATTATTCCCCATTGACCATGCACGATTTTTTGACTCTGAAATTATGTTTGATGAAAACAAGTTGTTGCGCCAAGAAAACCATGCTATGCGTAACCTTATCGATAACTTAGTAGATAAAGACAGCCTACAATTTCGATTTTGGCAATTGGATTGGAGTTTCTTTATTACGGTTGCTTACCAGTTGGAGCGCAACCCAAAAAGTTGCTACCGTCAAATGTTTGCCTTATATGAACACCTAGAGCAGCAGTATGGTGATAGCACCGATTTACGCCTATATTTTACCTGTGAACCTTTTACCAACCGAAAAGGCTATCACAATCATTTGGTATTGTATGTTTCCAATTCAAAGCTACACCCGACCGTGTTGCAAGACATAAAGGACTTCTTTAGCTATGACCGTGTTGAGGTTACCCCTTATGATAAGTACAAAGCAGGGGTATTCTACATGAGTAAAGAAGGCACCATCAATGAGGACTGGGACATTGTGGGCAACAACTTAAAGAAAGACGGATTACAATTTGATAAAAACGATAACAATGCGTATTCGCTTTAGTTTATCCCAGTTCAAACAAATACTCCAAACGGAGCCAATAAAGTTTCCAATACGATTCACCGCTACGGACTTCACCTCTGATGAATTGAAAGTGTTTCAAAAATTATTGCAGCAAGCAGAAAGACGAGGATAACACCTCGTTTTTTTGTTATAACACCTTGAAAACCAGGAAAAATGACTTTTTTCTTGTTTGTTGATTTCCAGGATATTACATTTGTTTCACTTTTGGTAATTAGTGAAAGTTTATGCGAAAACCCAGTAAAATCAAGGGTTCGCAAAGGGTGGTAAAAAAGCCACTTTCACTAAGGTATAAAAGGCAATTAAAGTGAAACATAAAACCCAAAAACATGGCATTAAAAGGACAGAAAACAACAAGTGATTTTTAGAGTTATAAGTTTAAATCTGCTGTTTTAAAACTAGCTTATGATAGTAGGCTTTCTTGTGGGTAATAAAAAATCCATAGATTAGTTTTTATAAACAAGAAAATAAAAACAAACAATAAAACTACATCAATCGCTACAAAAAAATGTGCCCTTCAAAAAAACCATTAAATCGCAAAAAAATGCCTTTTGTAGTAATATTACCTTAAAATCAACGATTAAAATCCCCATTAATGGGGATTCTTTTTGTCAAAACAATTTCAGAACTTGTTGTCAGAAAATTTAACAAAATGTACACTTTTAGTGTACCTAAAATTTACAACGCTTATTTAAATTGGTGAATTGAACCTAACAACAATTTTTATGACTAAAAAATCTTTAC
>Ga0208888_100754_pt1 | contig 13424 bp, 8 predicted proteins | sample LakWasM115_HOW13_2_FD_183929 | JGI IMG/M metagenome (GOLD analysis project Ga0208888, IMG submission 183929) | Freshwater sediment methanotrophic microbial communities from Lake Washington under simulated oxygen tension - Sediment Metagenome... | ecosystem: Environmental > Aquatic > Freshwater >...
GCCGGTGTTGCCGCCGCGGGCGCCAAAGGGGCTGACCACGTGGGCGGCGTCACCGATGAAGAACACCCGGCCGGCCCGGAAGTCGTCCAGCAGGTGGTCGCGGTAGCCATAGGGGCCGATCCAGACAAACTCGAACTCCACATCGGGCCCCAGTTGTGCCCGCAGCCGTGAGCCGGCCACCTCGGGCTGGCTGATGGCCTCGGGGTCGGCATCCTCGGGCATCTGGTAGTCGATGCGCCACACACCATCGGCCATCAGGTGCTGCCACACTGCGCGCCCGTCATTGAAGGGCGCATCCACCCAGGTCCAGCGCTCGGTGGGCAGGGGGTGGGTGAAGCGCACATCGGTGATGCACCAGCGATCGGTGCTGCGCGAGGCGTGGGTTGCCAGACCCAGTTGCGTGCGGATGGGGCTGTTGGCCCCGGTGGCATCGATCAGGGTGCTGGCTTCCAGGGTGTAGGCGCCGTCGGGGGTGTCGACCTGCAACCGCACATGGTCGTTCCGGGTCTCGATCTGCGTCACCCGGGTGCTCCAGCGCAGGTCGGTCATGCCCAGGGCCTGGAGGCGATCCACCAGAAACCACTCCAGGTAGAACTGCTGCAGGTTGATGAAGGGCGGTTGGCTGGACACGCTGTGGTCCTGCAGGTTGAAGTTGTACACCTCTTCGCTGCCCGAGAAGGTACGGCCCAATGACCAGGCCACACCTTTGGCGACAGCGCGTTCTGCAATGCCCAGCCGGTCCAGGATCTCCAGCGACTTCTGGGCATAGCAGATGCCACGCGAGGAGGCGCCCCGCACTCCCACGGTGTTGTCCTCGTCGATCAGCACGCTGCGCACACCGCGCTGGGCCAGGTCGCAGGCCAGGGTCAGCCCTGCCGGGCCGGCGCCAACGATCACGATGGGGTAGCGGCCCGGGTTTCCGCCCTGCAGCTCGGGTGGGGGCGTGAAAGCAAAGCTGGGCAGTTCGTATGGGGGGGCGAAGCGGTAGTTGGTCATGGTTTGTCTCCGATTTGTTCTTGGGGCTGTGGGGCGCCTTTCAGGCGCTGGCCTTGCGCCGAGCCTTGAAGGCGGTCCAGTCACGGACCTCCTGGTGGGCGCGGCGGGCCAACTGGTTCATCTCAGCCCCATCCACCGTGGGGGTGGTCAGCTCCAGCCGAATGCCGTTGGGGTCGAAGAAATAGATCGAGCGGATGATGTGGTGGTCGGTCACGCCCAGCACCTCGATGCCGGCTGCCTGCAGCCTGGCCTTGGCCTGCTCCAGCTCGGCCACCGAATCGACGCGCAGGGCCAGGTGATTGACCCAGGCCGGCGTGTTGGGCGAGGGCTGGGCGGCCGTGTCGTCGCCCAGGTCGAAGAAGGCGATGTACGAGCCGTCACGCATCTGGAAAAAGATGTGCACATAGGGGCAGTACTCGCCGGTGCTGGGTACCACGTCGCTCTTGATCACATGCACCAGGGGCAGGCCCAGCAGGTCCTCATAGAAATGGCGCGTCTCCTCGCAATCCCGGCAGCGCCAGGCGAAGTGATGCAGCGATCGGATGGGGACGAAATCAGCGGTTGAAGAAGCGGTCATGTAGCGGCCTTGAGGTGAGGACCGCATTACATCGAGAGCTGTCTTATCATTCAAACGAAAAAATTTCATCGATTGATGAAGGATTCATATGAATGGAAACCTGAGCCTGCGGCAGCTGAGGGCGTTCGAGGCGGTGGCGACCGAGGGCAGCTTCACCAAAGCGGCCCAGCGGCTGTTCCTGACCCAGTCGGCCCTGAGCGTGCTGGTGCGCGACATGGAGCGCGAGCTGGGCCTGTCGCTGTTTGACCGCCACACCCGGCGGGTCGAGCTGTCGGAGGCGGGGCGCGATTTCTACCCCCATGTGCGCCGCATGCTCAATGAGCTGGCCGTGGCCGTGGGCAGCATGATCGACCTGCGTGACAAGCGCCGGGGCGTGCTGCGCGTGGCGGCGCCCCAACTGATGGCTTGCACCCTGGTGCCGCGGGTGTTGGCTGTGTACCGGCAGCAGTATCCCGGCGTGGACATCCGCCTGCAGGACACGCTGCCCGAACACCTGCTGGACCGGCTGCAGGCGGGTGAAGTCGAACTGGCCATCGGGCCGGATGGCGTGCTGGACGATGCCAGCCTGCGGCGCCAGCCCTTTCTGCGGGATCGGCATTGGCTGATCTGCCGCACCGACGATCCCCTGTGCGCACAGAACCCCCTGCGCTGGCAGGATCTGGACGCCTGCCATTTCATCGCCCCCACACGCGACTTCATTGCGCGCATGCGAGCCAGCCTGGGTGCCTACAGCGAGGCCCTGCTGCTGAACCCGTGGCAGGAGACCTCGTACTTCACCACCGCCTTCGGCCTGGTGTCCGCCGGCATGGGCGTCACGCTGTGTCCCACCTACGCCGCGCCGCTGGTGAAGGCCTATGGGTTGCAGATGCTGGCCCTGCAAGAACCCGCCTTCTACCGCGAGGTCTGCGTCTACAGCCAGCTCGGCAAAGAGCTGTCACCAGCGGCTGCGAGCTTTGTCCAATGCCTGGGCGAGGTGGTGGCCGACGCCGCCTTTGCGGAGCCGGTGTCGCCCAGGGATTGAAGGCCTCAGCCTGCCTTCTTGGCCGCAGCGCGCGGGCGGCGGGCCTTCTTGGCCGCCGGCGCGGCCGCGTCCACGGGTGCTGCCTCGACCGCGGCGGCCTCGGGTGTCGTCACAACGGCGGTGGCTGCTGGCTCGACGGCTTCGGCTGGCGCGCTGGCCGTGTCATCCACGGGGCCATCCGCCGCCTCAGCCTGCGCTGCGTTGGCCTGGGCGCGGGCCTTGGCGCCTGAGCGGCCACCGCGGCTGCGGCGGCGTGGCGAGGCCTGGGGGGCGGTGTCTTCCGCCGCGGCGGGCGCAGCACCTTCATCAGTTGCCGTGGCACCGGCCTGATCGTTCACCAGGGCCGGGGGCAACGCTGCGGGCTCATCGTCTTCTTCGGGCGCCGGGGCGGCGGCACGGCGGCTGGTGGCCGCGGCCTGTTCCTGGCGCTCGCGCAGTTCGCGCGCCTTACGGGCGCGCGCCCGGGCTTCGGCCTCGGCAGCGGCGGCTGCGATGGCGCTGTCATGCTCTGGCAGCGCAGGTGGGTTCTGGCCCTGGTGGCGGGCCGCCTGTTGGCTGGGCTGGCCCTCGCCGCGCGATGCATTGGCTTCGGAGCGGTTGTCTCGCCCGTCACGGTTGTCGCGGCCCTCACGTCCTTCGCGCTGGCCACCCCGGCGGCCGCCCCGCGAACGGCCATAGCTGGCTGGGGGTTGCTCGTCGTTCTCGGCTTCGGCTTCGACCTCGGGGGCCTCCACCACCGGTGCTGCAGCGGTCATGGGGGCTGGCACGGGCGCGGCGGCCGGGGCAAAAGCCTCCGGCGGGAAGTAACGTGACACCGGGCGCTCGTAGGCCTGCTCGGTGCGCTGCGCCGGTGCGGCATGGACGGAAGCACTCGATGCGGGCAAGGGGGCGGGGGCTGTGTTGCCGCCACCACTGCTGCGGAACACATAGGCGCCCGATTTGTCATCGCGGCCGAATTCCATCAGGCCGCGGTTGTGGGCCTCTTCCAGCAGGTTGCCGAAGGTGCGAAAGCCAAAGTAGTTTTCGTTGAAGTCGGGGCGGCGGCGCTTGATGGCCTCCTTGAGCACCGAGGCCCAGATCTTGCCGCTGTCGCCGCGCTCGGCCATCAGGGCGTCGAAGGTCTCCACGGCCAGCTCCAGGGCTTCGCTGCGGCGGGCGTCGCTGGCTTCCTTGCGCTTGCGCTCCTCTTCCGGGGTGCGGCGGGCTTGCTGCGGTGCATCGGCCGGTTGCTGGCGGCGCGCCAGGGCACGCTGCTTTTCACGCACCAGGTCGTCGTAAAAGATGAATTCGTCGCAGTTGGCAATCAGCAGGTCGGAGGTGGACTGCTTCACGCCCACGCCGATCACCTGCTTGTTGTTCTCGCGCAGCTTGGACACCAGGGGCGAAAAATCCGAGTCGCCGCTGATGATCACAAAGGTGTTCACGTGCGACTTGGTATAGCACAGGTCCAGGGCATCGACCACCATGCGGATGTCGGCCGAGTTCTTGCCCGACTGGCGCACGTGCGGAATCTCGATGAGCTCGAAATTGGCCTCGTGCATGGTGGCCTTGAAGCCTTTGTACCGGTCCCAGTCGCAGTAGGCCTTCTTGACCACGATGCTGCCCTTGAGCAGCAGCCGTTCGAGCACGGGCTTGATGTCGAACTTCTCGTAGTTGGCGTCACGCACGCCCAGCGCCACGTTTTCGAAATCACAGAACAGCGCCATGCTGAGGTTGTCGGGTGAGTTGGCCATCAGGCTCTCCATTGGGGTTGCAGCCCTGGATCATCACACGGATTGGCGCAGCCAAACCTGCGCTGGGATTCAGGGCGCCAGGTCAGCACCTTTTTCTTGCAGCAAGGCTCGCAGCACCGAACGGTGGCAGCGCGCCTCATTCTCGCAGTAACAACCCACCGAAAAATTGCTGTGGCGGGACAGCACGGCCAGCAGGTCCAGGCTCCGGCTGGCCTCGGGCTGGGCCATCTCCTTGCGGAACTGGCGCTCGAATGCCTGCCATTGCGCTGGGGTGTCGGCCTCTTGCCCCAACTTCATGGTCTCGGCGGTGGGCGCGAGGTTGGGGTACCAGACGTCGTACCAGTTCTGGCTGGCAAATTCGGTCTTGGGCACGCCCCGCGGCGGGCGTCGCACCGTGCCGATGCGGGTGCCTTCGTCGGGGGCCCGCGGGCTGCCGAGTTTCACGATGCGTAGCGTCATGTCATTGGTCCAAGGGATGGGGCAGATAGGAAGGCTGCGAGTTATCAATGTTGAGTCATATTCAACGTTTTTGAGTGTTGCAATGTGTTGTAACAAATATATGCTTTTACTTTGCGGGAGGTGGAAGAGAGTTTGCCTAACATGCAGCAAACGCTGTTCGGATCAGGAGGAGGCATTCATGACAGCACCCAAAATTCATCTGGCCAGAGTACAGGAGACACCCGCTGGCCGAGCCTTGTTGCAAGGTGTCTTGAACCATGCGAGGCAGTATGTCGAAGAATCATTCGGACATCGATTGACTGGCGTCGAAGGCGCCCAACTTTTCGAGATGCTGCACCGTGATGTGGACGCATCAGAGCACCGCGTCTATGCCATTGACTTGCACAGCGGGGTCAGCAAGACCGTGGGCTTTATCACCTTGGGTCTGGGTTACCCGCATTGGGACGGCGGCTATGTCCACTTTATGGTGATCGATGAGCGCTACCGGGGCGCCGGGTATGCACGGCAGGCGGTGCAGAGGCTCGAAAAGATCGCTGGGTCCGAGACCGCGCGCATGCGGCTCAAGGCTTACCCACCTGATTCCGATGTGGTCGGTTTCTGGCAGGCCATGGGGTACACCGAGAGTGGGCGGTTTCCCGTCAGCTTTGTGCCCCCGCCGGGTCTGCCAATGCATTACACGCTGCTTGAAAAATCGCTCTGCGTCGATTCAGACGGCCGCTGCGCGGCGGCCTGAACTCAGACCATGGCAGAGGGCCTTCGCCAGCCCAGGATGGCCCCAGGGGCGGGTTTGTCAGAGGCAGGGGCTATTCCAGCTTCCAAAGCTTGAAGCTGGTGGCCGGACTGGGCACAACGCAGGCCGATGCGACATCGGTTCGGCCATCGCGCAGGAAGTCGGCGACCAATTGGCGCGCGCAAGGCACGGCCTCGAACACGGCATGGCCCACCCCATCGAAGTTCACCAGGCGGGCATCGGGCAGCGCCCCGGCAATGCTTTGGGCGAGATGCGAGGGCGCGGCCATGTCGTAATTGCCTGTCAGCAGCAGGGTGGGCACCGGCACCGTGACAGGCGTGCGCAAGTCCCGGTTCGCCTGACCAGCCCCCCAGATCGGGCAGGCCTCCTGGTAGGCCTTCATCAGACTGTCGGCCTGCACGAAGGGCTGTGCAAAGCGGGCCTGGCGGCGCAGTGCCGGCAGATCCAGGCCCGGCATCACTTCACGGCAGGTGATCGACATGTTCAGCCCCAATGCGGTCGACGTGGGCAATTGCCAGAAGCTCTTGGGCAGGTACAGCGAGCCAATGACCTGCGGGTTCTCCGGGGTGATGCCGGTCAATACGCCATACAGGTACTGGTAAGTTGAGAGGGCCAGCATGGAGCCTTCACCTGAACCTGCGAGCATGGTCATCAAGGTCTGGAGGGAGCCCGTCGTGAGTCGGCCCTGCACGATCTGCCCAGATGGCTCGGTCCAGGTCGCAGGCAGTGGGCCTTTTTGCAGCCTGCCCATCAATTCCAGAAAGTGCGCGCGCATGGCCGGAACCTGGGCGGCACATTGTGGCGCTGCCGCGCAATCCAGAAAGATCCGCTCCCAAGCCGCGGCCACGCCGGTGACCGTGGCCGTGTCAAGCTGGCTGGCCCAGGTGGTGGTGGGGGAGTTCAACACCACGGCCCTTGTGGCCAGGCTGTCACGTCGCATGATCTCCTGCGCCAGCGCCGTGCCGTAGGAGGTGCCAAACAGGTTCCATTGCGCAATGCCCAACTGCTTGCGCAGCGCGATGATGTCGAGTGCGCTCTGAAGGGTGTCAAACCAGGCCGTGCGGTAGCCGGCTCGGGTCAATGGCTGCAGGCATTCCCGAACTTCGCGGGCGGAAACCGAGCCGTACAGAACCGATTCCGGGTGCACCTTGGGACAGAGCAGGCTGGGTGTGGAGTAGCCGGTGCCGCGCTGGTCGACAAAGATCAACTCCTGGGTCTCCTGGATGCCCGCATACAGGGCCGCCGCTTGCTTCAGCGTCTGAGAGCCGGCCAGTCCGGGACCGCCGCTGAGCAGCACCACCGGCGTGCCCTCCGGCGTCGGGGACCGAGCCGGAACGCGGGCGTAAAACAGGCTGACACGTTGTCTGCCTTCGGGGTGTGCATGGTCGGCCGGCAAGTCGATGCGACCACATTGCACCGTGACACCGGGAAGGCTGAAAGGGCAGGCGCCCTGTTCGGCCTGACCTGGCAAGCCGGCCAGGCCGAGCAGGGCGCCTGCGGCCCACTTCAAACCCTTGCTCATGTCGCACCTCCGTGTCAGGCAAAGGATGGCGGCAGGCTCGACCACAGCGCCTCCAGAACCTCCGAGGCTTGTTCGGCGAGATAGAAATGCCCACCAGGAAACAGACGAACACTGCATTGATTCGACGTGCACGCGCGCCATTCCTCCAGCGCGGGTGCACCCACGTGGGGATCTGCTTCGCCTCCCAGGACCAGCAGTGGGCAATCCAGTGCGGGCCGAGGCCCCGCCCTGTAATTGGCCACCAGGCTGAAATCAGCTCGCAGCAAGGGCAGGAAGAACTGCAGCAGTGTCGGATCAGCCAGGATGGGCGCCGGAATACCGCCATAGCGGCGTGAAACTTCTGCCACGAAGTCTTCGGTGTCCACATCGAGCAAACGAGTGTAATGGTCCGGATTCAGTGGCGAGCCGTGGCCAGAGACGGCCAGCAACGCTGGAGCGGGCAGATGGCGTGCCCGGAGTGCCTGTGCCAGCTCGTAGGCAATCAAGGCCCCCATGCTGTGGCCGAACAGAACCAGTGGCAGGGGGGGCAGGGTTTGCAGCGCCTCGCTCAGTGCGGTGACCACGGGCGCGACCTGTTCCAGGGCGGGCTCACCATAGCGGCTTTCACGACCGGGCAATTGGGCCACCACGAGTTCCGCGTCCGGGGGCAGCAAGGACGCCCAGGGCCGGTAGGCTGAGGGGGCGCCACCGGCGTGCGGAACGCACAGCAGGCGAAACCGCGGTGCTTGCACCGGCACAGGGCCCACCAGCCAGCGGCGGGTGTCCAGCGGGCGCCAGCGTGTTTCCGGCTTCGCTGGCCTCGCCGCTCCTTGGTGAGCTTGCACTGGCGAGCTCATGCCCCGTCGTGCTTGGCGCCGGCTGCTTCCATCTGTCGGCGCAGACTCAACGGGCGCATGTCGGTCCAGACCTCTTCGATGTGGGCCAGGCAATCGGCCTTGGGGCCGGTCTTGCCGGCGGCGCGCCAGCCCCCGGGCAGTTCGCGGTCCAGTGGCCAGATCGAGTATTGCTCCTCGTGGTTGACCACCACTTGGTAGACCGTGGTGTCGTCTTCATCATTCCAGCTCATGGCATCCTCATCGTTGATTGAATCAATTGGGCTGTGACAGCAGGCGTGTCAGCAAGTTAGTGAGCACATCGACATTCGGTGGCAGGATCATAGTCCGGTGCGATCCCGGCACCACATGGGGCTGAACCGTGGCGTAGCGGTCCCAACCACACGCGGGGTTGCCGGCCGAGAATTCGGCCAGTTCGGGTGTCAGGGCTTCCTGCGCCCGCACAAAGTGCATGGGGCCGCCGTAGTGGCGTGGTTGATATTCGCGCGCCAGGCGTCCAGAGATGGCTGTGACCTTGAGCAATCGCCGCAGCAGTTCGGTGCTCGAACCAGGGGCCAGCACGCCCTGGGCCACTGCGCGCTCAGTGACCCACTGGATCTGCTGGTTTTCATCCATTGGCGCCAGTTGCTCTTCGGTGATTTCAAGTCCTGCCAATTGCGCCAGGTAGGCCAGATAAGCGTGTTGCTGCCTGTAGCGGGCCTCCACACGGGGCACATGTTCGGGGGGCATTGCATCCAACACGGCCAGCAGGCCGACCTGGCAGCCTGCTTCCTTGAGCTGGCAGGCCATTTCGAAGGCCAGGTGTCCACCGAAGGACCAGCCCACCAGGTGATAAGGCCCTTGAGGTTGCAAGGCTCGCAACGCCGTCACATAGCTGGCGGCCATGGCTTCCACCGATTCCAGCGGCGTCTCACCGGCCTCCAGGCCAGCCGGTTGAAAGCCATGCACTGACCACTGCGCCGGCAGTGCCGCTGCAATCGGTCGATAACACAGCGGCCCCCCGCCTCCGGGATGGAGGAAATACACGGCATCGGCCGTCGAGCGCGTGCCTGAGAGCTGATCTGGCGCAGACAGGCTGCCTGCGCGCAAGGAGATCAGGGGTTGGTACGTGGTGCGGGCGTCTTGTGCGCGCAGGTGCCGCGCCAGCGCCGCCACGGTGCCCTGTTCCAGCAGGAGGGACAGGGGCAGCGCCACGCCGAAGGCGGAGCGGATGCGCGCCATCAACTGCACCGCCAGCAGTGAATGCCCGCCCAATGCAAAGAAATCATCGTTGACCCCGATCGGGTGGGTGCCGAGAACGGCCTCCCAATGCAGCACCAGTTCGCGTTCCAGCTGATCCGAAGGGGGCTGAACCTGGCCGGCAGGCAAGCCGTCGGCGGGTGCTGGAAGGGCGCGCCTGTCCACCTTGCCGGAGGCCGAACGCGGCAACTCATCGAGAAGCACGTAAGCGGATGGCACCATGGCCTGTGGCAGCCAGCTGCGCAGAAACTCGGGCAGTTGCTGGCGCAACTGCGTTTCCTGTCGCTGACGCAGCGGGTTGTTGGCCCAGGGGCCGCAGGCTTGCAGCGCTGGGCGCAGCCAGACACGGCGACGGGGCGCGAGCACCGGCTCGAACAACGCGTCGCAGCGGTCCGCCTTGCCCTGGGCATGGGGCGCGAAGCGCACCCGCAGGCCATGGCGTGCTGCCATGGCCTGCACCTCGGTGAGGGCCACACCTTCCGTGTTAAGGGCGCTGGCTGGGGGCCCCAGGTTCAGGGCGCTGGCCTGCGTCAACGCGCCGGTGACACGGCCGTTGGGCAGGTCGGTGCAGGCCAGAACGGCAGGGCTGGCCTGGCTGAGCCAGTCGTCCAGTGAGGCCAGGCCTTCTGCAAAGCTGTGCCATGAACGTTGGGCGTCAAGCTCGATGGCCTCGGGCAAGGGGCCGAAGTACAGCGTCACGTCGTACCGGAACCAGCTCAGCTCGTTGTCGGTGGCTTCGTCCTTGAGCCAGGCCTCTGCGTGGCTCAGGCCCGGCAAAGCCAGCTGGGTGAACCAGGCGGGATCCACCGTCAGCTCCTCTTCGGCCGCCATCAATTGGCGGGCCAGGCTGTGTCGCTCGGCCTGGCTGGCGTGGGCCAGCCGCAGCTGGGCCACCGAGGCATGCAGGGCGGCCAGCCACTGCCGACCACGCACGTCGCCCAGGAAGATCACGCCGCCCCCGGCCAGCCTGTGGGCCAGGCCATGCAGCACGCGCTCCAGGTAGGCCAGCCCCGGAAAGTACTGGATGACCGAGTTCATCACCACCGTGTCGTACCGGGCCTCGGGTTCGAAGGTCTCCACTGTCGCCAGGGCCTCACCGACGTCCACCTGCACTTGGGACCAGCCGAGCTGGGCCAGGCGCTGCGCCAGGGCATGCACGGCCGGCGCGGAAAAATCGGTGCCCCTGAAGCTGTCGCAATCAGGCGCCAGCGGCCAAAGCAGCAGGCCATTGCCGCAACCGATTTCCCACAGATGCCGGGGCCGCAGGGCCCGGATGCGCTGGACCGTGGCGTCGCGCCAGGCGCGCATCTCGGTGGCAGGGATGGCTTGGCCGGTGTAGCTGCTGTTCCAGCCCGCCAGGGCCAGCTCGCTGTCGGTGGCCTGGGTATCGATGGTGGATTCGTACAGTTCCCGCCACTCTCTCACGCGGGTGGATTGCAGGGCCTGCTCGGTCGCAGCCGTCTGGGGTTCCGCGAACCGGGTGGACACCCAGGCCACCAGACGATGGGCCGTCGCTTCCTGGGGGCCGGTGAACAGGCGCTGGTAAAACGGGGTAGCCCGGAACGTGGCGGCGCCAGCGGCAGACTGTCGCCCGTGCCGAGACTCAAAGGTGAATGGCCGGGGGGGCTGCCCCGGCGCTTCAATCTGCCCTTGCAGAAAGAAGTCGGGGTTGAGGCCATTGGGCGCCAGGCGTCGTGTGACCTTGGCGCGGATCAGCGTGCCGGCCTGGAGGGGCAGACCCATGCCCAGAGCCGGCAGGTAGACCGGCAGCCAGCAACAGCTCACATCCAGCGTATCCAGGCATTGCTGCGGTGTGGCCATCAGTTGCAGCCAGACCAGAAACCCCGCGCAGTGGCCGTCACGGGTGACCCGAAGCTCGATGGCGTGCTCGCTTTCGAGGGTCACAGGCCCCTCGTGGTCGAGGTCCTCGAACACGGCACTGCTGGAGATCAGGTTGACTGAAGACGTGCCTTTGACACACAGCCGCAGATCGAACGGGCCGCCCAGGTCTTCGAAGATGCGGCGTGTGTAGCCGGCCGTCAGCGGGGTGAAGGCGGGGTCGTCCAGAAATTCCTGGGGCAGTTCGACGGCCGCGATCAGCGACAGCGTGCGTGAGGGGATCATGCGGCCGCCCGGCTTGATGAATCGCCAAGCCTCGTTCAGGATCACCGCAGAGCCCTCTGCGCCGCCAATCGGCCCGACAATCTCCGAGACGCAAAAATCCACCAGCTCGGGCAGTGTCACCGTGGTTGCATCACCGTGGATGACGGTGATGCGCTCGCTCAAGCCCAGCCTTTGCACGGTGGCGCTGGCGGAGCGCCAGGAGCTCTCCAGCCGTTCGATGGCATAGACGTGACGCGCGCCCGCGGCCACACACATGCGCGCCAGGATGGCGTCGGCCCCCGTGCCCACGTCGACCACCACCTTGTCCGGCACCGCCGCCTCGAAAGCGACCCGGTAGTGGGCGTTGCGCACTTCATCGTGCGTCATCGCGTGGTACATCGTCTCGTCGTACACAAAATGTTCGGCAATGGATGGCCACAGTTCGATGCGGCCCCCGGCAGGCCGCACCCGCACGGGGTCTTCGCTGTCGCTGGTCAGGTTGCCTGGCGTGTCCAGCAAGGCCACCACCGCATCGTTCACCGCGGGGTGGCGGCGCAAGACCGCCTCGATTTCTCCGGGCTCGATGCGTTGGCCGCGTACCTTGATCTGCTGGTCGATGCGGCCCAGGTACTCCAGCGCGCCGTCGGCTCGCCTGACGACTCGGTCTCCGGTCCGATACAGGCGAGACCCGGGGCGATCGGACCAGGGGTCCGGCACAAACTGCTGGGCGCTCAGGGCCGCCTGGGCGTGGTAGCCACGGGCGACGCCGAGCCCGCCTACCCATAGCTCACCAGGCACGCCAATGGGGGCCAGCCCGCCCCGGTTGTCCACCACATAGGCATGGATGCCAGCGACCGGATGTCCGATGGCCGGTGCGCGCGTGTCCTCGGGCGCAATCGGGGGGCTCATGGTGGTGGCCACAGTGGCCTCGGTGGGGCCATAGGCATTGACCAGGCTGCGTCCGCGGGCCCAGCGTTGGGCCAGCGTGGCCGGGCAGGGCTCGCCCGCTGTCAGCAACACCTGCAAGTGCGGAAACTCACCGCTCAAGACCGCCAGCAGCGAGGGCGTGAGGGTGGCCACATTCACCTGGTGCTCCTGGAGCAATCGGGCCAGCACCTCAGGCGAACGGGTCGCCTCGGCATCGGCCAGCACCAATGTGCCCCCCGACAACAGGCCCAGGCACATTTCGGACACCGAGGCGTCAAACCCGATCGAGGCGAACAGCAGTGCCCTGCACTGTGCGTCGATGCCCAGTGCGCCGATCTGGGCGCGTTGCAGGTTGTCAACGCTGCCGTGTTCGACCAGCACGCCCTTGGGCTCGCCGGTGGAGCCCGAGGTGTAGAGCAGGTAAGCCAGGTGGGCAGGGGTGGTGCTGTCAGGTGGCGCGTGTGGGGGCAGGGCGCCCCAGTCCAGCTCGTCCAGCAGGCAGGTGGGCACGTCTTCGGGCAGGGTGGCTTTCAGTGCCCTGGTGCTCAGGCGCCATGCGGCGGCGCTGCTGCGAAGCAGGGTTGCCAGGCGTCGCGCAGGTTGAACAGGGTCCAGGGGCACGTAGGCGGCGCCAGCCTTCCACACCCCCAGGATGGCTGCCACCAGATCGCAGGAGCGCTCCAGGTGGATGGCCACCCGTTGTTCGTGCACCACCCCGCGGCTTCGCAGGGCGTGAGCGATGCGATTGGCGCGTTGGTCCAGGGTGCGGTAGCTCAGGGCTTGACTGCCACAGATCAGTGCAATGGCTTCGGGCTGGCGTGCGGCGATGGCTGCAAAACGCCGATGCACGCAGTCGACGGCCAGCGGTTCCGGCAACGGACCCCGGCTCAGCTCGAGCAGCCGCGCGTGCTGTGCCTCGTTCATCAAAGGCAGGTCTGCCAGCGCCAAGGCGGGCTGGGCCGTGGCGGCAGCGAGCAAGGTCTCGAACTGCTCCATCCAGCGGTCGATGGTGACGTCATCGAACAGATCGGTGGCGTAGCACACCACGATGTTCATGCCTTCGTCGTGCGGCCAGACATGCCATTCGAGGTCGAAGCGGGCGGCCGTGACACCCATGTCAAAGGGGCGCAGCAACAAATCACCCAGCGACAGCTCGCCGACGCTCGCATTCTGCACGGCGAATGCGACCTGGAAGAGAGGGTGCCTGGAGGGATCGCGCTGCGGGCACAGGGCCTCGACGAGTTTCTCGAAGGGGAGGGCCTG
>Ga0208888_100755_pt1 | contig 13412 bp, 10 predicted proteins | sample LakWasM115_HOW13_2_FD_183929 | JGI IMG/M metagenome (GOLD analysis project Ga0208888, IMG submission 183929) | Freshwater sediment methanotrophic microbial communities from Lake Washington under simulated oxygen tension - Sediment Metagenome... | ecosystem: Environmental > Aquatic > Freshwater >...
CGACGAAGTCCAGCAGCTGTTCACCAACCAGTTGGACTGGGACGCCCACCCTTACTTCGGGCAGATCCGCGGGCTGGAGGTGTCAGCCCACTTCTACATCCGGCGCGATGGCGAACTTTGGCAGTTCGTGGATTGCAATGACCGGGCTTGGCACGCAGGCCGCTCTCATTACCGAGGGCGTGACAACTGCAATGACGATTCGATCGGCATAGAACTCGAAGGTCTCGAAGGAAGCACTTTCACGGTGGCACAATACGCGACCCTGATCGGGCTGTGCCAGGCACTGCGGTGCCATTACCCCATCGCCCATGTGGCGGGTCATGAGCACATTGCGCCAGGTCGCAAGAACGATCCTGGTGCCGGTTTTGACTGGCCCGGCTTGATCGTCCAGTTGGGCTGGCCCTCAGGATTTTTCCCTATGGCCGTGGCGCATTTGCCGCAGTCCTGATTTTTTTGCGGCAACTGTTGCAGCTCAGACCTCGCAAGCAGCCGCAGACACCATGCGGCCCTGCGGCCTGAAACGCCCGGCAAAGCCAGAAAACAAGCGGCTCGCCTCCCTGGAGTGCAGTCTTGATGCGGCTTTTGAAGCCGCCCTTCTTGCAGTCATCACAAAGTGAAATAAAGCCCCTTCGCCTTCGCCAATCTTTGGGCTTGATACACTACAGGTAGTGTCTTGAATTCACCCAAGACCCCAGATATAGTGTGTAACGATCGGTTCGACCGCCCCCCCATCACCCGCACGCTCCCACCCGAGCCGTGCCGTCTCCCCTGAAAACAGTTCAAGAAGAGGAATCCATGCAAGTTGCAACGAACGCCCCGGCCTCGGCCTCGAACAGCACCGTCTCCCCCCCCGAAACCGCCGAATCCGGTGTGCCCAGTGTGCTGGCTCACTACCAGATCATCCGCCGCAACGGCGCGGTCGTGCCGTTTGAGCCGCAAAAGATTGCCGTGGCCATGATGAAGGCCTTCCTGGCCGTGCATGGCACCCAGGGCGCGGCCTCGGCCAGCGTGCGTGATGTGGTCGATGCCCTGACCCAGGGCGTGGTGCGGGCGCTGGTGCGTTCGCGTCCGGGCGGCGGCACCTTCCCGATCGAAGACGTTCAAGACCAGGTCGAACTGGGCCTGATGCGCGGCAGCCACCACGAAGTGGCCCGCGCCTACGTGCTGTACCGTGAGCGTCGCGCGCAAGAACGCGCCCACCAGGTCGAACAGGCCAAGCCTCCGGTGCCCACCCTGCACGTGACCGAGAACGGCCAGCGCATCGCCCTGAACGAGGCCTACCTGCGCTCGCTGGTCGTCGCCGCCTGCCAAGGCCTGAGCGCCGACGTCAAGCCCGAGCCGATCTTTGCCGAGACCATGCGCAACCTGTACGACGGCGTGCCCATGGAAGAGGTCTACAAGGCGTCGATCCTGGCCGCCCGTACCCTGATCGAGAAAGACCCCGACTACACCTACGCCACCGCCCGCCTGCTGCTGCACACGATTGCCAAGGAAGTGCTGGGTCGCGAAGTCAGCCCGGCCGAAATGGCCAGCAGCTACGCCGAGTACTTTCCGAAGTTCATCCAGAAGGGCGTGGACAACGAACTGCTCGATGAAAAGCTGCTGAGCTACGACCTGGTCCGCCTGGGCGCCGCCCTGAAGGCCGAACGTGATCTGCAGTTCGACTACCTGGGCCTGCAGACCCTGTACGACCGTTACTTCCTGCACGTGCGCAAGACCCGCATCGAACTGCCGCAGGCTTTCTTCATGCGCGTGGCCATGGGCCTGGCACTCAACGAGACCGACCGCGAAGCGCGCGCCATCGAGTTCTACGAAGTGCTGTCGTCCTTCGACTTCATGTCGAGCACCCCGACGCTGTTCAACAGCGGCACGCTGCGCTCGCAACTGTCGAGCTGCTACCTGACCACGGTGCCCGACGATCTGGACGGCATCTACGAATCCATCAAGGAAAACGCCCTGCTGTCGAAGTTTGCCGGCGGCCTGGGCAATGACTGGACCCGCGTGCGTGCCCTGGGCTCGCACATCAAGGGCACGAATGGCGAATCGCAAGGCGTGGTGCCCTTCCTGAAGGTGGTGAACGACACCGCCGTGGCCGTGAACCAGGGTGGCAAGCGCAAGGGCGCGGTCTGCACCTACCTGGAAACCTGGCACCTCGACATCGAAGAGTTCCTGGAGCTGCGCAAGAACACCGGCGATGACCGTCGCCGCACCCACGACATGAACACGGCCAACTGGATCCCCGATCTGTTCATGCGCCGCGTGATGGAAAAGGGCACCTGGACCCTGTTCTCGCCCTCCACCGTGCCCGACCTGCACGACCTGTTCGGCGCCGACTTCGAACGCGCCTACGTGGCCTACGAAGAGAAGGCTGCCCGTGGCGAGATCAAGCCCAGCCGCACCCTGCAGGCCACCGACCTGTGGCGCAAGATGCTGACCATGCTGTTCGAGACCGGCCACCCCTGGATCACCTTCAAGGACGCCTGCAACGTGCGCTCGCCGCAGCAGCACGTGGGTGTGGTGCACTCGTCCAACCTGTGCACCGAGATCACGCTCAACACCAGCGACACCGAAACCGCGGTGTGCAACCTGGGCTCGGTCAACCTGCTGCAACACATCACCGATGGCAAGCTCGATCACGAGAAGCTCAAGCGCACCATCAAGGTCGCCATGCGCATGCTCGACAACGTCATCGACATCAACTACTACGCGGTCAAGAAGGCCCGTGACTCGAACCTGCGCCACCGTCCGGTGGGCCTGGGCCTGATGGGCTTCCAGGACAGCCTGTACGAGTTGCGCATCCCCTACGCCTCGCAAGCCGCCGTCGAGTTCGCCGACCGGTCGATGGAAGCGATCTGCTACTACGCCTACTGGGCCTCGTCCGAGCTGGCCAAGGAGCGTGGCAAGTACTCGAGCTACCCGGGCTCGCTGTGGGACCGCGGCATCCTGCCTTTCGACACCATCGACATGCTCGAAAAGGCCCGTGGCGGCTACATCGAAGTGGACCGCTCGGCCACCCTGGACTGGGATGCCCTGCGCAAGAAAATCGCAGCCGACGGCATGCGCAACTCCAACTGCGTGGCCATTGCGCCGACCGCCACCATCTCCAACATCATCGGCGTGGATGCCTCGATCGAGCCCTGCTTCGGCAACCTCTCGGTCAAGTCCAACCTGTCGGGTGAGTTCACCGTCATCAACGGCTACCTGGTGCGTGACCTCAAGCGCCTGGGCCTGTGGGACGACGTGATGGTGATGGACCTGAAACACTTCGATGGTTCGCTGCGTCCGATCGACCGCGTGCCGCAAGAGATCAAGGCCCTGTACTCGACCGCCTTCGAGGTGGAGACCACCTGGCTGGTCGAAGCCGCAGCACGCCGCCAGAAGTGGATCGATCAGGCCCAGTCGCTGAACATCTACATGGCCGGTGCCTCGGGCAAGAAGCTCGACGACACCTACAAGCTGGCCTGGTTGCGTGGCCTCAAGACCACCTATTACCTGCGCACCGTGGGCGCCACCCACGCCGAGAAATCCACCGTGGCCGCAGGCCGCATGAACTCGGTGTCTTCGGGCAGCGAAGCGGGTGCAGCGATGGCCGCCGCCAAGCCGAGCGCACTGGAAGCGGCAGCCGCTGCAGCCCGTGCCCAGGCCGATGCGATTCCGGCCACGGACATCAAGTTCTGCGCCATCGACGACCCGGGCTGCGAGGCCTGCCAGTAAGGCATTGGATGAAGCCCCTGCTTCGAGAGTCAGGGGCTTCTTCGACGCCACGGATGCCACGCATGACCCGGGCTGTTTCGACAAGAAGCAGCAGCGTCATGCAAGGGCCGCAACGTCGATGCGACAGAACAACAAACCTCTCACAAACAAGGCAGCCACGCCCATCGGGTACTTTCCAATTTGCATGGCTGCTTTCATAATCCGGACATTGGAAAACTTATGTTGACCTGGGACGAAGAAGTCAAGCCCTCATCGCAAAATTCACTCGCCGGCGAACTGCAAAACAGCCGCACGGCCGAGGCCGCGTCTCTCACTGAATTCGGCACTGCATCCACCTCGGCCACAGAGGTCGCCGCAGGCGCCAAGCGCCGCGTCAACGCAGCCGACAAGCGCATCATCAACGGCCAGACCGACGTCAACCAGCTGGTGCCTTTCAAGTACAAGTGGGCCTGGGAAAAATACCTCGCCACCTGCGCCAACCACTGGATGCCGCAAGAGGTCAACATGACCCGCGACATCGCGCTCTGGAAAGACCCCAATGGCCTGACCGAAGATGAGCGTCGCATCATCAAGCGCAACCTCGGCTTCTTCGTGACCGCCGACTCGCTGGCCGCCAACAACATCGTGCTGGGCACCTACCGCCACATCACCGCCCCCGAGTGCCGCCAGTTCCTGCTGCGCCAGGCCTTCGAGGAAGCCATCCACACCCATGCCTACCAGTACATCGTGGAGTCGCTGGGTCTGGACGAAAGCGAGATCTTCAACGCCTACAACGAGGTGAAGTCGATCCGCGACAAGGACGAATTCCTGATCCCGTTCATCGACGCGATCATGAACCCCGAATTCAAGACCGGCACCGTCGAGACCGACCAGACCCTGCTGAAGTCGCTGATCGTGTTTGCCTGCCTCATGGAAGGCCTGTTCTTCTATGTGGGCTTCACCCAGATCCTGGCCCTGGGCCGGCAAAACAAGATGACGGGTGCGGCCGAGCAGTACCAGTACATCCTGCGCGACGAGTCCATGCACTGCAACTTCGGCATCGACCTGATCAACCAGCTCAAGCTCGAGAACCCCCACCTCTGGACCGCCGACTTCAAGAACGAGATCAAGGCCTTGTTCATGAAGGCCGTCGAACTCGAGTACGCCTACGCCGAAGACACCATGCCGCGCGGCGTGCTGGGTCTGAACGCCTCGATGTTCAAGGGCTACCTGCGCTACATCGCCAATCGCCGTGCCACCCAGATCGGGCTCGAGGCCCTCTTCCCGAATGAAGAGAACCCCTTCCCCTGGATGAGCGAAATGATCGACCTGAAGAAAGAGCGCAACTTCTTCGAAACCCGCGTGATCGAGTATCAGTCGGGTGGCGCTCTCTCCTGGGACTGATCAACGCAACGCCATGGCCACCCCATTCATGCCCACCGACCACGCAGCGGCCTTTGAGCCGGTCGTGGCGTTGCGCGCCCCCATTCAGACCTGTGGGCAATGGCCCAGAGACCTGGATCGCTTGACGCCGACATGCGAGCGCCAAGTGTTCATTGCAATCCGACCAAGGAGAAAATGATGGCAACTGCGAAGAAACCGGCCGCCAAGAAGGCCGCTGCACCTGCAAAGAAGGCGGCTGCGCCCGCCAAGAAGGCCGCCGCCCCAGCCAAGAAGGCTGCAGCACCTGCCAAGAAGGCCGCTGCTCCTGCCAAGGCCGCGGCCCCCGCCAAGAAGGCTGCTGCTCCTGCGAAGAAGGCCGCTGCGCCCGCCAAGAAGGCTGCTGCTCCTGCCAAGGCCGCTGCACCCGCCAAGAAGGCTGCTGCTCCTGCCAAGAAGGCTGCTGCTCCTGCCAAGAAGGCTGCTGCTCCTGCCAAGAAGGCCGCCGCACCTGCCAAGAAGGCTGCTGCTCCTGCCAAGAAGGCCGCTACACCCGCCAAGAAGGCTGCTGCCCCGAAGAAGACTGCGGCCACTGTGGCCAAGAAGGCTCCGGCTGCCAAGAAGCCTGCAGCCAAGAAGGCCGCCGCGAAGAAGGCGCCCGCCAAGCCTGCCGCTGCCCCTGTGGCTCCTGCTGCTCCGGCGGCTCAGACCACACTCAACCCTCAGGCTGCCTGGCCTTTCCCGACCGGCAACAAGCCCTGAGCGACACGTTCTCCAACGTGCCAGCCCGACGCCTCACGGCCTCGGGCTTTTTTGTGGGCGAAGCCGGCACAGGCCGGCCCCTCACACACTGTCAAGACTGGAAGTCGAGCTGGTAGTTCTGCGGCCCACGCTGGGCGATCTTGAGTGCCCCGACCCGGCTGCCCAAAGCGGCACAGCGCACCAGATCCCAACCCTGCTCCAGACCGAACAAAAGGGCGCCGCGCCAGGCATCACCACATCCGGTCGGATCCACCACCGCCTGGGCTTGCACCGGCGGCACGTGCGTGCTCTGCCCCGCCACCCAGACTTCGCTGCCTTCGGCACCCAGCGTGATCACCAGCCCGCCCTGCACACGACGCGAAATCTCGGCCGGGGTCCAGCCGGTGCGATCGCACAGCATCTTGCCTTCGTAGTCGTTGACCGTGACCCAGGTGGCCTGGTCCACAAAGCGCGCCAGATCGGCACCATCGAACATCGGCAGACCCTGACCCGGGTCGAACACAAAGGGGATCCCGGCGGCCTTGAACTGCGCGGCATGCTCGAGCATGGCGTCGCGCCCGTCCGGCGAAATGATGCCCAAGCGCACATCAGGGCGCGCCTCGATGCGGGTCTGGTGCGCCTGCATCATGGCGCCCGGGTGAAAGGCCGTGATCTGGTTGTTGTCGCGGTCGGTCATGATCATGGCCTGGGCCGTGTAGGTGTCCGAGACCTGACGCACGTACTCGCAGCTGATGCCCAGCGTGCGCAGGCGCTCCAGGTAATCAGCGCCATCGTTTCCGACAGTGGCCATGGGCAGGGGCGTGCCCCCCAGCAACTTGAGCGCATAGGCGATGTTGCCGGCGCAGCCACCAAAGTCGCGCCGCAGGGCCGGCACCAGAAAAGACACGTTGAGGATGTGGAGCTGATCCGGAAGGATCTGATCCGCAAATCGCCCCTCGAACGTCATGATGGTGTCGAAGGCCAGGGAGCCACAGATGATTGCTGCCATGTTGTTGAAATCGCTTCTTGAAAGTCGTCAGGGATAGAAAACCAGCACCCGGTAGCCCGCGATGCGCAAGGCCGCAGCCCCGGCCACACGCACAGGCAGGGCTGTACTCCACTCGGCCCCAGGGCCCAGCGTCGGCGGGGCGCCCAATTCGGCCGGCAGGAACACCCGGCGCAGCACGGCCTGGTCCTGCGAGTCGGTCAGGCTGAGCTCGGCCGCCGGCATGCCCAGCGGCAAGGCGCCCGTGTTGCGGATGGCCAGGGCCAGCTGAAAGCCCTCGCCGTGGGTCTTGTTGAAGGCCGAGGATTCGATGACCAAGGCCTCGATGCGGCGCAGCGGTGCCAACTCACAGCCCGCCACCTCGCACAAGGCCTGCAAGGCGGGCCGCAAACCGGGCTCGGCCGCAGCCAGCCGGGCGCGCTCGTGCAAGGCCCACTGGAGCACCAGCAAGCCCGACAGCAGCAACACCGCCAAGCCCAGCACGCCCCGCACCAGCGGACGGCGCCAGAAGGCCTCGCGGCGGGCACGGCGCAGAAACTGCAGCCCCTTGAGCACATCGGGGCCAAAGGCATCGACTTCGTCCTCGGCACGCCGCGCCGGCGCGGGGGCGGCCGCCATGGCCTGAGCAGGCGCTTCGGCAGCCCACTGCGTGGACAGATCCCCCGGCGCATCCACGGCAGCAGACTCGGAGAGCAGGCTGGGTGATACCTCATCCCTCAGCCCTCCCTCCTGCACCACGGACTCGGTCTTCGGCGTGGCCAAGGGCACCTCCACGTCAGCTGCGGTGGACGGCGCCGGGTCATCGGGAAAGCGCAGGGCCGCCAGCGTGACCCCCGGAGGGTCGGTGCGCGGGGGACGCGGGGTGCCAGGCAAGTCCAGCTCAGGCACCGACAACACGGGAAACCGATCGCCCTGCGGGCGCACACGCGGCTCGACAGGCTCGGTGAGCGGTGCGAACTCGACCGGCACCCGGGGCTCATCGGGCTCGGTCTGCGAGGAGAACACCTCCCGCAGATCCAGCCCCAGGTCGTCCTCGTCCAAGGTGGGCTCGATCTGACGGCGCGCATCGGGCGTGGCCAGATCCAGGTCGAGTCGGGCCAGTTGTTCGGCCAGCAATTCATCGGCGCTGCGCGGCACAGCAGGCTCGACCACAGGCGCCGGGGGCTCAGGTGAAGGGGCACGAACAGGCGCAGGCGGCGGAGGCAACACCAGGTCGGGCATCACCAACTCGGGCATCACTGGCTCACGACTGGGCCGGGGCGCAGGGGTGGGTGCCGGAGGCATGGGCGCAACAGCCGGCACGGGTGCTTGGACCGGCGCTTGAACCGGAACTGGCGTCGGCGCTTGGCCCGACGGGCGTGCAGCCACCGAGGCTGGCGTCACCAATGGGCTGGCCGGGCTGCTGAAAGAAGGGGTGACAGCGGCGCGCAGAAAGGCGGGCGGCTCGGGACGGGGGCTTCGCGAGGCGGCTTGCCCCCCCTGGGTGGACGGGCTGGCACCGTCAGAGGCATCGCCCTCCTGGACCAGATTGGCCGTGGCATCGAACACCTCGGTGCACTGCCCGCAGCGCACCCAGCCGTCGGAAATCCTCAATTGGTCCGGCACGACCTTGAAGGTCGTGGCGCAGGCTGGGCAACGTGTGATGAGGCTCATGGATGCGCCTGATTGTAGAGGCGCGGCCGCATTTTTCAGCGGGTGCGGTGAGGCACCCGTGGCGCAGGCTTAACGCTGCGCGGTCATCAGAATCCAGCCGTCCTCGCTGTCGGCCACCGACAACTGCAGCCAGGGGGCGTAGGCCGCCTTGAGTTCATCGGCCTGGCGCTCCAGGATACCCGCCAGCACCAGCGAGCCGCCTGCCGCCACATGGGCGCACAACAGCGGGGCCAGCACCTTCAAAGGCGTGGCCAGGATGTTGGCCAGCACCGTGTCGTACACACCCTGTGCCCGATCCGGCAGGCCCGCATTCAGCACCACGCCATTGGCCTCGGCGTTCAGGTGGGTGGACTGCACCGCCGCCTCGTCGATGTCGACCGCGTCAATGGCCTGGGCACCGTGCTTGGCGGCACCGATGGCCAGAATGCCCGAGCCGCAACCGTAGTCCAGCACCCGGCCCAGCGCGGCCGTGGCGGGTCGACGTGCAATCCAGCGCAGGCACATGCGGGTGGTCGGGTGGGTGCCGGTGCCAAAGGCCAGCCCCGGGTCCAGGCGGATCACCTGGCGGGCCTGTTCCGGCGGCTCGTGCCAGGTGGGCACGATCCAGAACTCTGGCGTGATCTCGACCGGCGAGAACTGCGATTGGGTCAGGCGCACCCAGTCTTCATCGGGCACCTTGGCCAGGCCCAGCAGATGGCAGTCGGCAAAGAAATCCTGCAACTGCAGCAGCTTGGCTGCCTCATCGGCGCTGGCCTCGTCGGGGAACAGAGCGATCACGCGCGAACGCTGCCAGCCCTCCTTGGGCGGCGGCATGCCGGGTTCACCGAACAAGGCCTGCTCGGCATCGGTCTGGGCGTCGGCGTCCTCGACGCTGACGCTCAAGGCATCCAGCGCATCGAGCGCGTCGCTCACGGTTTCAACGTGGTCTTCGGGGCACAGCAGCCGGAGTTCAAACATGGCGTTCCTGGGGTCTTGGAAGGCCGGCCGCACCCAAGGGGGCAGTCCGGCCCGGGCCGATCAGCGCTTGTGGTGGCCCAGCCACTCTTCAAGGTAATGGATGTTGGTGCCGCCGGCCATGAACTTGGCATCCACCATCAGCTCGCGGTGCAGCGGGATGTTGGTGTTGATGCCCTCGACCACGGTCTCCAGCAAGGCGGTGCGCATGCGGGCCAGGGCCTGCTCGCGGGTGTCACCGTGCACGATGATCTTGCCGATCATCGAGTCGTAGTTGGGCGGCACAAAGTAGTTGGTGTAGACGTGCGAGTCCACGCGCACACCGGGGCCACCCGGGGCGTGCCACATGGTGATGCGGCCCGGCGAAGGCACGAACTTGTAGGGGTCTTCGGCGTTCACACGGCACTCGATGGCGTGGCCCCGGATCTCGATCTGGCGTTGCGTGAAGGGCAGCTTCTCGCCCGCGGCGACCATGATCTGGGTCTTCACGATGTCGATGCCGGTGATCAGCTCGGTCACCGGGTGTTCCACCTGCACGCGGGTGTTCATCTCGATGAAGTAGAACTCGCCGTTTTCATACAGGAACTCGAAGGTGCCCGCACCGCGGTAGCCAATCTTCTTGCAGGCGGCGGCGCAACGCTCGCCGATCTTCTCGATCAGCTTGCGCGGGATGCCCGGGGCCGGTGCCTCTTCGATCACCTTCTGGTGGCGGCGCTGCATCGAGCAGTCGCGCTCGCCCAGGTACACCGCATTGCGGTGCTTGTCGGCCAGGATCTGGATCTCGATGTGGCGCGGGTTCTGCAGGAACTTTTCCATGTAGACCGCAGGATTGCCGAACGCAGCCCCGGCTTCGGCCTTGGTCATCTGCACCGCATTGACCAGCGCGGCCTCGGTGTGCACCACGCGCATGCCGCGACCACCGCCGCCGCCGGCGGCCTTGATGATGACCGGGTAGCCCACGGTCTTGGCGATGCGCTTGATCTGAACCGGGTCATCGGGCAGTTCGCCCTCAGAACCTGGCACGCAGGGCACACCCGCGCGGATCATGGCCTGCTTGGCCGACACCTTGTCGCCCATGATGCGGATCGACTCGGGCGAAGGGCCGATGAACTGGAAACCGCTTTTCTCGACGCGCTCGGCAAAGTCGGCGTTCTCGCTCAGAAAGCCGTAGCCGGGGTGGATGGCCTCGGCGTCGGTCACCTCGGCCGCCGAGATGATGGCGGGCATGTTGAGGTAGCTCTGGGGCGAGGGGGCCGGGCCGATGCACACGGCCTCTTCTGCCAGCTTGACGTACTTGGCATCGCGGTCGGCCTCGGAATAGACCATCACCGCCTTGACACCCAGTTCGCGGCAGGCCCGCTGGATGCGGAGGGCGATCTCCCCCCGGTTGGCAATCAGGATTTTCTTAAACATCAGTGCTCCCGGGGCGGCAGAGCCCCGCACGCAGCGCGTGCACTATCTCAGGGATGGGCACCCGACGGCCGACAGCCCCGCAGGCCCGCCGTCCCGGCACCCCCATGCGCTCACTCGATCACGAACAAGGGCTGACCGTACTCGACCGCCTGACCGTTCTCACCCAGGATCTGGGTCACGGTACCCGACTTGTCGGCCTCGATCTCATTGAGGATCTTCATGGCCTCGATGATGCAGATGGTCTCGCCTTCCTTGATCTGGCTGCCCACCTCGACAAAGGCCTTGGCGCCCGGGCTGGAAGCGCGGTAGAACGTGCCCACCATGGGCGACTTGACCGTGTGGCCCGCCGGTGCCGCCACCGGGGCGGGTGCCGCAGCGGCAGTCGGTGCGGCAGGCGCAGCGGCCACAGCGGGCTGGGCCAGCACAGGCGCAGCCACCACTTGCTGAACCACGGCCCCGCCCCCCTTCACGATGCGCACCTTGCCCTCGGCTTCGGTGATTTCCAGTTCTGAAACATTGGATTCAGACACCAGATCAATCAGGGTCTTGAGTTTTCGCAGGTCCATGTAAGCTCCAACAGCTGAAACGATAACAGGCGCGAATTTACTGCAAAACAGCGCCAAAATTCATCATCAGCAGATAAATTAATTACAACTTCGTTCAGACACATCAAGAAACATGCCTGCGAAGTCTGCAGAAAGGCCCCTGAGCAGAAGGGGCCTCAAAGACACCCCGGCGGTCAGCCGGAGCGGGTCCACGCCGCCAGTTCCTGGGGTGTGATCTGGCCCATTTTACGCTGTATTACCCGCCCATCCGCCGCGATCACCACCGAAAACGGCAAACCGCCATTCTCATTGCCCAGCGATCGGCTGAGTTCGGTGCCCCCCAAGCCGGCCAGACCGACCGGAAAACCCAGGGGTGTGCGGGTCAGGAAACGGGCCACAGAACTGGGCTGATCGATCGCCAATCCCAGCACTTGCCAGCCATTGGCCGAAGTTTCGCGCTGGAACCGGTCCAGCATGGGCAACTCCTCCACACAGGGGGGGCACCAGGTGGCCCAGAAGTTGATCAACAGGGGTTTGCCCTTGAAATCGGCCAGCGCCAGCTCACCACCACCGGGGCGGTCGAACTTCAGACCCCAGAGCTCGGACAAGGCCGCGCCGGCCTCACCATCCGTGCCTTGCGGCCGTGTACGCCACCAGCCCAGGCCGGCCCCGGCCACCGCCGCCAAGCCCGCAGCGGAGGCCCAAAGCCAGCGGCGCCGACCGGTGCCAGAAGAATTCACCACAGAGGAATCACTCATGCTTCAGCTCTCTTCAACAGGGCCTGGACGGCCGCCAGATTGCCGCGTGGCGCACGCCCGCGGGCGTCCGGCACCAGGGCGCCACGCAAATCGTCCAGGTCATAAATCAACAGATGGACACCGATCACCTCGCCCAGCGCCTTGCAGGGCGAACCCAGTGTCAAGGCCTCCACCGGCTCACCCCGAAAACCCTGCACCGTTTGCGGCTCATAGTCGACGTTGTGGTCGATCAGCCGGATCTCGGCCGATTTGGGGTCATCACAGAACAACTGGATGCGGATGTCGGACAGACGCGTCGCGGTGCCCTGCCAGACCGCGCCCGTCAGGTGCGGGCGGAACTCCGCCATGCGCTCCATCCAGACCAGGGCCAGTTCGCGCAGCGCACGCAATTCGCCCGGCTGGGTGTCGGCACAGAACAATTCGATGTACTCCAGCACCGCATCCTCGACCGCCAGGTTGTCGGGCAGGGCCGTGCGGGCCGGCAAACCCAGCTGCTTGACGGCACGGCGCTTGGCCGCACCGTACTCCAGGCCTTCTTCCACCACCATGCGGGCGGCGGTCGCGGCAATTTCTGAGGCGAGACTTTCCATGGGAACAGGCCAGACGGGCCGGGCGGGCTTTCAGCACGCCGGCCACAGAGATTTCAAAGCGGGCATTTTGCGCTTTTTCGCCGCCCTGCCCCGCCGCTACCAGATTGATAGCTCGCCAGCCCGCTTCCACGCAGGCCCCGGCCGGCACCCCCCATGACCCCACGTAAAATCGGTTTCATGCACATTCACATCCTGGGTATTTGCGGCACCTTCATGGGCGGCCTGGCGGCCCTGGCCCGCGAGGCGGGCCACCGCGTCACCGGCTGCGACGCGGGGGTCTACCCCCCGATGAGCGATCAGCTGAGGGCCTTGGGCATCGATCTGATCGAGGGCTTCTCGGCCGATCAGATGGCCCTGAAGCCCGATGTTTTCGTGGTCGGCAACGTGGTCAGCCGCGCCAGGCTGGCCGACGGCAACCCCAAGTTCCCGCTGATGGAAGCCATTCTGGACCAGGGCGCGCGCTACACCAGCGGCCCCCAATGGTTGGCCGAGCACCTGCTGCAGGGCCGCCACGTGCTGGCCGTGGCCGGCACGCACGGCAAGACCACCACCACCTCGATGCTGGCCTGGGTGCTCGATCAGGCCGGCCTGCAGCCCGGTTTTCTGGTGGGCGGCGTGCCACTGAACTTCGGCGTGTCGGCTCGGCTGGGGCAAGGCAGTGCCTTCGTGATCGAAGCCG
>Ga0208888_100758_pt1 | contig 13402 bp, 13 predicted proteins | sample LakWasM115_HOW13_2_FD_183929 | JGI IMG/M metagenome (GOLD analysis project Ga0208888, IMG submission 183929) | Freshwater sediment methanotrophic microbial communities from Lake Washington under simulated oxygen tension - Sediment Metagenome... | ecosystem: Environmental > Aquatic > Freshwater >...
CCGGGCCAGATTCACGGCCCAATGCAGAGCACCTGCGCGCAGGCCCACCCGCGAGAACAGCTTGCCGCCCACGATGCGCCCCGTCATGCGTTCGATCCAGCGCCCCAGGATCCGCGAGTTGACCTTGCCGGCCTGGCCCGCGATGTCGTCCAAGGCCACGCCTAGGCGTTCGTCGGTGTCTGCCCTGCGGATGGCAATGGCGACGGTGGTCTGCATGCTTCCAAACGTCCCATACCAGGCCTCCAACATCGCGGAGAGCTTGGTTGTCTCTGGGTCTTGCTCAAACGCCCGGGCCGCTGCCTCCATCGGGTCTTCCAGCGAAGGCAGATCCTCCGAACCATCGGCCGCCACCAGTCCAGCCAGCCAGCAAATCGGCTGCCGCACCAGGTCGTCCCACTGCTCAAAGCTCGCGGTGCGCCCCTTGGCCGCCTTGGGCCGGCCTGCCGTGATGTAGGCCCGCACGATGGTGAGTGCTGCCACCACGTACTGCAGCCGTTCGGCCGCGATCATCTGCGCCGGGTCGAATGAGAAATCCCGCGTGTAAGGCTTCTCGCTCTGGGCATCAATGCGGGCCGTCAGCACCCTCCTGCAGGTGTCCGAGGTCATGCGCAGGTTGTTGCCCGTGGCGATGAACAAGGCCCGGTTGGGCAGCGTCACCGTCTCGCTGCTGCCCAGGATGCGGTCTGCAAACGTGGGCGCGGTCAAGAAAGCATCGAGGGAGGCCGAGCCCAGGGGCTCGCGCACGTTGTCCCACAAGACCACGCGCTGGCCTTCGCGCAGCACCGCAAACAAGCGCTTGCGCGTCTCTTCGTCGGTGTCGGCTGGGGGTAGCACCGCAGGGTCTGAGCCCATGGCCATCACCCCAATGCAGCGCGCCAACAAGGTCTTGCCGCTGCCCGCTGCGGGGGCGTCCAGGCCAATGCCTGGCGTCGTGGGCAGACTGGCCCGCAGGGCTGCAGACAACAGGCCATGCAGCACCACGGCCCGGCTCACATCGTCCACCAGCGGAAACAGCGCAAACGGCCGCCACAGAAAGCGCAGCGCATTCAAGGCATCGCCCACGCTCGGGGCCGAGGGAACACGCGGCGGGTTCGGGTGCTCGCAGTAGTACAGCAGCCCCGAGCCCTCGTCGTGCCCGGGCCGGTCCAGAATCGTGCCATCCACGCGCAGGGTCGGCGCAGTGACCACGGCCACCAGCTTTCTAAAGCCTCGCTCCCCATGCTTGGCCAGGATGGCCCGAGCCACCCCCAGCGGCGCGTCCTCTGCGCCCTCGTCCGTCACATCGTCCCCGGCTGAATCCTTCCTCCTGCGCACTGAGTAGAAGTCACACACGCGCCCCATGTGGTCGGTGAGCCAGTCCGGCGACACCGGCCGGGCCTTGCCCTCGCTCACGTAGGCAATGGCGCCTTCGCCATAGTCGAACAGCTCGCCCCGGGACTTGAGGACAGACAGCACCGCGTCGGTGGTGGCCACGCGCATGCCGCGCCCGACTTGCACCCGGGCAGACTGTCGCATCAACTCAAACCGCACCCCACCATGGCGGTGCGTGTACAGGTAGGGCCGCTGCCCGCTCTTGAGGTTCACCACGGCCACGCGCCGGTCTTGGTCCGGGTCCAGCGGGTCGGCGAACTGGGCGTTGTGCCAGCGGTCGGGCAAATCCAGGATCTCGCCCACCGACACCGATTGGCCATCCGCTGCCGTGAGCATGAAATGCCCCATGAGCACCCGCTTCTCGCTGGCCCGAATCAGCACATCGCGGGCCTTCTCCAGGGGAATGCCGCGGCGCTGCGCCAGGGCCGGCGCCTTGGCCGAGGCCCAGCGCTCGCGCTGGGCAGCGCACTGGCTCGCAATGGCCTCGCGCTTGGCCTTCTTCAAGGCCTGCACCCGCTTCAAGGTCTCGCTGTCGGTCTCGATCAACGCCAGGTCAAACAAGGCATTGCCGTCTCCGTGGATCTGCGGCGCAGCAGTCGGCCGGCTCAGTCCATCGAGCAGCACGGGCGGTGCGCAGAAGTCCAGGCGCTCGGGCTGCCATACCGTGGCGTCCACCAGGCTCCGCTCCAGGGCCTGGCCAGCTCGCCCGACTTCGTGCCAGCCCTGGCCAGCGGCCCACAGCAAGGCAAACAAGGTCTTGCCCGCATCGGGGATGCGTGAGGCATCGCGCACGGGGATGTAGAGCCGGTGGCGGTTCAGCCCAGAGAGCACGCGGCCATCAGGCGCTTGCACCCCAGCCGAGCAGCTCGGGCGCCAGAGCATCGGCGCAGTGGCGAGAGCGGGGCAAGCGTCAATCAAACGCTGCCGCAGCTCGTCGGCGCTGAGTTCGCCATTCGGGCAGCCGTCGTGGTCCAGCATCATCACGCCCGGCCCGCGAGGGTAGGCAAAGTGCTGGCGGGTGCGAGAGATGGCCGCAGGGGCGCCGGGCTCGGTGAGCACCGTCTGACCCGCGTGCGCGTCCTGCACATCCCGCTCGGGCGCAATGGCGATGTGCTCCTGCTGGCAGATGCCCCAGCTCACGGCCTGGTCAGGCGTGAGCGTTTCGAGGATCTGGGCCAGCTCGGCCAGGTTCAGGGCCTGCAGGCGTTGGGCCAGGCCGCGCATCATGCCGGCAGACGATTGCTTGTTGAGGGTGCCGTCTCGGTTGAGGCTCAGCACCTTGGTGAGGCGCTCGGGCTCGGTGGAGGTGAAGACCGTGAACTGCAGGGCAGGGCCTTGCGTGGTCAGAGGCTTGGCCGCCTTCACGCGGGGGGCTGGTGAGGGCGCTGCAGGGCTGGGCGTGGCCTTGGCTGCAGGCGCCTTGCGGGTCGCCTTGGTGGCGGCCGCCGTGGTCGTTTCGGGGGCGTCCGTGGAAGGTACAGACGTGTTCGTGCTTGCCGCGCCCGATTCGATGGCGCTGGCCTTGTTCTTTGCCATGGTGAATCCTTGAGTTGTTAGCGCGGTGCGCGGGTGTCTTGCACGGGCTCGCCATGCGGTGGGTCATCGCTCGCCGTTTCCGTCGGCGCCTCGATCGCGTGGGCGACTGCTTCCACGCCACAGGCCGAGGCCTTGCGCAGCAGCTCCGTCACTGGCCTGGCGTCCACGTCGTCCACGAACGCATGCAGGGTCGTGAGCCCCCGGGGCCAACGGAACGAGGCCAGGGCCTCGGTGCTCAGCACCGCCCAAAACGGCAGGCGTGTGGCGCGGCTGGCCTGCAGCGCAGCGCGCAAGCCCACGGCCACCCCCAGGCGCAGCTCTTTGCCCTTGTGCTGTGGTGGGCACAGGCGAATGGACGCGCCTTGCACCTGGCCATCCACGCCCGTGAGCTTCATGAAGCTGGGCACGGGCGCGGGGTTGCCTTGCGCATCGAGGTACACGCGCAGCAAGGCCACGGTGTGGAGCTGGGTCATGTGAAAGGGCGCGAACTCCACTTGCAGGGCCGCCAGCAAGGCAGGGTGCGCACCGCAGGCCAGGGGCTTGCCGGCACCGTCAAAGTGCCAGTAATCCAAGGCAGGATGAAGCCGCAGCGTGTCGGGCACGGCGCGGGCGTTCAGGCCCTGGCACTGCAGGAAGCGATGGGCCGCATCACCCGTGCGGATGGGTTGGGACTCGGCCCAGAGCTGCGCGATGCGTTCGCGGTTCTGTTCGTAGGCATGGCGGCGCTCGGCCTGAAGTTGCAGGGCAGGAAGGCGCACAGGGTAGGCGGTCATGCTTGCCCCCTTGCAGCCTGGCGGCTCCGGTTCTGGACGCTGAGCACGCTCAAGGCGCGCACCAATCCAAAGCGATCAAAGGCCAAGGTGCCGGCCGAGGCGCTGGAGCTGGCCAACTCGGTGTAGCGGTGCAGCTTGCCGCCTTGGTCCACCACGCGGATGAGATAGGCCTTCATGCTGCCCTCCCTTGGGTTGCGAGGGATTCGCGCAGGCTGGAGACGGTGGCCTCCGTGGCTTCCAGGCGCTGGGCCAAGGCTTCGTTGACCAGGCGCACCAGGGCGCCCAGTTCGTGGCGCTGCGGGGCCACGTCCTTGCAGTCGCTGGTCTTGGCCGGGCTCAGCAGTTTCTCAAGGCCCACATAGGCCTGCAAAACGTCTTGCAGGTTGGCCACGTCGTCGGAGACTTCGAGGGCCCAGGATGAGGCCGCGCGGGCCTGCCGGTGGGGCAGGGCGGCGACGTTGGGGGTGTGGTGTGCCTGGTCGTCGGAGTCGATGCCAGGTGTAGGGGCGTGCGCGTAGGCGCGAGCGGAATTAGCCATGAATGGCCTCCAGGGTCTCGGTTTGCAAAAACCGACGCACCCAACGCCAATTGGGGGCGGCGGCTCGAACAGGTTGGCGTACCGGGAGACCCTGGCGGGACCGGCGGGCCTTTCGGCCCCCCATTCGAGCCGCCAAAACTGGAGGCGCGAGCGAAAAAGCCGCACGGACTACGGTTGTCCTGCGGCTTTCGCTGCAGGGTCTCGGCGGGACGCCAATCCCGATCACGCCTTTTTTTGACGTGACGGGGCAAGTATAGCTAGCGCTGGTGGGTTTAGGTTGGTTTTTGATGGCACCGGCAAACGCGCAGGGCCGCGCGCAGTGGTCGGCCGTACTGGTGGGTTTGGTGGGAATTGGAGGGTTTGCGAAGGCGAATCGGCGCACCAAAATTTGTCGCGCCTGCTCAAAGCGGGCGCTGTCCACTGCCTGCACCGTGGTGGGTTTGGTGGGAATTGGAGGGTTTGTGAAGGCGAATCGACGCACCAAAATTTGCCGTGCCTGCTCAAAGCGGGTGCTGTCCAAGGCTCGCGCCGTGGTGGGTTTGGTTGGATATGGTGGGTGTTTGGCGGCGAATCGGCGCGCCAAATTCGGGGCGCAGGTCCGCGAGTGCAGGGCGCTGGCCGGGGTCAAGAAACAGGGCTTCGGGGTCATGTTGAAGGGCGTTCGGGTGAATTCGGGTTGTTTTGGGCAAAGTTCGTCCCGCAGGGCCTCAAAACGGGCTCCGCACAGTGGGAAATCGGGATTGGGGTCTAGGGCCTGAGCGCTATGCGCTGGGCACCGTGACAGGGGGTGTCGGTGGGCTTGAGCGCTGCGGTGGCAGGGGCTCGGGCTCTGGGGTGTCTGCGGCCTCGGGCAGGGTGTTCATCTGCTCCACGATGGCGCGGCGGTTGATGTTCTTGCCAAGCGGCAGGCGCACGCTGGGGTCAGGGGTGGCAGAAGGCGAGATGGTGCGCAGCACTTCGGCGCCGGCCATGAAGGTGTGCCCGCATTGGACGTTCGAGCAGATCAGGAATAGCTCGCGCAGAGTGACCGTCATCTGGCGGCTGTTGCGCACAGTGGCTTTGCTTCGGCAGTGAGGGCAGATGAAAAGCATGGGCGGGTCTTCCTTCTCAAGCGGCGGCGTGTTGGGCTGTGCTGGTTTTCGGTGCGCTGATCTTGGATGCGCGGACCTTGGGCACCAGGCTGGGGCGGCCTCGGGGTGCCTTGGGCTTAGAGGCTGGCGATGGGGCAGGAATGGGTGTTGCAGCGGCTGGGCGCTGGGCAATCCAGGCGTCAATCTCCGATTCGCGCCAGGCCACGGCGTGGGCGGTCAGGTTGACGGCTGCGGGGAAGGTGCCGGCTTGGATGGCTGCATAGATGCTGCTGCGGCCGAGGCCGGTCATGTGTTTGACGTCCGCCAGGCGCAGCAGGCGGTCGCGGTATTGGCGCAGCGGCTGAGCTGCTGCGGTGTCGTTGGCAATCTGGATGTCGGTGGATGAGTGCATGCCTCTATGGTCATGTACGGACGGCTGTGGATTGGCGAGTGCTGGTTGTGTACGGGCCGTACACAACCAAAGGTCGGGCAGATTGGCACCATTGGATGAGGCTGGCGACATTTGCTCGGGGGGCCGGTTGGTGGGTTTGGTTGGAATTGGTGGGTGTTTGACGGACAACTGGCGCACCAAGTTTGCGGCGCGGGTCTTTGAGTGCGGTTTGCTGGACAGGGGCTGGAGGTTGGGCTTTGGAGTCATGGTGCGCAGCGGGTGAGGGCGGTTTGGCTGGGGTCGGGATGTTTTGGGCTGAGTTCGTCCCGCAGAGCCTCGAAACAGGCTCCGCAAAGTGTGCGGTTGGGGTTGGGGTTTGGGCCTGAGCGCTATGCGCCGGGCTGAGTGGCCGGCGCGGCCGTGGGGCTGGTCAGGCTCAGCGGTTGGGCGGCGCTGGCGTCGGCGGGCTGGACGTCGGTGGATGAGTACATGCCTCTATGGTCGTGTATGGACGACTGTGGAAATCCGAGTGCCGGGTGTGTTTGGCCGTTTTACACCTTGCCGTCGGCCGGGCGGTGAGCGCTTGACGTGGGAGCACCAAGCGCCTCAGGAGCCCTGAGTAACTAAGGCGTTAGGTTCGGGTACGAAATGGGGTGATCAGGTCCGCGTGGTATGGTGCCGGCCTGGGCTCTTTTCAGGCTGGGGGCAACATTGGGGGCAACTCCAGTGACCTGTAACCACAAGAAATGAGTGTTTATGCGGCTTCCAGGGATTCTTTCGGTAGAGTCCCAGCCACCAAAACATCAAAAAGCCCTAAGCAATCAAACGCTTAGGGCTTTTTTCGTTTCGGGCCTCTCCATGCAGCCATCTTGTTGGATGGCTTTTTGTTTTTGCGTCGGCTCAGCCGGTTTCAGCCTTGTGGGCTGGTGGCCTGCGCGGGCCAGGCCCGAGGGCCTGCAAGTCGCACCGTTCTCAAAGGACACCCCATGGTCGTCGATACCCTCTCCATCCAAGACCACGCCCAGGCGCTGCAGGGGCTGCTCAGCACCCGCACCCTGAATGATTTCGCTGCGGAAGCCCGGCTGGATGGCGAGAGCCTGAGCCAGGCTGTGGAGCGTTATGAAGTCGACTATGCCTGGACCGTGCTGGGGTCTGAGCGTTTGCTGGCCGAGACCCTGGCCGCGCTGGCGCTGCAGTTGAAGGCCGCCCCCAGTGCCCCGCAGAGCGCCCGCGTGGCCGCCGTGTTGCAGGCCGCTGCGGCGGCGCAGCCGCCCGAGGCGCTGATGAGCTTTGACAATGATGTGCCTCAGCAATTGACCGGCCTGCTGTGGCCTGCCGCAGCGCCGGCGCACGGCGCCTGAGCCGCGTAGCCCAGGTTCAGAAGCTCTCCCAGTCATCGTTGCCTTTGCTGTGGCTGAGCGCGGGCGATGGCGTCGATGCGGGGGCGGCAGAAGTGGCTGGGGCCTTGGTTTGAACCAGCTTGGCCACAGCCGGGCCCTGGCTGAGCGGTCGGGGGCTGCTGGGGGCTGCCTGGGGCTGGGGGGCCGTCTTGGCGCGTGTCTGGTCGCTGGTGATCTTGAACTGGGCCACCGCCTCGACCAGCTCGGCAGCTTGGGTGCGCAAGGCATTGGCGGCGGCCGACATCTCTTCCACCATGGCCGCGTTCTGCTGGGTGGCCTGGTCCATGTGGGTGATGGCCTCGCCCACCTGGGCCACGCCCGAGCTCTGCTCGGTGCTGGCGGCGCTGATCTCGCCCACGATGTCGGTCACCCGGCGGATCGAGCTCACCACGTCGGCCATGGTGGCGCCCGCCTTGTCGACCAGGGTGCTGCCATGCCCCACGCGCTCCACGCTGTCTGAAATCAGCGCCTTGATCTCCTTGGCCGCTTCGGCCGAGCGGCCGGCCAGGCTGCGCACCTCGCTGGCCACCACGGCAAAGCCACGCCCTTGTTCACCGGCCCGGGCGGCCTCTACCGCGGCATTCAGGGCCAGGATGTTGGTCTGGAAGGCAATGCCGTCAATCACGCTGATGATGTCGGAGATGCGGCGCGAGCTGTCGTTGATGCCACGCATGGTGTCGACCACCTCCGACACCACCTGCCCGCCTTGGGTGGCCACGTGGGAGGCGCTCTGGGCCAGTTGGTTGGCACCGCGCGCGTTGTCGGCGTTGTGCTTCACGGTGGCGTTCAGCTCTTCCATCGACGCCGCCGTCTGTTCCAGGGCGCTGGCCTGCTGCTCGGTGCGGTTCGACAGGTCCTGGTTGCCCATGGCGATTTCGGCGCTGGCGCTGGACACCCCTTCGGCATTGCTGCGCACCCGTTGCACGATCAGGCTGAACTGGTCGCGCATGTGGGCCATGGCTTTGAGCAGCAGGCCGGTTTCGTCTCGGCCTGACACATCGACCGCCACCGTCAGGTCGCCGGCGGCCAGGTGCTCGGCCACGCTCACCGCCTGGGCCAGGGGGCGCACGATGGCCCGGGTCAGCAGCAGCCCCAGCACCACCGCCAGCACCAGTGACAGGGCCACCGCCACCGCCACCCAGACCAGGGTCTGCGCATAGCGCTCCTGCGAGCGGCGGAACGAATCATCGGCGCCTTTCAGGTTGAGGTCGGTCAGCTTCTGAACGTCGGCAAACGTGGCCTGCATGGTGCCGCGGGCCTCCCCGTTGAAATAGGCCCGGGTGTCCGGCAATTTGTCCTCGCCTTGGCCTGACAGTGCGGCCAGCTTCTCTGCGCTGGCCAGGTAGGCCTGCCGGTGCTGCTGGTAGTCGGCGTAGATCGCCTTCTCCGCAGGGGTCAGCATGGCCTCGTAGCGCTTTTCCTGCTCGCTCAGCAACTGCACCAGTTTGCGTGTGCGTTCTTCCTGGGCCTTCTTGTCTGCGGCCGCGGTGGCGATCACATGCTGGCCTTCGGCCCGGCGGATCTGGCCCAGGGTGTCCTGGATCTCGCCCAGCACCCGGATCGAGGGCAACCAGTTGCTGGCCAGGTCGACCACGTTGTTGTTGATGGCGCCCAACTGGCTCCAGGCAAAAATGCCCAGAGCCATCGTCATCACGACGATGGTGGCGAATGCGGCACCCAGCTTGGCGCCAATCCTCAGGTCGGACAACTTCATTGACAACTCCGATCGCGAAATGAACACGGACACGGACAGAACCCGGGTGCTCTTTCAGGGCCGAAGCACCCGTCACGGAAAGCGAGGTCCGTGCCGCGCTTTCGTATCAAAAAGTTTCAATGCTTGACGTGTTTGTGACACGGTTGCCGACAGTTGGCAAGCGCCAGTTGCCAATCGGTCACGACCGAGGCCGCAGGACAAGGCTTGCAGGGCGCCGATCAAGCCATGGCCGACAGAAATTGGCGCAACTCGGGCGTGGCCGGCTGGCTGAACAAGGCCTCGGGCGGGCCCTCCTCGTGCACCTTGCCCTGGTGCATGAAGATGATGCGGTCGCTCACCTTGCGGGCAAAGTTCATCTCGTGGGTGACCATCACCAGGGTCATGCCCTGTTCGGCCAGGCTCTCCACCACCTGCAGCACCTCGCCCACCAGTTCGGGGTCCAGGGCCGAGGTCACCTCGTCGCACAGCAGCACCTCGGGGTCCATGGCCAGGGCGCGCGCAATGGCCACGCGCTGCTGCTGACCGCCGGACAGTTGCTCGGGCAGGCTGTCGAACTTGCTGCCCAGGCCCACGCGCTCCAGCAACTGCTCGGCCCGACGCCGGGCCTCGGCCTGCGGCAGGCTTTTGACCAGGGTGGGGGCCAGCATCACGTTGCGCCCGGCGCTCAGGTGCGGGAACAGGTTGAAGCTCTGGAAGATCATGCCCACGTTCTGGCGCAGCTCGCGCATGGCCTGTGCGTTGTCGGGCTGCAGCGGCTGGCCATGCACGGTCAGCGCGCCCTCCTGGAACACCTCCAGGCCATTGATGCAGCGCAGCAGCGTGCTTTTGCCCGAACCGCTTTTGCCGATGATGCACACCACCTCGCGGCGGTGGATTTGCAGGTCGATGCCTTTGAGCACCTCGTTGTCGCCGTAGCGTTTGCGCAGGCCGCGGATGTCGATCAGGGGCAGGGTGCTGGGGGTGGCGTGCTCAGGCTGGGTCATGGCGGGGTTCCGGTCGGGGTCGGCTGGGTGCGGTGGTGTGGGTGGGGGGGCTCAGCGCTTGGGGCGCAGGGAGCGCTCGATGCGCCGGCTCCACCACGACAGCGGAAAGCACAGCACGAAATACATCAGGCCCACGCAGCTGTAGACCAGAAACGGTTGGTAGGTGGCATTGGCGATCATCTGGCCGGCCTTGGTCACTTCCACAAAGCCGATCACCGAGGCCAGGGCCGTGCCCTTGATCACCTGCACCAGAAAGCCGACGGTGGGCGCGATGGCCATGCGCGCGGCCTGCGGCAGGATCACGTGGCGCAACTGCTCGCCAAAGTTCATGGCCAGGCTGGCCGAGGCCTCCCACTGCCCGCGCGGGATCGATTCCACGCAGCCGCGCCAGATCTCGGTCAGGTAGGCGCTGGCGTACAAGGTCAGGCACAGCGAGGCGGCGGTCAGCGGTGTGGTCTCCACGCCCAGCATGGCCAGGCCGAAGTAGGTCAGAAACAGCTGCATCAGCAGCGGAGTGCCCTGGAACAGCTGCACATACAGGGCCACGCCACGCTGGGCGCCGGGCCAGCGGGCGGTGCGTGCCACCAGCAGGGCCAGCCCGACCGCACCGCCGCCGACGAAGGCGATCAATGACAGGCCGGCCGTCCAGCGCAGGGCCAGCAGCAGGTGCCGGGCGATGTCCCACAGAGAAAATTCAACCATCGCAGCGACTCCTCAGCGGCCAAAGATGAAACGCGGCCCGAACCAGTTCAGCAGGCGGCGCAGGGCCACCGCCAGGGCCAGGTAAGCCAGGGTGACCAGGATGTAGGCCTCGAAGTTGCGGAAGGTGCGGCTGGCGATCAGGTTGGCGGCAAACGAGAACTCCTCGGTCGAGATCTGTCCGCACACCGAAGAGCCCAGCATCACGATGATCATCTGGCTCACCAGCGCCGGCCAGACGCGGGCCAGCGCTGGCGGCAGCACCACCCGGGTGAAGATCTGCCAGCGGTTCATGGCCAGGCTCAGCGCCGCCTCGATCTGCCCCTGGGGCGTGGCCTCGATGCCGGCGCGCGCGATCTCGCTGGCGTAGGCGCCCAGGTTCAGCACCATGGCCAAGGCGCTGGCCACTTCGGGTGACAGGCGCAGGCCCAGCGAGGGCAGCCCGAAAAAGACAAAGAACAGCTGGATGATGAAGGGCGTGTTGCGCACCAGCTCCACATAGGCGGCCACCCCGGCGCGCAGCCAGGCCGGGCCATGCACGCGCAGCCAGGCGCACAGCACGCCCAGGGCCACGCCCAGGGGCGCGGTGAGCAGGGTCAACAGGCAGGTCAGCGCCAGGCCCTTGAGCAGCAGGGGCCATTGCGCCAGGACGATGGAGAAGTCCAGGGTCATGATGGCGACCTCGTGAACGGGGCCGTCAGGCGGCCCAGGAGGGCTTCAATACCGCTGGCCTGGAGGCTTGGCTGGGCCTTGAGCGTGAGGGGGGTGTTGGGCATGCACAGGCATAGCAAGATGCATGCTAGCCCTGATGCCAGGGCAGGTCGTGGCCCCGGCGCGTCGGCACCTGAAGGCCCACCTTCCAGGGGAACTCAGTGGGTGCTGCGGCTGCCAGCCGTGGCTTTGCCGTAGGCCGACTGTGCCTGGCTGAAAGGGCCTTGCCGGGGCGGCGTGGCCTTGGGGAACTTGCCATGGGGCAGGGCATGCAGGCGGTGGAACAGGCGGCGGCAATAGCCGCTGATGCCCAGGCACTTGTTGATCTCTTCCACCGGCAGCGGGCCCGACACCACCACGATGTCGTTGGCGATGTCGATCGCCCCCGCGGCCCGCAGGCGTCGCCGGGCACCGGTGGCCCACGACTGGATGCGCGTCGGGTTGCCGTGCTGGTGCAGCTCGCCGGTGCTGCGGTCAAAGGCGATGGCCACGGTGTCCGTCTTCAGGCGAAAGCGCCGTTCACCCGTGTACGGGCTGGGCGGCTCCTTCATGTCGTACAGATAGTAGCTGCCGGCTTTGAGTTGGTATTGCAGATCCATCGGTGTGTCCTCTTGATCTGATTGTGGTGGGTGCGCTTGAGCTTGATGGTTGGAAAAGGCCGGTAAAACACCCCGTAAAAACACCCCATAAACACATTGGGTATCCCGGGCTGGGGCCGGCTGGCGCGCAAGCGTACACCAGTCAGCCCTTCGCGGGGCTGACGGTCATCGCGGCTTGATCTGGCTCAGAAGTCCACCAGGCTCAGGCCCACGCTGAACACCACGCGGCGCCGGTTGTAATCGACCAGGCTGTCGCCGTAGCCACTGAACAGCTGGGTGTGCAGGCGCAGCCCGCTGTGCCCGCCGGTGGCCGGGCCGTTGCCCAGGGCCTTGAGCCATTCCAGCCGCACCGAGCCCCGGGCCTGCGAGCCCAGCGAGTGCCGTGCCGTGGCGATCAGGGTGTTGTCCAGGTCCTTGTTCCAGGCCAGCGACAACTCACCGCGCCCGATGTAGTTGCTGATGCCGGGGTTGTCATCGTTGGTCGCACTCTCCGAGATGCGCCGCCACAGCCGACCCTGCAAACGCCAGCGCGAGTCCAGCTCGGCGCCGGCCATCCAGTAATAGCGGTTCCAGCTGCGCGACAGCGGCAGGCTTTGGCCGTTGGACTGGTGCACCAGGCCCAGCCCGTTGTAGCGCAGGCGCCAGCCGCCGGGCAGGGCCAGGGTGGTCGGGTACACGTAGACCAGCTCAGGCTCGTGGTCGGTGGTGCGGAACGGGCGCGAGATCTCGGGGCTGAACAGCTGCCAGTACGACTGCTGGGTGTAGCCGAACCACAGCGAGTCTTTCAGCGTGGGGTGGCCCTGGGTCAGCAGGCCCTGGGCGATCTTGGTGCGCACCGACAGCTGCAGCCGGGTCTCGGTGCGGCGGTAGTCGGTGGCCGTGGCCTGGGTGTGGCCTTCGCTGGGCGAGCTGGGCTGGGTGTTGACGCTGTCCGAGGCAATCACCGACAGGCTGATCGGGCGGTAGCCCCGGATGCCGAAGGTGCCGCAGTCGCTGCCCGCCTCCAGCTCCCAGAAGCGCGACAGCTCCGAGTATTGCGGGTCGTGGCAGCCGGCCTCGCTGCCCACGGTGATGATGCGCGTGGCCGGCAGGGTGGTGTCCACGGGGCGGGTGCTCGGCTGCTGGCTGGCCAGGGCCCCAGGTGACACCGTGAGCTCGCGCAGCGGCGCGGCCGGGCTGCTGCCCTCGCCGGGCGGCTGGGTCGGTTTGGCCGCCACGGTGGGGGTGGGGGCCGTGCGTTGTTTGGCCCAGTCGTCAAAGCAGGCCAGTCGCGCCGCCGGGTCGTGGGCCAGGGCCTTGCAGGCTTGCCAGCCGGTGGCTGTGCTGGGCGCCGGGGTGGCCGGCTCGACCTGGGCCTGCAGTGGTCCAGCCAGGGCCATCAGGAGCAGCGCAGACCAGCGGGCTGCGGCACGGCGGAGGGGGCGGGTCGGTCGTTTCATGGGGCCACCTTGCGCAGCACAAAGCGCAGTGGTTTCTGAGGCTGTGTTTCGGAGGTCCATGTGCCCTTGATTTCGCGTCCGCAGCTCTCGGGGCTGACCTCGCCCAGCCAGGTGGCCGAGATGTTGCGCCCGTTGGCAGACTCTTCGAGCGTGAAGTCGCCATTGTCCACGTCGCCGC
>Ga0208888_100760_pt1 | contig 13385 bp, 9 predicted proteins | sample LakWasM115_HOW13_2_FD_183929 | JGI IMG/M metagenome (GOLD analysis project Ga0208888, IMG submission 183929) | Freshwater sediment methanotrophic microbial communities from Lake Washington under simulated oxygen tension - Sediment Metagenome... | ecosystem: Environmental > Aquatic > Freshwater >...
ATTCTTCTTGTTTCTTAGTGGCACGAGCTATGCGCAACATAGTACTTCCATTTCGAACTACAGATATGGCTATAACGGAATGGAATTGATTGCAAGTAGCAAAAAAGGGACAGTCATTGTAAGTACATTTAATGCCAAAAAACAAATCAAAGAGGAAATTGCACAAAAAGTATATTCCCTTTTTGTGGAGAATAAAATCAGAAACAATGCATCCATTACTATAGAAGGAAAAGAGGCCCATGTTACCGGCAAATGCAAAATACAAAAGAAAGGAACCCTCACAACGGTAAATTTCTACTATGAGAAAATATTTTGGTTTTCTGGACTTACAGAAATTTATCGAAGAACATTAGGTTGATAAATTTGAAAATCAAAAAACCTGCTCTCAGAAAGAGCAGGTTTTTTTTTGTAATAACAAAAATTAAAGAAATAAAAATAGTATGAATCTTTTAGATGCTACTTAACATCTTATTGTTTGTATATTTTTTGAGTGTAGGTTACTCCGTTACAATAAACTTTTACTACATAGTACCCTCTGCTAAGATTCGAAATATCAGTTGAAGTTGATTTCAAACGTCCGTTCAAATTATAAACTTTGATAGTATACGTGGTTGAAGGAAGATTAGCAATCACAATTGTAGTATTGCCAACCAAAGCAATTTGAACTGCAAGTGTAGTAGTGGTTGTAGTTGTTGGTGTCGTCGTCGTTGTTGGAGTTGTTGTTGTTGTTGTTGTTGTCGTTGTTGTTGTCGTTGTTGTTGTCGTTGCCAGTAAATCGTTGACAATAGAAACAGTTTGATTCAAGTTGTTATATCCTTTAGTGGCATCCCAAGTTCCGATATTTGCGCATTGAATGGCAAACAAAGGATTTGTAGATTGAGAATCTGGTAGGCTTAGAAACAATTGATACGATCCTGTTGGCACATTCAAACTCAAACTTTGAACTATTTGAACACTAGTCCCGCTTTTCCATAACTTTACATCCGTATTTAGTACAAAGGGATATTCTGTATTAGTGGTGGTATTTCTTAATACTAAATAGGCTTTTCTATCTTTATAAATATTGGCAAAGCCACTATTCTGCAAATTCAATGTTAGCGTATTGTTGGCAACAGTGGAGTTTAGCATTTCAAAACGGTATCCCAATTTCTTTTCAACATCAGCATAACATCCTTGTGATAACCAATTGGTAATATTAGCCGTTAAGTAGTCTTTATTCAACAGACTCCAATTGTATTTATCCATTTCAGTTACGGCATTCGTACAATCTGTTCTAGGTGAATTTAATGCATCCGTTTCTCCAGACATCGGTAAATTAGCGGTCTGAGTTTGTAAATAACTACTATCCGTAGCATTTGGAGTGCCTTGAGCTCCACTCACTAAAAATGTTCCAGAATCCCCGTATACATTCAAGAAGGCATCATTATAAAAACCAATTCTACTACTTCCTGATGGATACATCTTTTGTTTGTAATACACATAGCGAACTTGTACAGGAATTTCCGTAGGAGTTGCATTGATCATAGCATCCAAGACTTCTTTTCTATTCGCCCACTGTGTAGCAGTGTATTGTGTATAATCCCCAGTTCCAAATTCAGCAACTTGACTAGAGTAGTAGGTTTCTCCCCAGCAGCCAATCCAACCGTACTGGTATACCGAAATGACATCTCTATTCGCTTGAATGATGGGTGCTACTTGTTGAATATGAGCTAAGATTTGAGCTTTACTTGCATCTAAAGCTACTGCAGTTTCACTTTTGGAATAAGCAAATCGCACAATTACTTTTAACCCTGCATTTCTTATTGCATTGAAATCGGTCTGCATGTTAGCCAGATAATCTGCAGATATGGGTGAAGTAATAAATTGATTCAAATAAAAAATCCTCTGGATTACGGCCACTTTATCGGCTCTGTACGTATTAAGAGTACTTTGACTTAACAAAGGGTAACTTGTAGTAACAAGACCAGTAGGGATGTTATGGTAAAAACCTCTTTCCGGATTTGCAATACTTTCTAAACTAACAGTATAATTCTGAGTTTGCGATTGCATCGCTACTGATACCAGTAGCAGTAGTAGTAATTTTTTCATAATAGTAGGTTAAGATTTTAAACAAATTTTTGAATTCTTGTTTTGGGACGTACAAATAAGATTTGGGATAATACTTGTACATCACAAAGTAAATAGATTAAATAAATTGAAAAATAAAAAAATCGTTGAAGTGTTTATTTTAATCGTTTAAATACGTTAAAAATATTTATTTGTAAGTATTTATATACGATTAAACATACTCTCAAAAAGTCGCTAGTAGTTCCATTAAGAACCAAAAGAAATAAAAGTAGCTCCCAAAAAACAACTTTTATGACCAACAAAAAGAGGGAATAAACTCGCTTCTATCAGATAGATTGTAGAAAACGAAAAGACTGAAGAAAAAACTTCAACAGAAAGAATGAATCATAGCAAGTAGGTTAAGATTTATATTTAATTAATAATGTTTTGACAGGCAAATTAATAATGGGGATCATTAATTTGCTTTACAAACATAATCAGATTAACGGCAAATAAAATCGATGAAAAAGTTAAAATTGTACTTTATTTCGATAAAAGACATCAAAATAGTATATCTGTAAGAAATATACAGTTAAATTATGTGATTTTGTAAGAAATAGCCTTATTAAACAGTAATAAAAGTTGTTAACACAATAGAAATGAATTGTTTATAACCAATACTTTAATAAGAAAACTATGCTATTCCTTGAATTACATAGCCCTTATAAAATGGAAAAATCGACTAATTGCAAGCAACTAATCCTCAAAAAAGCATTGCATAAAAAAAATCCTCGATTTTCATCGAGGATTTTCGTGTAAAAGAAAAGATTAAGTTATTTCTATATATTTCCAGCAGCAGCAATTAAATTAAGTGCCGAACCAGCAACGAACCAACCAATCTGCCCTTCATTATAAGTATGATTAACCATAATAGTATCTGTCGTTCCATTGTCATGAACAAACTCTAATGTCAACGGCTTTCCAGGTGCAAAATCTACTAAATCTACAAAATTAATAGTGTCATTTTCTTGAATTTTATCATAATCTGCTTCATTAGCAAAAGTCAAAGCCAACATTCCTTGCTTTTTTAAATTCGTTTCGTGAATTCGAGCAAACGATTTAACTAATACTGCTTTGACGCCTAGGAATCGAGGTTCCATCGCCGCATGCTCTCTTGAAGAACCTTCTCCATAATTGTGATCTCCCACCACAATCGAGGGTACTCCTGCAGCTTTGTAAGCCCGTTGAACAGTTGGAACAGGTTCGTATAAGCCCGTCAATTGATTCTTGACACTATTTGCTTTTTGATTAAAAGCATTGATAGCTCCTATCAACATATTGTTAGAAATATTATCTAAATGACCTCGGAAACGCAACCAAGGTCCAGCCATAGAGATATGATCTGTTGTACATTTTCCAAAGGCTTTAATAAGCACTTTTGCACCCGTGATGTTTTGTTTGTTCCATGGTTCAAATGGAGCCAACAACTGCAATCGTTCTGAAGTAGGAGAAACAGCAACTTTTACTCCAGATCCATCTTCAGATGGAGCTTGAAATCCAGCATCCTCTACCGCAAATCCTCTTGGTGGTAATTCATTTCCTGTTGGTTCGTCCAATTTTACTTCTTGCCCATCTTCGTTAATTAAGGTATCAGTTAATGGATTGAAAGACAAATCACCGGCAATTGCTAATGCTGTCACCAATTCTGGAGAGCCAACGAAAGCTAAAGTATTTGGATTCCCATCAGCACGTTTGGAGAAATTTCGATTAAACGAGTGAACAATGGTATTTCGTTCTTCCTTCTCCGCTCCTTCTCTATCCCACATTCCGATGCAAGGCCCACAAGCATTTGCAAAAACTGTCGCTCCGATTTTATTAAAAGTGTCTATAAAACCATCGCGTTCGATAGTATACCGAACTAATTCGGAACCCGGGGTGATTGTAAAATGAGATTTAGTCTTTAATTTTTTATCAGCAACTTGTTTTGCCAAAGAAGCCGCACGTGAAATATCCTCGTAAGAAGAATTGGTGCAAGATCCAATCAAACCATATTCAATTTTTAATGGCCAATTGTTTTTTAAAGCTTCTTCTTTCATCTTAGAAATGGGAGTTGCTAAATCTGGAGTAAACGGGCCATTCAAATAAGGCTCCAATTCCGATAAATTAATTTCAATTACCTCATCAAAATACAATTCTGGATTGGCATATACTTCAGCATCCCCTGTTAAATAGGACGCTATCTTGTTTGCTTCATCTGCGATATCAGCTCTATCCGTTGATCTTAAGTAACGGTCCATCGATTCATCGTATCCAAAAGTAGAAGTAGTGGCACCAATTTCAGCACCCATATTACAAATCGTTCCTTTACCTGTGCAAGACATTGCTATAGCACCTTCCCCAAAATATTCAACGATGGCTCCAGTACCTCCTTTTACAGTTAGAATTCCTGCTACCTTTAAGATCACGTCTTTTGGCGCGGTCCACCCCGATAGTTTTCCGGTTAGTTTTACACCAATCAATTTAGGAAATTTTAGTTCCCAAGCCATTCCCGACATCACATCTACTGCATCTGCTCCTCCAACTCCTATCGCTACCATTCCCAATCCTCCTGCATTTACAGTATGCGAATCGGTACCAATCATCATTCCTCCTGGGAAAGCATAATTTTCTAAAACTACCTGGTGTATAATTCCAGCTCCAGGTTTCCAAAACCCAATTCCATATTTATCAGAAACAGAGGAAAGAAAATCAAACACTTCATTACTCTGTGATTTAGCGCGTGCTAAATCCGTCTTAGCATCTACTTTAGCTTGTATCAAGTGATCACAATGTACCGTGGTTGGCACGGCTACTTTACTTTTTCCAGCGTGCATGAATTGCAACAAGGCCATCTGCGCAGTAGCATCCTGACAAGCCACCCGATCCGGTGCAAAATCAACATAGTCCTTTCCACGCGTGAATGCGTGGCTAGGATTTCCCTCCCACAAATGGTTGTATAAAATCTTTTCAGTTAGTGTTAATGGTCGTCCAACAATTTCTCGTGCTTTGTCTACACGAGTGGTCATGTTAGCATACACTTTTTTAATCATTTCAATATCAAAAGCCATAATAAAATAGGTTAATTTGTTTGCTGCGCAAATTTACGAAATCGATGTACTATTAAAAAGTTTTTAATCAAATAAGTTGATTGATTATAATAATTTGCGAAATGACCATTTTTACTAGGGATTTTTTATTAAAAAAGAATTTAAATTCTCAAAAAATGCCAATTATCAATTATCGGTACGGTATTTACACAATACTCTTGAGAAGAACGTAGTAAAAAAAGAGCCTAACAATAGTGTCGTACCAACGTAGGAAAGGTAAATACATAGTTTAAGCAAAGAACTTAACGAAGGTATAGTCCAAAAATAGAAATACAACTGCAACACAACGCTATAGTGAATCAAATAAACCGCGAAAGAACTTTTACTTAAGTACGCCAGTGAAACCTGAACCATCCGCATCTTTGTTTTCCACTGAGAAAAAAAAGGAAGCAACAACCCTAAAGCTAAAGATGTTAGTGGCAAGTACACAACTTCCCACAAAAAAGGATACGAATCAATTGTTAACCGAAGATAGCCTATACCCACAAACAAGAAGATTAAAAGCAAAACTGCCATTCCCAACCCAACATACTTCACAAGCTTCCAAGACTTCCCACAACTAAGTGACAAACCACCAAATAGCACTCCAATAAAAACAGAGTCTAATCGATAGACTACCATCGCTTTTAGACCAATATTCCATTGTTCTAAAGTAAGAACACTGTGGGAAACATAGTACACCACTTTTGTCCCTATAAATGCTAGAATCAAAACCAAAACAACTACGAAATAGACCAACCTTCTTTTATTTGGTGCAACCAATTTATAGGCCATCCAATGAGCCAATGGCAACAATAAAAAAGCAAAAACTACGACGCACAACGGCCAACTTTCCATAAATAAAGGCGTCATTGGCTTAGCAAAATTTTGAAGAAAAAAGAAATACGACCAGACTGAACCACTGGAATACCCGATGTATTCCGAAATACCAAGCACAACCAAAAGAACCATATAATAAGAAGGTAAAAACCGAATAGCCTTCTCTTTTAAAAACCGCCATACCATCTCCAAGGAATAGCTTCTGGTAAAAACACTCTCCCGGTACAAAAAAACACCCAACCAATAGCCCGCCAAAACAAGAAACAGCTCGATACCCAAAAAACCAAAAAGGGGCAACAACGACGAAACCAAACCTGCTTTTAAAGGCATAAAAAAAGTAATTTTCGAACAGAGAACCATTAAAATAGCTAGTGCTTGCAAAGCATCCAAACCGAAATTCCTTTTGCTTTCTGGCACTGAAGTATCTCTCACTCGAATTGTGTATTTTTGATTAAATTTTTACAACGATGTTCAAATCAAAGATATACAAAATTTTAGGCGTTTTGTTTGTAGTAGGTACAATTGCTTCCGGTGTTTGGTATTCCCAACTTCCTAACCGACACAAAGCCATTATTAAGACCATGTTGCTATACAAAACGGGATTGGTAGACAACCGATGGATTATCGATACTACTAGGTTTAAGTACCAAATGATTTCGCCCGACTTTTATATCGACGGTATCTACAAATCGATGGAAGGACCAAAATCGTCGAATTACATTCAACTAACGCAAGACACTACTTTGCTTTGGATTACAAGTTTCCACGTAAAAGCTCTAGATTCCAAAATGAAACACACCGTTTCCAATGATTTTATTTGCCATACTAATATCGATTTTAACGACGTAAAATATTTCAGCAATTTTCATCTCGAAAACCGTATCGGATTGTATTACCCTCGCATGACTTCCCTTTCTCATGGCCTAGAAAATTTTAGTTTCCCAAAAGGATATGGCATTCCAATGAAAGGGAACGACTTGCTTTACATCACCACAGAATCATTAAACCACAACTTACCAGATGCCAATTTCTTAATCAAACACGAAGTCACTATCGATTACTCGAAATACTCAAAAGATTTTAAGCCATTACTGAGTAGAACTGTTTTTATCATGTTGCCGTTTGATGATGTCAATCCTTACAAAGAACCCACCGATCCCGGAAAAGACTATTGTATTCCTGTTGAAACTAAAAACCATTGTTATAAAGGAGAAAACGGTCAAGTAATGTCGGGGCATTGGGTGATTCCTTTAGGGAAAAAAGAATACCGTAGTTCTATCGATAATCAATTGCAAATCAAAGATAGCTTGCGACTTCATGCCGCGGCTGTTCATGTGCATCCATTTGCGACTTCACTCACCTTATTTGATAAGACCGCTCAAAAGGAAATCTTTAAAAGCAACATCATTAACCACAAAAAGACTGTAGGAATTACTAAAATTGACGCATTTTCTTCGGAAACTGGCGTATGGCTCTACAAAAATCATTCGTACGAATTAATTATGGAAGTTAACAACACGACGAAAGTTCAACAAGATATGATGGGCAGTATGTTCCTGTTTTTTTACGACAAAGAATTGGATGCCATCCTAAAAAAAGAAAACCTATAAAAAGTTACGGTATGCTTCAAAAGATTAGAACAACGAAGCTATAATTTTCTCAATGGAAATTCCTTCTGCATCCGCTTTGTAATTCTTAACTACTCGATGCCTTAAGATTCCTGTAGCTACTGCTTTCACATCTTCGCTATCCGGAGAGAATTTTCCATGAAAAGCTGCGTGTGCTTTAGCCGCTAAGATTAAGTTTTGAGAGGCTCTAGGTCCAGCGCCCCAATCAATATAATTTTTTATGAAGTCATTAGACAGCGGATTGTCCGGTCTAGTTTTACTCACTAAGGTGACCGCATATTCAATTACATTGTCGGCCACGGGAATGCGGCGCAACAAGTGCTGAAAGTCAATAATTTCTTGTGCAGTAAACAAAGGTTGTATTGTCACTTGGGCATCCGAAGTAGTGCTTTTTACCACCTGAACTTCTTCTGCAAACGAAGGGTAATCCAATTTAATAGAGAACATAAAACGATCCAATTGCGCTTCGGGTAACGGATAGGTTCCTTCTTGCTCAATCGGGTTTTGCGTAGCCAAAACGAAGTAAGGCAATGCCAATTTATAGTTGTGCCCTGCAATGGTCACCGCTCGTTCTTGCATGGCTTCTAATAGTGCCGCTTGCGTTTTTGGTGGCGTTCTATTAATCTCATCTGCTAAGATGATATTCGAAAAAATAGGACCTTTGATAAATTTAAACTGACGGTTCTCATCCAAAATCTCACTTCCCAAAATATCCGAGGGCATCAAATCGGGAGTAAACTGAATTCGTTTAAAATCCAAACCTAGTGCCAAGGCAATTGTATTCACCATCAACGTCTTCGCCAATCCAGGAACACCCACTAAAAGAGCGTGCCCACCTGAAAAGATACTCAATAGGATTTGATCCACTACTTCGTCTTGGCCTACAATGATTTTGGCGATTTCTTTCTTTAACTCGGTTCGTTTTTGAACTAGATTTTGTATTGCGGTAACGTCAGACATTGCGATTGAGATTTTGATCCTCCCGAGAACAGTTGTTCCAACTGCACTCGAAATTGCTTACGATTTAGTACTACTTTTTAAGCCAATTGTTCGTGAATTCACAAGAACGGTATTCGCCATTAATTTTGATATAGGTTTCTTTGATTTTTTCAGCCGACCATTTCGCAATGGCATCAATCTGTTTTTCTTTCAAAGCCAAATCTTTAATTTTAATATAATCCTTTGCATAATCGGCAGTATGTTCTGGAATTCTGTTGGTCACCGTAATCAACTTGTATTTTTTCTTTCCCGCTTGATCGGTATCCATGATAGGCAATGAAACTTGACCTTCTTTCAAATTCGAAACTTGCGAATACAATGACGGGTCCATTTTTGTCAATTCGAAATGGGTATCTTGTGTTTTTGGGTTAATCAAAACACCTCCATTAGAGCGCGTTTCTTTTTCATCTGATTCCGCACGAGCAGCATCCGCAAACGTAATGACTTTATCATCAATCTTTTTCTTGATTTGCGTAATGCGCTCTTTGGCATCTTTTAATGAAGCTTCGGAAATCGCTGGCACTAACAAAATATGACGCAATTCCACATCTTGTCCCTTAATTTTTTCAATGTAAATAATATGAAAACCAAAGTCGGTTTCAAAAGGTTCCGATATTTCACCTTCGGCTAAACTAAAAGCAACGTCCTTAAATTCTTTGACGAAAGCTGTTTTCTTATTCATTTTATAATAACCACCATTAGAACTAGAACCCGGATCTTGTGAATACAATACCGCTTTGGTAGCAAAACTAGAGCCTTCTTGAACTTCCTTTTTAAACTCCTTGAGTCGGTCAATCACTTTTTGCTTTTCTTCTTGAGATACCTTTGGCGTGACTACAATTTGAGCTACTTCCATTTCATCACCAAACACAGGCAATTCGGAGGCTGGAATCTTTTTAAAGAAATTACGAACTTCTTCTGGTGTAATCTCCACCGCGTCTACGATTTTCTTTTGCATCGACCCGGTCAACTTGTTCATTTTGATAATTTCTAAAAGATCGGTTTTAAAATCTTCTTCATTCGATTTTTTGAAATACTTAATCACTTTATCCATCGAACCCAATTGCTCGACCATATAGTTCATTTGTTCTTCCATTTTAGATTTAATCTCATCTTCCGGAATGATGATACTGTCTTGTGTGGCTTGGTGCGCATACAATTTATCTTCCAATAATTTGCCCAACATTTGGCAACGAGTGATGTCTTTAGTAGAACCCCCTTGGCTCGTTATTTCTAAGAATGCTTTGTCGATATCAGAGTCCAAAATATTATAATCGCCCACTGTTGCAATAACCCCATCGATTTTTTGTCTTTTGGTTTGCACCGTAGGTTTCACTGTTTTAACAGTATCTTTGATCACTTCTTGAGACCACAGCGTACTGCTAGTCATGACCAATAGGCAAATGGAAAACGCCACACTCTTATTTATAAACTTCATACTTCTTGTCTTTAATGGCATCATCCGTGATTTCCTTTTCAAATTTTTTAATTAATTCTAATTTCCTTTTGTTCAAAATAACTTCTTTCAATGTGGGTTTCAAATAGTCAAAAGGGCCTACTTGATTCTTATCGATCACCGCGCGTATTTTTACCAAATACATATTGTCGTGATCGTCTTGCTGAATGCTTTTCCCAGAAACAATGTACTCATCGCGATTGTCTGGTGTAATAAAAGGCAGCTTTCCATAAATCTGGCTCAACTCTACCCAAACCGAATCGTTCAAAGCAAAACTATTGAACTGTAACGCATAAGTGTCCCAAAACTTTTTATCCGAAGCCCTAAAATCAAAAAACTTGCTTTTGATGGTTTCGTATTTTGGATTGTCTTTTTTTAAATTCACATACCGCAGGCGCACTAAGGTTCCGTTGGTTTTGAAATTTTCTTTATTTTCATCGTAGTACGCTTTCAACTCAGATTCAGCGATTGCAGTATCTACACTTCTTTTTACTACGGCTTCTAAATAGGCTTTCGTATACAAATCAATCCGATATTGCTTGATGAGCGCATCGAATTCTGCTTTTTTCTCGGCATTCAAATTGACTTCCGCAGCAGAAATCAATAATTTTTGAGAAGCCCAACGGTCGATAAAATTCCGAACAATTACGAGACTATCTTCTTTAGACGTTCCTGCCGGAACCAAATCTTTGAGATCCTCTCGAAACAAATAACTATCGTTTACTCGGGCAATGGCTAATGGCTTTTTATCGGGTGTGAAGAAACTACAAGCTGAAAATAAACACAACAACCCCCATCCAAAAGCTACGGATTTCATTACTTTTTCAGTTCTTTCTTAACGCGCTCAAAAACATCGGGAAACGTCTTAATGGTAAATTCCTTTTTCAATTCCTCTACCCAATTTTGCTCCAAATACTGTTGGTAGTCATTGATGACTTTTCCTTTGCATTCCTCCAGCGTTTTCTCACCAGCAGGTAGTACTTTGTTGACTTTGGTTACAAAATAATAGTCGCCTTCTTTGATAATGTCAGAAACACCCACTTCAAATTTTAAAGTCTTTGGCAAAGCATCACTACCTTCTTCAAAAACGCCGGTATTGGTCATCACCAAAACTTTGTCTTTCGGATTTAAAGCTTCCTTAATTTTTTCAGGAGCTACGCTTTGTTTCATCATTTTTTGCGCTTTCTTGATAATGTCTAAATTGGTAGAAGAGGCAATCACCACATCCACTCTATTTTTCCATTGGTACACAAATTTTTGATTATCGTAGAACTTTTTCAAACCGATAGTATCGGTTTTAGAACGATCCCAGATTTCTTTCTCCATCAAATCAAACAATAGCAAACCATCACGATATTCGTCCATTACATTAGAAAACTCCGGAAATTCGGTTTCCAAATGATCGGTATAATACGCTGTCAATTGTTCGTCAACAAATTTTTGGTAATTCGTGTCTACTAACTTTGCAATCGGCTTCAACGTGATTCCTGCTTTTTGCTGCGTTTTTAAATAAATTAAGAAGTTGGTTCCGGTAACAACTTTATCCGATACGGCAAACAATTTCTTATCAAAAGCTTTAGTATCGGCAGGAAGTTCCCACTTGTTATCGTAGTAATCATTGGTCACCACTTTAGCGACCGCATTGTATACTTTATCGTCTCTTTTAATCGCATATTTTTTGTGCAATTTCTCATTAAGAGAATTGGTAATCAAACGAGAACGATCGTCTTTAGAAACTTTATTCTCCAATTCCACTTTCATTTCGTCAAAAGTACGAACCGGGTGTTTTTCAATCAACTTTACGATGTGCCATCCAAACTTACTTTGGAAAGGAGCTGACAATGGTTTCTCTTTCGTTAAAGCAAATGCCGCATTTTCAAATTCTTCAGAACTCAATTGTCCCGATCCAAAACGAGCTAAAACCCCACCTTTCGAAGACGACGATTTGTCATCGGAAAACTGCTTGGCCAAACTTTCAAAGCTTTCGCCTTGTTGCAATTTTTGATAAATATCTTCAATCGTTTTTTTAGCTTTAGCTTTTTCTTCCGCGTTGTCTTCTTTCGGATTCAAAATCATAATGTGCGCCACAGTAACTTCCCCGCGGTTGTCTCTAACATCCTCAACTTTGATAATGTGAAAACCAAAACGTGTGCGGATTGGCATAGAAATTTTCCCAACGGGTGTTTTATATGCGGCGTTTTCAAAGGCATACACCATACGAAACGAGGTGAAATACCCTAAGTCACCACCATTGTCTTTCGCTGAAGGATCTTGAGAATTTTCTACAGCCAATTTGCCAAAATCTTCTCCATTAAGAGCGCGCTGGCGAATTTCTAACAACTTATTGTATGCTTTTAAAGTGTCTTCTGGCGCGGCATTTTCATCCACTAGTAATAAAATATGAGCTGCTTTGACTTCTTTGAGGGAGCGTTGGTAGCCCTCTTCCACCAATTCTTTGGTGACTTTAGAATCTGCAAGGTAATTTTTGGAAAGTTGCGTACGGTAGGAAGCCAATTCGGTTTTATAAGCTTCTCCATTTTGAAGACCGAGTTTGTTTGCTTTGGTGATTTTCAGTTTGTAACCAATAAACAACTCGAGGTATTGGGTTAAATCTTTTTGAGATTCGTCTTTTACTAAATCTAAATTCTTGTTGTATACTCTAGAAAATTCGTCTGTATAATAGGGTTTGTCATCAATTGTAAATAAAACTTCCTTTTTATTAGTTTGAGCGTAGCTCATAAAATGCATTGAAAGTAATAATCCAAAAAACAATTGTTTCATATTCATTATTTTAAAAATTTTCTGTTGATAAATAAGGCGTTCAAAAGCCAGTGACACTATTTGCTGTTTTTTCAATTTGAATGAACAAAAATAACAATTCAAATGCATTAAACAAGTATAGTGAATACTATTAACAAAAAATTATTAAGCCCTTTTTTTGTTCTAAATTTAGCAAGGAAAGCCACAGAAATAGCGACTTTTAGGGAAAGTCAGTAGTTTTTGTTGAATAAATACTATTTTTGCAATCCATTTACAACGACTATGAGTTTTTTAAAAGAAATCGAACGCCGAAGAACCTTCGGAATTATCTCGCATCCCGATGCCGGTAAGACAACATTAACGGAGAAATTATTGCTTTTTGGTGGCGCGATTCAAGAAGCAGGCGCCGTAAAAAACAATAAAATTAAAAAAGGAGCTACTTCCGATTTTATGGAAATCGAACGCCAAAGAGGCATCTCGGTATCGACTTCCGTTTTAGCGTTCAATTACAAAGACAAAAAAATCAACATC
>Ga0208888_100763_pt1 | contig 13373 bp, 11 predicted proteins | sample LakWasM115_HOW13_2_FD_183929 | JGI IMG/M metagenome (GOLD analysis project Ga0208888, IMG submission 183929) | Freshwater sediment methanotrophic microbial communities from Lake Washington under simulated oxygen tension - Sediment Metagenome... | ecosystem: Environmental > Aquatic > Freshwater >...
TCGGTTAATTTCGATAAATTTTAAATAAATTAGCGGCATTAAATTTTATAACTACGAATAATGAAAAATACTGCACTTACGCACCTTCACGAGAGTTTAGGCGCCAAAATGTTACCGTTTGCTGGATACAACATGCCGATTTTATATGAAGGAGTCAATGCCGAACACGAAACGGTTCGCAACGCTGTGGGTGTTTTTGACGTGTCGCACATGGGTGAATTTCTGTTGACAGGGGAAAACGCGTTGGCTTTGATTCAGAAAGTAACATCGAATGACGCTTCTACCTTAACGATTGGCAGAGCGCAATATTCCTGCTTGCCTAACAACGACGGTGGCATTGTAGATGATTTGATTGTTTATAAAATGAAAGAACAGCAGTATTTGTTGGTCGTGAATGCGTCGAATATTGATAAAGATTGGGAATGGATTTCCAGTCATAACGATTTGGGTGTGGAAATGAGAAATCTCTCGGATGATTATTCGTTGTTGGCCATTCAAGGTCCGAAAGCGGTGGAAGCGATGCAATCGTTGTCCTCGATTGATTTGGCTGCGATTTCTTATTATCATTTTGAAGTGGCTGATTTTGCTGGATTTGAGCATGTGATTATTTCGGCAACAGGATATACTGGTTCGGGTGGCTTTGAGATTTACTGCAAAAACTCGGAAGTAGAAACCATTTGGAATAAAGTTTTTGAAGCTGGAAAAGCATTTGGAATCAAACCAATTGGTTTGGCAGCTCGCGATACTTTGCGATTGGAAATGGGCTTTTGCTTGTATGGCAACGACATTAACGACACAACTTCGCCGTTAGAAGCTGGTTTGGGTTGGATTACGAAATTTACTAAAGATTTTGTCAACTCTGAAAACTTGAAAAAGCAAAAAGAAGTTGGTGTGACCCGAAAATTAGTAGCTTTTGAAATGCAAGAACGTTCGGTTCCGAGACACGATTATGAAATTGTAGATGCTGCAGGTAATGTGATTGGCATCGTGACTTCGGGTACGATGTCGCCTTCTATGAATATTGGAATTGGATTGGGTTATGTAACCGTTGCTCATAGTGTTATGGATAGTATCATTTACATTCGCATTCGCAAAAACGACGTTCCTGCTAAGGTCGTGAAGCTTCCTTTTTATAAGAAATAAAGGGATTTGCCTTTTTTCTGCGACTGGAAAGCTATTTGAAAAAACAAAGAATAATATTATTTTTGCTTCGAAATACTAGAGGTAATAAAAACAAATTTTAGAAATGGGAAGAGCGTTTGAATTCCGAAAAGGAAGAAAGATGAAACGTTGGTCAGCAATGGCCAAAGCGTTTACAAGAATTGGAAAAGATATTGTTATGGCGGTGAAAGAAGGCGGTCCGAATCCGGATGCCAATTCTCGTTTGCGTGCGGTAATTCAGAATGCCAAAGCGGCCAACATGCCGAAAGAAAACGTAGAGCGTGCTATTAAAAAAGCTACTGATAAAGATACTGCGAATTATAAAGAAGTATTGTTTGAAGGCTATGCGCCTCACGGTATTGCTATATTGATTGAAACGGCTACCGATAACAATAACCGAACTGTGGCCAATATTAGAAGTTACTTTAACAAATGCAACGGAACCATGGGAACGCAAGGTTCGGTTGAATTTATGTTTGATCATACTTGCAATTTCAGAATTCCGAAAGGAAATTTAGATCCAGAGGAATTAGAATTAGAACTTATCGATTTTGGTGCAGAAGAAGTTTTTGAGGACGAAGACGGCATTTTAATCTATGCTCCTTTTGGAAGTTTCGGTGCCATTCAAAAAGAATTAGAAACTCGAGGCATCGAAATCCTTTCTTCTGGTTTTGAGAGAATTCCACAAATGCTAAAACAATTGACTGAAGCGCAAGTTGCGGATGTAGAAAAGTTGTTAGAGAAAATTGAAGAAGATGATGATGTTCAGAATGTTTATCATACGATGGAGGAACTCTAGTAAATTGCTAGAATCTTTCTTCAGACTGTAATATAAAAAAAACTCCAATGAAGCATTGGAGTTTTTTTATTTAGGAAGATTTCATAAAATCTTGAAGTTATACCGTGGTAAAATCAAAAAGCTATTTAATAAATTCAATTTTCTGAGCTTCTTCTGCATTGATGCTATCAAAAAAACCTTGTTCGTTCATCCAGTCGTCGCTGAACACTTTGCTCATGTATCTAGAACCATGATCGGGAAAAATAGCGATTACGTTGCTTGATGCTGTGAATTCGCCTTCTTCTGCATATTGTTTGATGGCTTGCAATACGGCTCCAGAAGTATACCCTACAAATAATCCTTCATTTTTGGCTATTTCTCGGGTAGCGTGTGCACTTTCTTCATCGGTTACCTTCATAAATTTGTCGATAACGTCAAAATCAGTTGCGGTTGGAATTAAGTTCTTCCCTAAACCTTCGATTCGGTAAGGATAAATCTCATCGTTATCGAATTCTTTGGTTTCGTGGTATTTTTTCAATACAGAACCAAAAGCATCCACACCTAAGATTCGGATATTTGGATTTTGTTCTTTTAAATATTTAGCAGTTCCCGAAATAGTACCACCAGTTCCACTACAGGCGATTAAATGGGTAATTTTTCCTTGGGTTTGCTCCCAAATTTCTGGACCAGTGGTTTTGTAGTGGGCATCAATATTCAATTGATTGAAATATTGATTGATGTATACGGAACCTTTAGTTTCTTCGTGCAATCGTTTGGCTACACTATAGTAAGAACGTTCATCATCAGCTGAAACGTTCGCTGGGCAAACATAAACTTTAGCCCCAACACTGCGTAACATATCGATTTTATCTTTAGATGATTTGGAACTCACTGCCAAAATACAATTGTAGCCTTTGATAATACTCACCATAGCCAAACTGAAACCTGTATTTCCGGAAGTAGTTTCAATGATAGTGTCTCCTGGAGAAAGGATACCGCGTTTTTCCGCTTCTTCTATGATATATAAAGCAATTCTATCTTTGGTGGAATGTCCTGGATTAAATGCTTCTACTTTCGCATAAAAATTACCGTCTAAATTCTCGGTTACTTTGTTGAGTTTAATAAGAGGTGTGTTTCCTATTAATTCCAAGATATTATTGTAGGCTTTTATTTCTTCTTTCATAAAAAAATAGTTAATGAAGGTATTGTGGCATTTTCAGCCGACCTCAAAACCTTGCAAATCTAACAAAAAAAATCTAATTACTTTTCAATTTTTTCTAAATCTAACAAAAATGTGAATTCTTTGGCCAATTCTTTTAACGCTTCAAAACGTCCTGAAGCACCACCATGACCTGCATCCATATTAGTATCTAGGAACAATAAATTCTCGTTGGTTTTCATAACTCTCAATTTGGCCACCCATTTGGCTGGTTCCCAATATTGTACTTGCGAATCGTGTAAACCAGTCGAAACGTATAGGTTTGGATACCCTTGTGCTTTTACATTATCGTAAGGGGAATACGACCGCATGTAATCGTAATATTTTTTTACGTTCGGATTTCCCCATTCATCGTATTCTCCTGTTGTTAATGGAATGGAATCGTCTAACATGGTTGTCATGACATCTACAAAAGGAACTTGCGCAATAACGCCATGGTATAATTCCGGCGCCATGTTGATAATAGCTCCCATAAGTAATCCACCTGCAGAGCCTCCTTCAGCGTATAAATGTTCTGACGAAGTGTATTTTTGTGCAATTACAAATTTGGAACAATCAATAAAATCGGTGAAGGTGTTTTTCTTTTTCAGAAGTTTCCCATCTTCATACCATTGACGTCCTAAATCTTCTCCACCTCGAATGTGAGCAATCGCATAAACAAAACCGCGGTCTAGCAGCGATAATCTGGTGGAAGAAAAATACGGGTCCATTGAAATTCCGTAAGAACCATAAGCATAAAGCAACAACGGATTTTTTCCGTTTTTCTCCAATCCTTTTCGATACACCATGGAAATAGGCACTTTGGTTCCGTCAGTAGCGGTAGCCCAAACTCGCTCTTCAATGTAGTTGTTTTTGTCGAATTTACCGCCAAGAACTTGTTGTTCTTTTTTGATTTCTTTGGTTTTGGTTTTCATATTGAAATCGATCACCGAAGATGGTGTCGCCATTGATTGGTAGCCGTATCGCAAAATATCTGTATCAAAATCGACATTCGTTGTGGTGTAAGCAGTGTAGGTTTCAATATCAAAAGGCAAATAGTACTCCCCTTTCCCACTCCAAGGCATGATGCGTATTTTGTTCAACCCATTGCTGCGTTCTGAAACTACTAAATACTCTTTAAAAATATCTATTCCTTCCAGCAATACGTCGTCTCTGTGTGGCAGAATGTCTTTCCAATTTTCTTGTGACGTGGCACTTTCTGGCGTTTTCATCAACTTGAAATTGGTCGCTTTGTCTTTATTGGTAACGATATAAAAACTGTCGCCATAATGGGAAACGCTGTATTCTAGTCCACGTACTCTTTTTTGAAACACTTTAAATTCGCTATCCGGTTCGTCTGCTTTAATGAAACGATATTCATCCGTTAACGTACTCGAAGCACTAATAGAAATGTATTTTTTTGATTTTCCTTTGGCCACGCTCACGTTGAAGGTGTCATCTTTTTCAAAATAAACCAAAACATCAGCAGCGGTATCGGTTCCTAATTTGTGTTTGTATACTTTATCCGAACGCAATGTTTTTTCGTCTTGACGTGTGTAAAAAATTGTATGATTGTCATTCGCCCAAGTGGCGTTTCCAGTAGCGTTCTCAATTTTGTCGGAAAGAATTTCGCCTGTAATTAAGTTTTTAATTTGCAAAGAATATATTCTTCTTCCAACTAGGTCTAATGCAAAAATGGCAAACTGATTGTCGTTGCTGATGCTGATGCCACTCAAATTGAAATATTTATGTCCTTTTGCCATTTCATTACCATTGAACATAATTTCTTCTGGTGCGTCTAGACTTCCTTTTTTTCTCGCATAAATGGGGTAATCTTGACCTGTTTCAAAACGAGTAATATAGTAGTAACCGTTGTAAAAATAAGGAACCGATTGGTCGTCTTCTTTGATGCGTCCTTTCATTTCTTCATACAAATCGGCTTGAAAGGCTTTGGTATTGGCGGTAACCGCATTGTAGTATTCGTTTTCTTTGTTTAAATAATCAATGACTTCAGGATTTTCTCGATCGTTGAGCCAAAAATAGTTATCCACTCTAACATCTCCGTGTTTTTCTAAAGTTTTGGGTTTTATAGTGGCAATTGGGGCTTTTACTGTTTTCGACATAGTTTGCATTTTGTTTTGAGAATAAGATGATGCAAAAATAACACAAAGACAACAGAGAATTAGGTGATTTTTCATCTAAATAATAGTTATAATGACTTTGCAATTTAGTACTTTCGCTACTTTAATCTAGTAAAAAATTATCAACATGTTTGGAGATTTAATGGGAATGATGGGTAAAATGAAAGAAACCCAAGAAAAAGTAGCACAAACCAAAAAGAGATTGGATACCGTTTTCATTGATGAACAGAGCACTGACCAACTTTTACAAGTTTCTATTTCAGCAAATAATCAGTTAAGAGCAGTCCGAATTGATGACGCTTTACTGCAAGACAAAGAGCAGTTAGAAGATTATTTGATACTAGTTATCAACAAAGCCATTGAAAAAGCAACGGCAATCCATCATGCTGAAATTGAAGCGGTATCTAAAGTCGACTTGCCGATGATTCCTGGAATGGAAGATTTATTCAAATAATCTAAAACTCCATTTTTTCTAAAGACTCTAAGACATAGGTATGCATCACTTCTCTATAGTCGAGATGCGTTACCATGCGTAATGTGTTTTTCGCCAGCAAACTGATAGCAATACCTTTTTGAGCCAGTTTTTCAATGACTTCTTTATCTGCAATATGCGGTTGCACTGAAAAAACCACAATATTGGTTTCCACTGTTTCTACTTTGGCTACCCAAGAGCATCTTTCAAGTTGTTTTCCTAATTCTTTGGCTCGACGGTGATCGTCTTCTAGTCGGTTGATGTTGTTTTGCAAGGCGTAAATTCCGGCCGCCGCTAAATACCCGGATTGGCGCATGTTGCCTCCAAATATTTTTCGAATGCGTAACGCTTGGTGCATGTTTGCCGCAGTCGAAAGAAGTACCGAACCAATAGGCGCTCCTAATCCTTTAGAAAAGCAAACGGAAATGGTATCGAATAGTTCTCCGTATTGTTTGGGCTGTTGTTTCTTAGCAATTAAGGCATTCCACAAACGGGCTCCATCCAAGTGGAATTTTAAATTATGATCAGTACACACTTGTTTAATTTTCTGCAATTCTTCTATTTCGTAACAAGCACCGCCCCCTTTATTGGTTGTGTTTTCAATTCCGACCATTTTGGATAAGGGCGTATGATAAAATTCCGGATCGTTGATGCCGTTTTTGACTTGTTCCGCAGTAATCATACCCCGATTTCCATCCAACAAATTAAAGTTGACCCCACTATTGAAAGAAGCGCCACCCGATTCATACAAATGAATGTGCGACCATTTATCGCAAATAATTTGATCACCTGGGTTTGTATTGAGTTTAATAGCCGTTTGATTCGCCATGGTTCCGGAAGGGAAAAATAGAGCCGCTTCCATTCCGAAGAGCTCGGCTACCATTTTTTCGAAGGCATTGACGGTGGGATCTTGCTTAAAAACGTCGTCGCCCACTTTAGCATGGAACATTGCTTGCAACATTTCAGGAGTCGGTTTGGTAACGGTGTCGCTGATTAAATTTATTTCCATATCAATTGTAGATAGATTACTTTTGCTTTGTAAAATTGTGATTTGAAACCGAATTCCTAGCCCCGATAGTAACGGAAATCTCCCGGTTTTTAGAAAAATAGATTGTCAAATCTAATTTTTCTTAAACGGGAATTGAAGTGGATAGCGGGAATCAGCTTCTAAAAATCATCGCCAAAATTAAATATAATTTATGACAACTACCGAACAAATTAAAGGTATTGTGGAGCGCCTTGGTGCGTTGAGGAGGTATCTTTGACATTGATGCCAAACTTATTGAAATAGCCAACGAAGAAGAGAAAACGTTTGCCCCGAACTTTTGGGATAATGCGAAGGAAGCGGAATTGCTAGTTAAGAATCTGAGATCCAAAAAGAAATGGGTGGAAGATTACGAAAAAGCTTCGGCCATGACCGACGAATTGCAAATCGCTTCTGAGTTTTATAAAGAAGGAGAACTCACCGCAGACGAACTTGACGAACAATACTCGGTAACCAACACCTTTATTGAAGGCATTGAATTTAAAAACATGCTTTCGGAAGAAGGCGACACTTTGAGTGCAGTGATTCAAATTACAGCTGGTGCGGGCGGAACCGAAAGTTGCGACTGGGCGGAAATGCTGATGCGCATGTACATGATGTGGGCCGAAAAAGAAGGCTACAAAATCAAAGAACTGAATTTTCAAAAAGGCGAAGCGGCTGGAATCAAAACCGTTACTTTAGAAATTGAAGGCGATTATGCTTTTGGTTATTTGAAAGGTGAAAATGGCGTGCATCGTTTGGTGCGGATTTCGCCTTTTGACAGTAATGCCAAAAGACATACTTCATTTGTTTCGGTATATGTGTATCCGTTAGTGGATGATACGATTGAAATTGAGATTAATCCTGCTGATATTGACATTATTACTTCTCGCTCTAGCGGAGCGGGTGGTCAAAATGTGAACAAAGTGGAAACTAAAGTGCAATTGTTTCACAAACCGACTGGTATTCAGATTCAATGTTCGGAAACCCGTTCACAGCAAGACAATAGGCAGCGTGCAATGCAAATGTTGAAATCGCAGTTGTATGAAATTGAACTCAAAAAACAGCAAGAGCAACGCAATGATATTGAGGCTGGAAAAATGAAAATTGAGTGGGGTTCGCAAATTCGGAATTATGTCATGCATCCTTATAAATTAGTAAAAGACGTTCGCACCGGTTATGAAACTAGCGATGTGGATGGTGTGATGAACGGTGAAATCGATGCGTTTTTGAAAGCCTTTTTGATGATGATGGGACAGAAAGAAGTCTAATTTTTTGGAAGCATGAAAACGTATATTGCTTTGTTGCGGGGCATTAATGTGAGTGGTCATAAGCTCATTAAGATGGAACGACTTCGGAGTGTTTTGGCTGGTTTAGAACTCGAACAAGTGACAACTTACATTCAGAGTGGGAATCTAGTTTTTCGGAGCAATGAAACCGATACTTCGGCAATAGCACATCAAATAGCCGCTAGTATTGAAGTTCATTTTGGGTTTCAAGTTCCTGTCGTTGTCGTTACTAGGGAAGCTTTAGAAGCAGTAGTTCAGAACAATCCCTATCCCGATTTGCAAGATCCTGTGCAACCTTACGTCGCTTTTTTATCAGAAGTAGTTTCTTCCGAAGCTATTGAGACCCTGATGTCTATTGACTTTCAAGGAGATACTTTTATTGCTAAAGAGAAAGTGCTTTATTTACATTATTCCAATTCGGCTGCCAATACCAAACTGACTAACGCTGCGATAGAAAGCAAACTGAAAGTAAAAGCAACTTCAAGAAATTGGAAAACCATACAAAAATTAGTAGAACTCGCACAAGCTATCGATTCCTAAATTTCAAAAAAAAGAGTTCTTTGTCGGTTCTATTTTATTAGTTTATAGTTTCTTTTCTTAAAATTAAAATAATACTTCACTTTATTTCGTTGGATAGATTGGATATTACCATTCAATTTGTTTTATTTGGTACCTGAACCACAATTAAAATCCTATTTTTTCTATGAAATCCTACTCCGTACTTGAAATCAATGAAGTGTTGAAAGGTGTTATCGCTGGCGCAACTTCGCAAACTATAACCGCTCCTGAACAATTAGAAACCGCAAACGAATCCGAGATTTCCTTTATAGGGAATAAGAAATATGAAAAACTTTGGGAAACTTCCAAAGCATGTGTGGCGATTGTCAACGAAGATATTTCAATTGAACCCGGAGAAAATAGAGCATTTATAAAAGTAAAAAATGCCGACTTAGCGATGTCGCAAGTGTTGGAAATGTTTGCTCCTAGTGCACCCGTATTTGCTCAAGATATTCATCCAACAGCCGTTGTAGATGCTACGGCAGTTTTGGGAGCTGGCGTTCGGATTGGTGCCGGAAGTTACATTGGTCCAAAAGTTACTATTGGTGATTACGCTACGATTTATCCCAACGTAACCATTTTAGATGAATGTACGATTGGTAAAAATACCGTGATTTGGTCGGGAACCGTAATCCGAGAACGTTGTCATTTAGGCAACGATTGCATCATTCATCCGAATGCTACCATTGGTGCGGACGGTTTTGGGTTTCGCCCTTGTGCCGAACGTGGTTTGGTTAAGATTCCGCAAATTGGAAATGTCATTATTGGGAACAATGTGGAAATTGGAGCCAATTCTTGTGTAGATCGCGGTAAATTTAGCTCTACTGTTTTAGGTGATGGTTGCAAAATTGATAACTTGGTTCAAATAGGACACAATTCTAAATTAGGAAAGTTCTGCATTATGGCAGGAAATTCAGGTTTAGCGGGTTCCGTAACTTTAGGAAATGGAGTTATTATTGGCGGAAGTGCTTCTATTAAAGACCATACCACAATTGGAGACGGAGCCATCGTAGGTGCTGGTTCAGGTGTTACCGGAGATATTCCAGCCGGAAAAACCATGTTAGGTTACCCTGCGGTTGAAGCTAGAGATGCTCTGAAGCAATGGGCCATTTTGAAACGACTAGTGAAAAATTCTTAGTCGTTAGAACTTCAAAATATTACTACTTTACAAAAACAACTTCAGCAAATAATACACTAAGGTCGCTATTATTGCGGATACTGGAATGGTTAATATCCATGCCCAAAGTAAGTTTACTGTGACACCCCACCGTACGGCAGAAATTCTTTTGGTGATTCCAACTCCAATAATAGAGCCCGTGATTGTGTGTGTTGTTGATACCGGTATTTTGAAATGCTCTGTCATGAACAAAGTTAAAGCACCGGCCGATTCGGCAACTACGCCTTCGAAAGCGGTTACTTTAGTGATTTTGGAGCCCATCGTTTTTACGATTTTCCAACCACCACTTAAAGTTCCTGCTGCAATTGCAGAGTAACAAGCGATTGGAATCCAACCAGGCATTTGTCCTTCAATTTTAATTCCGTCTTTCTCAGAAGGCAACACCACATGCAACCATTCCGGCATTGAAGCTGCGGAAACACCGCTTGTATGAATGTACACCGCAACGGCAGCGGCTATAATACCCATTACTTTTTGAGAATCATTTCCACCATGTCCCAAACTAAAAGATGCGGAAGAAAGCAACTGCATTTTCTTAAGAATCGCTTCTGCTTTGGCGGTAGAAAAAGAACTAAAAAGCAAATTAAATGTAGCTATACTAAAGAATATGAATCCCACTAGCATCCATTTGATGTTTGATGGTTCAGCTAAAACGCTTAAAAAATGATTTGAAAACCTAGGCTTTTTGATGTCCTCATATCCAACTAAAACACTTGATAAAAACCACACCACCAAAAGCATTAATGTTACGGTAAGTATTTTAGGATAAATACTTTTCCTAGACGAATACATCAACCAAAGGGAAATAAAATAAGAAATGATCATTCCCAGCAAAGGCGCCAAGACAATAAACGCTACAATAACTAATACTCCTGAAGGCAACGAACCGTCTTCTCCGGGTTTGTACCAGTTGACAACGTTGAATCCGGCATGCGCTACGGCAGCACCAGCAAATCCACCAATTAAGGTGTGAGAGGACGATGAAGGAATTCCTTTCCACCAAGTAATTAAATTCCATATGATGGCGGCGATAACACCCGATAGAATGACCACCAAATCGATATTTTCTGTTTTAGCCGTTTTAGCTACCGTATCGGCTACACCAAAACCAAAAACCCAATAGGCTAAAAAGTTAAAGAAAGCAGCCCAAACCACCGCTTGAAATGGAGTAAGTACTTTTGTGGCAACAATTGTCGCTATAGAATTCGCAGCATCATGGAAACCATTGATGTAATCAAAAAGCAGCGCCAGTACAATGATAGTTAATAGTAAAGCCATAAGAAAGTATCGAATTTTACAATGCTACATTAAGAATGTTTCACTGAAATTTGTTCAAGAACATTAGAAACACTTTTACATTTGTCGGAAGCAGATTCTAATGACGACAACACTTCTTTGTATTTAATGATGTTTTTTGCATCGGTTTCATTTTCAAAAATATCCGAAACCGCTTTGTTAAAAACCATATCCGCTTTGCTTTCCAATTTGTTGATTTTCTTGCAAATATCCCGAATAATTCTTGGGTTTTTCAAGTCTTTCAATTCTTGAATTGCCAATCCGATTAACTGACAAGCTTCTAGATTGATTTCGGTTAATTTCCGAATCGACTTCGTGATTTTTTCTACTTGATACAAACGCATTCTACTAGCCGCACCGTTCATGTAATCGGCCACGTTATCGATAGCTTTTACTAAGGAATGGATGTCTTCGCGGTCAAAAGGAGTAATGAAATTCCGACTTAACTCTAAGTGTGTCTTGTGCGTGATTTCTTCAATTCGAGCTTCCAATTCCTCAATTTTCACATAGTATTCTTCTCGCTGTTCCTTTGGCGCATTTACTGCTTCGTGAAGGGTTTCGGCTAACACAATTAAATTAGTCGAGGCTTGTTCGAATAATGGAAAGAACTTTTTATCTTTAGGAACCAAAAACTGGAAAATACTGTTTAATGTCATTGTGGTCTATTTAAGTTGCAAAAGTAAACTTCTAATGTTAAGCTAATATTAACTTTCTCTCTAAAAGTGAAACGAAAACTTCGGATTCCGATTTTGGAACTTGTTTTTATTTCAATCGTTTTCGTACTTTAGCCCATCAAAAATACAAAACTAAATTGTAATTCTTTATAATCCTTTTTAGCGGCAACAGAAATCAAATTCTATGGACATCAACTTCAACAAAAACGAAGATCACAACAAACTATTGAGCTCCGATTTAAAACAACGTTTTGCAAAAGTAAAACTAGGTGGCGGTGAAAAACGAATCGAAAAATTGCATGCCGAAGGCAAAATGACCGCACGAGAACGGATTGATTATTTGCTAGATCCAAAAGCAAAATCAATTGAAATTGGTGCATTTGTAGGTGACGGAATGTATGCCGAGCACGGCGGTTGCCCATCCGGCGGTGTTGTGATCAAGATTGGATATATCAAGGGAAAACAATGCATTGTCGTGGCTAATGATGCCACTGTAAAAGCAGGTGCCTGGTTTCCCATTACCGGAAAAAAGAATTTACGCGCTCAAGAAATTGCCATCGAAAATCGGTTGCCAATCATTTATTTAGTAGATAGTGCCGGAGTTTATTTACCCTTGCAAGATGAAATATTTCCAGACAAAGAACATTTTGGTAGAATTTTTCGCAACAATGCCATAATGTCGAGCATGGGCATCACGCAAATTGCTGCCGTTATGGGAAGTTGCGTTGCTGGCGGTGCTTATTTGCCCATCATGAGTGATGAAGCGATGATTGTAGACAAAACGGGAAGTATTTTCCTAGCTGGAAGTTATTTAGTGAAAGCTGCTATCGGAGAAACCATCGATAATGAAACCCTTGGAGGAGCCACAACGCATTGCGAAATTTCAGGAGTAACTGATTACAAAGCCAAAGATGATAAAGATGCTTTAGATCGAATCAAAAGTATTGTTGGGAAAATTGGTGATTATGATAAAGCAGGATTTAATAGAGAAAAACCATTGAAGCCAGCGCTCAAAGAAGAAGATATTTATGGAATTCTCCCAAAATCTCGTGCGGATCAATATGATATGTATGAAATCATCCATCGCTTAGTTGACCATTCGGAAATGGATGAATACAAAGCAGGCTATGGAAAAACATTGATTACAGCCTACGCTAGAATTGACGGTTGGGCTGTCGGAATCATAGCTAACCAAAGGAAAATTGTAAAAACTGCCAAAGGTGAAATGCAATTTGGAGGTGCCATTTATTCGGACTCTGCTGATAAAGCGACTCGTTTTATCGCCAACTGCAATCAAAAGAAAATCCCTTTGGTATTCCTTCAAGATGTGACCGGTTTTATGGTAGGATCAAAATCGGAACATGGTGGTATTATTAAAGACGGTGCTAAGATGGTCAATGCCGTTTCGAATTCGGTTGTTCCTAAATTTACTGTCATTATTGGAAACTCCTATGGAGCCGGTAATTACGCTATGTGCGGAAAGGCGTACGATCCCCGATTGATATTTGCTTGGCCTAGCGCGGAATTAGCGGTTATGGGTGGCACTCAGGCTGCTAAAGTGCTCCTGCAAATTGAAGCTTCGTCCTTGAAAGCGAAAGGTGAAAT
>Ga0208888_100764_pt1 | contig 13353 bp, 12 predicted proteins | sample LakWasM115_HOW13_2_FD_183929 | JGI IMG/M metagenome (GOLD analysis project Ga0208888, IMG submission 183929) | Freshwater sediment methanotrophic microbial communities from Lake Washington under simulated oxygen tension - Sediment Metagenome... | ecosystem: Environmental > Aquatic > Freshwater >...
CTACCGTTGATGGTCGGCGCCGTGCGCAGCCTGCCCCTGAAGAAAATCACGACGCCGCAGGAAAAGTTGATTTGACCCGGCAACACGCTCAGCACCCAAGGCCCCGTCCGTGATCATTTTTTCGCACGCCAACAGTTTTCCAGCCAGCACCTACCGGGTGCTCTTCAAAGACCTGCGCGCGCGCGGCTTTGCCGTCAAGGCCATTGAAAAATACGGTCATGACCCGCGCTACCCCATCAGCAACAACTGGCCGCAGGTGGTGCAGCAGCTCATTGACTTCACCCAGGAAGCCGTCGTCAAAACGGGCGAGCCGGTCTGGCTGGTGGGCCACTCGCTGGGCGGATTTCTGAGCCTGATGGCGGCGTCGCGCATGCCGGACCTGGCACGCGGCGTGGTGCTGGTGGATTCGCCCATTCTGGGTGGCTGGCGTTCGACGGCGGTGGGCGTCATGAAGACCACGCAGATGATGGGCTCCCTCTCGCCGGGTGCCGTCAGCCGCCACCGCCGCACCAACTGGCCCACAGTGGAGGCGGCGTTTGAGCACTTCCGCCACAAGAAAGCCTTTGCCAAGTGGGACGACGAAGTGCTGATGGACTACGTGACCCACGGCACGCTGGAGCAGGACGGCAAACGCGTGCTGAGCTTTGACCGCCATGTCGAGACCCAGTTCTACAACACGGTCCCCGACAACCTGGAGCGTCTGCTGGCGCGCCACCCGCTCAAGTGCCCGGTCACCTTCATTGGTGGACTGGCCTCGCAGGAGATGAAACAGATTGGCATGGCCACCACGATCACGATCACCCGGGGCCGCACCATGATGCTGGACGGCAGCCACCTGTTCCCGATGGAAAAGCCTGCCGCCACGGCCGCGGCCATCGAGGCGGCGCTGCGCAACATGGACGGCAACAGCCAGAAATAGGCGGGGCTTTCCTCAGGCGGCCCAGTGCACCGTGCCGGTCCAGGCCGTGGCCAGCACCACAATGCCAAAGGCAATGCGGTAGTAAGCAAAGCCGACAAAGCTGTGGCTGGCAATAAAACGCAACAGCCAGCGCACGCACAGCCAGGCGCTGAAGAACGACACCACCAGCCCCACGGCAAACAGCGGCACATCGGCCATGCTCAACAGCGCGCGCTCCTTGTACAGGCTGTAGACCCCGGCGCCAATCAGCGTGGGAATGGCCAGGTAGAACGAAAAGTCGGTCGCCGCCTTGCGCGACAGGCCCAGCAGCATGCCGCCGATGATGGTGGCGCCGCTGCGGCTGGTGCCCGGAATCATGGCCAGGCACTGCACCAGCCCCACCTTGAGGGCATCTTTCCAGGTCATGTCATCAGCATCCGTGACATGCACCGCATTGCCGCCGGCAGCCTGGCGCTTTTCTGCCCACAGGATGATGAAGCCACCCACAATGAAGGTCGTCGCCACCACCACCGGCGTGAACAGATGCGCCTTGATGGTCTTGCCAAACAACAGGCCCAGCACGACGGCAGGCAAAAAGGCAATCAGCACGTTGAGTGCCAGCTGCTGCGCGCGTCGCTGTGTCGGCAGCTCCACCAGCGTGGTGCGAATCTTTTGCCAGTACACCAGAATGACCGCAAAGATGGCGCCGGTCTGAATGGCAATGTCAAACACCTTCGCCTTGTCATCGTCAAAGCCCAACAGCGAGCCCGCAAGAATCAGGTGGCCGGTACTGGAGATGGGAAGAAATTCGGTCAGGCCCTCGACGATGCCCATGACAACGGCCTTGATCAACAATGCAATATCCAAAACCAACTCCTGAAGTAAAAAATGGCTGCAGCCCCCGTATTATGTGCGCAAGCAGCTCACTTATTCATAGCAATCCGCCGGCAGCATTGCGCCAGGCGATGGCTTGGCATACAGTCGCATCCACATTGTCCACCCTCTTCCTGACGAGAACTGCCATGCAACGACCCATTTACGCCTCCCTGCTCCTGCTGACGCTCGCCGCACAAGCCATCGCCCAGACCGAAGAAGTGCGCAGCACGCTGGCCGACCAGCAGGAAGTGGCGGTAACGATCTACAACGAAAACCTGGCCCTGATCAAGGACCAGCGCAAGCTGCAACTCAAACCGGGCGCCTCGGCACTGGCGTTTCGCGATGTCAGTGCCCGCATGCGGCCCGAAACCGCGCTGCTGCGCAGCGTCAGCGCACCGGGCAGCCTGTCGGTGCTGGAGCAGAACTTCGACTTTGACTTGCTCACCCCCCAGAAGCTGCTCGAAAAATACGTCGGGCGCAGCGTGAGCATCATCCGCACCAACCCCGCCACCGGACTGGAGACCACAGAACAGGCCCAGGTGCTGTCGGCCAACAGCGGCGTGGTGCTCAAGATTGGCGAGCGTATCGAGACCGGCATCCCGGGGCGCATCGTCTACAGCGACGTGCCTGCCAACCTGCGCGACCGCCCCACGCTGGTCATGTCACTGGACAACTCCGGCAGCGCGAAGCAGGACGTGGAGCTGAGCTATTTGACCGCTGGCCTGGCCTGGAAGGCCGACTACGTGGTCGAGCTCAATGCTGCCGAGGACCAGCTTGATATTTCCGGCTGGGTCACGCTCACCAATACCAGCGGCGCCACCTACCGCAACGCCAGATTGCAGCTGGTCGCCGGTGACGTCAACCAGGTCACGCCGGTGATGCAGGGGCAGATGCGCACCCTGGCGGCTCCGGCCCCAGCGGCCAAGGCACGCAGTGACATGGCCGAAGAGTCGCTGTTCGAGTACCACCTGTACACCCTGAACCGCCCCACCACCATTGCCGAAAACCAGACCAAGCAGGTGGCATTGCTGTCCGCCTCGGGGGTGCCGGCGCGCAAGGAGCTGCTGCTCAAGGGCAACGACTATTACTACCAGAGCAGCTATGGCGAACTCGGTCAGAAGATCAAGGTCGGTGTCTTTGTCGAGTTTGACAACAAGGAAAGCGCCCATTTGGGCATGCCGCTGCCCAAGGGCATCATCCGCGTCTACAAGAAAGACAAGGCGGGCAACGCCCAGTTCGTCGGTGAAGACCGGGTCGACCACACGCCCAAAAATGAAAAAGTCCGCCTCAAGCTCGGCGACGCCTTTGACGTGACGGCCGACAAGAAACAGACCGACTTCAAGAAGGTCAGCGGCACCGGCAAGTACAACTACCAGTTCGAGAGCGCCTATGAGGTGGTGCTCAAGAACGCCAAGAAAGAAGCGGTCACCGTCACCGTGCAGGAGCCCATGCCCGGCGACTGGCAGGTCTTGTCCGAGAGCCACCCGCACACCAAGGGCTCCAGCAATACCGCCGTCTGGAAGATCAGCGTGCCGCCCGAGGGCAGCAGCACGCTGGTGTACCGCAGCCTGGTGCGCTACTGAGGGCTGCATTTCGCGCTGAACAAGGGGCATTTCGCGCCACGCAGCCAGCGTGACGTCGCAAACGGGTTCTTCACGGGGGTTGGCGCTGGCACAGTTCAGCCATTACCAACCACCCACGGAGACTTTCCATGTTGATGCAGATTCTTTCCAGCACGCCCAAATGGGTGTTTGTTCTGTTCGCCGCACTGCTGTGGCTGGGTTTGCAGCAAATGCTGCCCCGCACCGTGGGCCTGAACCGCGCGACGATTCTTCCACTGGCCATGACTGGCCTGTCGCTGTTTGGTGTGATCTCGGCCTTCGGCGAGTCCCCCCTGGCACTGCTGGCCTGGATGGCCGGCGCCGCGGCCGCGTTTGCCGTGAGCCGGCAATGGCTGACCGGCGACCTCCCATACGACCCCAGCAGCCGCCGTTTTTCGTTACCCGGAAGCGCCGTGCCGCTGGCATTGTTCATGGGTATTTTCATCACCAAATATGCGGTGGGCGTGAGCATGGTCATGCAGCCCGACCTGGCACACAACAGCAGCTTCGCGCTGGCCGTCAGCACGCTGTATGGTGGCTTCAGCGGCGTTTTTCTGGCACGCGCCGCCAGACTGTGGCGCATTGCCCTGTCGGTGGCACAGCCCGTCGTGCTGCGGACAACGCGCACACCGCTCTAATGCCGGTGCAAATACCCACGCAAAGGCTAACCTAGAATCGCCCACACCATGGCCACCAACACCCCTTTGAGCCCCGACGAACTCGACCACCTGGCCCGCAAACGGGCCAACGCCAAACTGGCCTGGTATTTCCATGCGGCGGTCTACATCATCGTCAACCTGTTTGTCTTCTCCATGTCGGTGTATGGCTTTGGTCAGCGGGCCTGGTCCGTCAAACCACTGCTGGCCTGGGGCCTGGGCCTGGCACTGCACGGCGCGTCGGTCTGGCTGCTGGGTGCCGGTGGCAACCTGCGCGAACGCATGGTGCAAGGCGAGCGTGAACGCCTGCAACGCGAACAAGACCGTCGCTCCGGGCCATGAAGATCGACTGGCTCGCCAAACTGCGCCATGGTCTGCAGGCCACGGCATTTTGCCTGGCCATCTCCGGCCTGCATTACGCGTTTCGACCGGACAGGGCGTACGAGCCGTCGCTGGTCTATTCATTGTGCATTGGCATCACCTCCTGGTTGGCGATCGATTTCGGCATCCATCTGTTCCCCTCGGCCAGCAAGACCGGCTGGCCGGCCGGATGGGGCGGCAAGCTGCTGCCGCTGATTGGCCTTGCACTGGGCTACGGCATTGGAACCGCACTGGGCGACTGGTGGTTTGGCTGGTCCAGCTGGGCAGCTGCCTCGCCACAGCAGATCATCCTGTCGGGACTTCTATCGGTGGTGATCGGTACTGTCGTTACCTATTACTTCTATAGCGCCGGAAAGAGCGCCCACCTCGAACAAAAAGTTGGCGAGGCGACCCGCCTTGCCACCGAAGCGCGCCTGAAGCTGCTGGAGACCCAGCTGGAGCCGCACATGCTGTTCAACACGTTGGCCAACCTGCGCGTGCTGATTGGCACCGATTCGGCGCGCGCGCAAGACATGCTGGACCACATCATTGCCTACCTGCGCGCCACGCTGAGCGCGTCGCGCGCCAGCAGCCATCCGCTGGAGCGCGAGTTTGCGCGCCTGCGCGACTATCTGGAGCTGATGGCCGTGCGCATGGGGCCGCGCCTGCACTACGTGCTCGACTTGCCGCCTGACATGGTTGAGCAAAGCGTTCCCACGCTGTTGCTGCAGCCGCTGGTGGAAAACAGCATCAAGCACGGCCTGGAGCCCAAAGTCGAAGGCGGCACCATCACCGTGCGCGCGCTGCGCGAGGGAGCGATGCTGACCCTGCAGGTGAGCGACACCGGCGTCGGGTTTGAACGCGAAACGCAACCGTCCGCTGGCTTTGGCTTGGCCCAGGTGCGTGAACGCATGGCCGCCGCCTATGGCGAACGGGGCAGCGTCGAGCAGACATCGACGCCGGGCCACGGCACAACCATCCTGCTGCATCTGCCACTCGCTGGCGAAAAGGCCTGACCCCATGACAACACCCACAGCCCTGATCGCTGAAGACGAACACCTGCTGGCCCAGTCCCTGCAAGCCGAGCTGGCGCGCGCCTGGCCCAGGCTGAAAGTTCTGGCCACCGTAGGCGATGGTGCATCGGCCGTGCAGCAGGCGCTGGCCCTGCAGCCCGATGTACTGTTCTTTGACATTCGCATGCCCGGCATGAGCGGCCTGGAAGCCGCCGCCGAACTGGCCGAGCAATGGCCTGCCAGTGGTCCGCACGGGCGCGCCTTTCCGGCACTGGTGTTTGTGACCGCCTACGACCAGTACGCCGTGCAGGCCTTTGAGGCCCAGGCGGTGGACTACCTGCTCAAGCCCGTGCAGGCCGCCCGGCTGCAAAAGACAGTGGAAAAACTGCAGCTAGCCCTCGCCAGACCTGCGCAAGCAGCTATCGATTTTGAAGCAACCCTGGGTCAACTGCGTGGCCTGCTGGCCAGCACGGCACCAGCAGCTACCGCGCCACTGCGTGTCATCCAGGCCAGTGTGGGCAGCACCATCCGCATGGTGCCGGTGGACGATGTGCTGTGCTTCGAGGCGGCGGACAAGTATGTGCGCGTGCTCACCGTGGATCGCGAGTACCTGATCCGCACGCCGCTCAAGGAGTTGCAGGAGCAGATCGACACCCGGGTGTTCTGGCAGATCCACCGCGGCACCGTGGTGCGCGCCCTGGCGATCGAGTCCATCACCCGCGACGAAGCCGGCAAGACCTCTGTGGCCTTGCGCGGGCTCAAGGAGAAGTTTGTGGTGAGCCGGCTCTACGCCCACCTGTTCAAGGCCATGTAAGCCCTGCGCCCTGCACACAGCGCCGGCTCATACGTGAACTGGCCGCCTTGCTTATGCCGCCCGTGCACACTACGATAGCGCCCATTAGCAGTTCAACGAGACATCCCCCTATGGCGATTCAATACACCTCTGTCGCAAATGTCCTTCCCGAAAACAAGATGCGGCTCTACCCCACGCGGGTGATCAACGTCATCGGCGGGCCGGGTTGCGACAAGTCGCTGGTCACATCGGCCATCGTGCTGTTCCTGAAACTGCACGAGAAGACCATTGAGGTCATTCCCGACTTCGCCAAATCCCTGGTGTGGCAACAAAACTTTGAAGTGCTCAAAAACCAGTACTTCATTGCACAGCGCCAGTACGAAATGCTCAGCCTGCTGGACGGGCAGATCCAGTACCTGGTGACCGAATGCTCGCTGCCCCAGGTGCTGTATTACAACGAGAACTACCTGGACAACATCTGCGACATCGGCAAAACGCGCACCCAGATCCTGGACTGGTACAACCAGTGCAACAACATCAACATTGTGGTTGAACGGGGCGAGCGCAAATACATCCGCACCGGCCGTTTCCAGGACGAAGACCAGGCCCGCGCGGTGGACCGCGGCATGCTGGAGTTGCTGGATCGCGAGGGCCTGCCCTACACCTCGTTGCCGGCGGCGGTGGATGCCGTCAACACCTTTGCGGCAACCCTGCTGGACTAGCTGCCAATGGGCGACTGACGCGGGCGCAGGCCCAGTGGCACAAACTGGCTCAGGCGGGCATTGATGGCGGCCTCGTTGCGCTGCCACAGCACCCCCAGCCACACCACGCCCAGGCCCAGCAGCGTCAGCGCAAATGGAAACATCAAGCTGTCTCTGAAAACCTGGTGTGACAGATAGCCCAGATAGCCGGCCACACCCAGCGCGCCCAGCACGGTAAACACCCTGCGCCCAATGGCCGCACCCAGCAACACCAGGGCGATATTGATCAGCGCATACACCAGCTTGCCCCACTCCAGGCTGGAGTCGCGCAGGCTCAGGCCACCCCAGAACATGATGGCTCCAAACAGGTAAAGCCAGAAGGCGTAATCCTGCCGCCACTCTGGCTCCCGCGCACGGCGACTGCGCGCATCCACCCACATGGCGATGCAACAGGTGGCAATGCCAAACACCAGGGATACGTCGCGCATGAACTTCCAGTCCCAGCCCTCGCTTTGCATCAAGCCGTTGGCCAGGTCCATGCTGAGGTACCACAGGGTCACGGCAACCGGCATCACCATGAACGGCAACCGGTAGCGCCACAGCATCACCACGGCGCCGGCCAGTGTGGCAAATTCAAGCGTCATCCAGCGCCAATTGATGCGCGTGTGGTAGGCCGCATAGCTGCTGGGGCCGCCCGGTGGCCACAGGCCCATCAGGCTTTGCACGCACCACACCACCAGTGGCACCAGGCACACCGCCAGCGTGGCCAGAATGCCGGCGGGCACGGGCAGCTCTTTGGCCTTGAAGTGATCCGCCACCTTCAGGCACGCCAACCCGTACGCCAGCCCGATGGCCAGCAGACCGGCAGCGCCCATGGCCTGAAAGCCCAGCGTCATGAACAAGGTCATGGCGCCAATGGCTACCATGCCGCCAAAGTAATACAGCACATTCACAAAACTGAAGGCTGCGCCGCTGGGTGCGGCCGCGCTGTGGGCGCCGCTGAGTTGCGCCCACAGGGCCTGCGCCTGGGCCGGCGTGATGATGCCCATACGCGCTGCGTCGTGCAGGTCCTGCAGGCGCAGGTCCACGGTCATGGCAGCGGTATTCTTGAAGTCGTTGTGTTGCATCGTGCTGAAAAGGTATCACAAAGCGGTCTGGCGCCGGCAGCCTGCTGAACAGATAAGTGTTGCTAATACAGCATTAGCCATTTCAATATAAAGGTGGTATTGGTAGCATCCCTATGAGTTTGGCTCTCCAGATGCGCTATCGTGTAGGGAGTGGCACTTTGTGTCCACACCTACTTACCACTGGAGTAAATATGCTGTTGAAGTTGAATATTGTTGCGGCTGCAGTCCTTGCCCTGTCTTCCGGAATTGCGTCCGCGCAAGCCGTTGTCACCATCGCCCACGTTGGCCCAACCAGCGGTGCTATTGCCCACCTGGGCAAGGACAATGAGAACGGCGCCAAGATGGCCGTTGAAGAACTCAATGCAGCCGGTGTCACCATCGGTGGTACCAAGGTCACCCTCAAGCTGATGACTGAAGACGACGCTGCCGATCCAAAGCAAGGCACCGCAGTGGCACAAAAGCTGGTTGATGCCAAAGTTGCTGGCGTGATCGGTCACCTGAACTCCGGCACCACCATTCCCGCTTCGCGCATTTACAGCGATGCTGGCATTCCCCAGATTTCTCCTTCCGCTACCAACCCCAAGTACACACGCCAAGGCTTCAAGACAGCTTTCCGTCTGGTGGCTGACGACACCCAACTGGGTGGCACACTGGGCCGCTACGCCGTGAAAGAACTCAAGGGCAAGGCCATTGCAGTGATCGATGACCGTACCGCTTACGGCCAAGGCGTTGCAGAAGAATTCTCCAAAGCAGTTGTGGCCGCTGGCGGCACCGTGGTGGCAAAAGAATTCACCACCGACAAGGCAACCGACTTCAACTCCATCCTGACCACCATCAAGGGCAAGAAAGCCGACATCGTGTTCTTCGGCGGTATGGACGCTGTTGCAGGCCCCATGCTGCGCCAGATGAAATCCCTGGGCATCAATGCCAAGTTCATGGGCGGTGACGGCATCTGCTCCACCGAACTGGTCAAGCTCGGTGGCGACGCCATCGCTGACAGCCAGGTCTATTGCGCTGAAGCCGGTGGTGTCGAAGGCCAGGCCAAAGCCGGCATGGAATCATTCAAGACCAAGTTCAAGGCCAAGTTTGGTAGCGAAGTTCAAGTCTACGCACCCTACGTGTATGACGGCGTGAAGATCATGGTTGCTGCCATGGTCAAGGCTGGTTCTTCTGACCCAGCCAAGTACCTGCCCGTGCTGGCTGCTACCAAAGACTACGCTGGCGTAACCGGCCCCATCACGTTTGACGAAAAAGGCGACATCAAGAACGGCGCTTTGACCCTGAAGACCGTCAAGGGTGGCAAGCTGACCGAACTGGCTGTTATTCGCTAATAGCTGACACCGCATTGGCAACCCCGGTTGCCAGAGCCATAGGGCGCACCCAACGGTGCGCCTTTTTTTATGTCCGAACCGGACGGGCGGCGGTCCCGCTGCGCTGAACGGCGTTTAAAAAACCACTGCGTTGAACCAAACTTCGGCAACAGGAGTACCGGACCATGCACGCAGTAAACTTTTCACACGGTGAATCGCACGCCGACCCCGACTTTCTGACCGCCCTCATCCAGGCCAGCGGCACCTATTCCATCGTCGCCTCGCAGGACATTGTGGATGTGCGGGGCCTCAAGCTGTGGGCCAAGGGGCTGCCGGTTTCTGCCGTGCTGCAGCAGCGCCTGCTGGAGCGCAAACTGCGCAACCCCATCGAAGCCTGCCTGATGGCCGAGGACGGCGTCACGCATTTCTACCTGATGGAGCAACTCAGCGCCTTTCTGGCCAGCGACCACAGCATCGCACAGGCCCTGCGCCCCAGCGCCCTGCTGCTGGAGAAACAACTCCAGCAAATTCCCCTGCATTCGGTCGCGCAGCTGCTGCTCACCACCGCACTGGCCACCCGGCCCGGCGCCATCAACCACGCCGTGCGCGCCATGGCCCTGGCCGGCGGCATGGCCCTGGCCCAAAGCTCGCCCATGGATGTGCGCCTGGCCATGCTGGGCGGCTTGCTGCACGACATTGGCGAGGCCTACATCCAGCCGCAGTACCTGGACGGCGAAGAGCCCCTGGACCTGCTGGGCCACAAGCACATGATGGTGCACCCCCGCATTGCCCAACTGCTGCTCAGCGCCACCACCGACTACCCCGCCACCCTGTGCCGTGCCGTTGGCGAACACCACGAACGGCTCAACGGCTCGGGCTACCCGGCCCGCCTGATTGGCGACGCCATCTCGCCGCTGGGCCTGCTGCTGGCTGCGGTGGAGACCACCATGGCCCTGTCGCCCGCGGGCCAGGCGCCGCTCACCCGCGCCAGCTTTGCACTGCGCGTGGTGCCCGGCGAGTTTCCCGAGCGCTACAGCAGCGTCGTCTTCAACATGGCCCGCAACGCAAACGAACAGGTGCCGACCAACATCCACGTCCCCACCAGTGCGCTTGAACACATCAACACCACGCTGCAGCAAGCCCAGCGCACCGCCCAGGCGCTGCAAACCGGCGCGGGCAGTGCCGGGCGCGCCGCCATCGTCAAGCTGGCCCTGGAGCGCATCGCCCGCCTGCGCCAGGCCTGGAACGCGCTGGGCGTGTGGGGCCTGACCCCGAGCCAACTCACGCCCGCAGACCACTTTGAAATGGACCTGGCCGGCATTGAGCTGCGCCGGCGCCTGTTCGAACTGGAGCGCGAATGCATGCTGCTGGCCGAAGACCTGCCCCCAGCAGAAAAGACCGAACTATCCCCCATCTGGGCCGATTTGAAGCTCTAGCGCGCCTAAAATCGCTCGAATGAGCACCCCCACCCCTCCTCACGCAAAACCCGCGGCTCCGGCTGCTGAAGCCCCCAAAGTCAGCAACTTCCTGCGCCAGATCATCGAGGCCGATCTGGCCAACGGCACCTACGCCACGCGCCGCTGGGCCGGCAGCCCGGGCGACGCCGCGCACCACGCCGCAGGCCAGAGCGACCCCGCCAAAATCCGCACCCGCTTTCCGCCCGAGCCCAATGGCTACCTGCACATTGGCCATGCCAAGAGCATCTGCATCAACTTCGGCCTGGCGCGCGACTACGGTGGCGTGTGCCACCTGCGCTTTGACGACACCAACCCCGAAAAAGAAGACACCGAATACGTCAACAGCATCATCGACGCGGTGAAGTGGCTGGGCTTTGACTGGAACGGCAGCCCGGACGCCGCCCCCTACCAGGCCAGCGACTACTTCGACTTCATGTACCGCGCTGCCGAGTACTTGATTGAAGCCGGCTACGCCTATGTGGACGAACAGACCGCCGAAGAAATGCGCCTGAACCGTGGCGACTTTGGCAAGCCCGGTGTGGACAGCCCATTCCGCGCCCGCACGGTTGAAGACAATCTGCGCATCTTCCGCGAAATGCGCGACGGCAAACACGAAGACGGCGCCATGGTGCTGCGCGCCAGGATCGACATGGCCAGCCCCAACATCAACATGCGCGACCCGGCCATCTACCGCATCCGCCGCGCCACCCACCACAACACGGGCGACAAATGGTGCATCTACCCCATGTACACCTATGCGCACCCCATTGAGGACGCGCTGGAGCAAATCACCCACAGCCTGTGCACGCTCGAATTTGAAGACCAGCGCCCGTTTTACGACTGGCTGCTGGAGCGTTTGATTGAAGGCGGCCTGCTGGCTGCCCCCGCACCGCACCAGTACGAGTTTGCTCGGCTCAACCTCACCTATGTCATCACCAGCAAGCGCAAGCTGGCGCAACTGGTGTACGACCACAAGGTGCAAGGCTGGGACGACCCCCGCATGCCAACAATAGTCGGCCTGCGCCGCCGTGGCTACACGCCCGAGGCAATCCAGCTGTTTGCCGAACGCATTGGGGTAACCAAGAGCGACAGCTGGATCGACTACAGCACGCTGGAAGGCTGCCTGCGCGAAGACCTGGAAGCCAAGGCCCACCGCGGCATGGCCGTGCTGAACCCCGTCATGCTCATCCTCACCAACTGGGACGACGTGATGGGCGCCGGCCACCTGGAGCCCTGCACCCAGCCCGCCCTGCCCCACGCCGCTGAAGGAGTGGAAGTGCCAATGCGCCACTTCACCATTGGCAAAAAGGTGTGGATTGAGCGCGAAGACTTTGAAGAAGTGCCACCCAAGGGCTACAAGCGCCTGTTCCCCGGCAACAAGGTGCGCCTGAAAGGCGGCTACGTGATCGAGTGCACCGGCTGCATCAAAGACATCGACGGCGTCATCACCGACGTGCTGGCCACCGTGGTGCCCGACACCAAGAGCGGCACCCCCGGCAGCGACCTGGTGAAGGTGAAAGCCGCCATCACCTGGGTGGGCGTGGCCAACGGCGTGAACGCCGAAGTCCGCATGTACGACCGCCTGTTTTTGGACGCCCAGCCGGATGCGGGAGGCAAAGACTTCATCGAGAGTTTGAACCCGAACAGCTTGAAGGTTGTCACTGCGATTGTTGAGCCGTCATTGGCCAATGCAACGGCGGGACAGCAGTTTCAGTTTGAGCGGCATGGGTACTTTGTGGCGGATCGGGTGGACCATGTACAGGGGATCAAGCCGGTGTTTAATTTGGCGGTGGGGTTGAAGGACTCTTGGGGGAAGTAATCATCAAACTACAAACAGGCTTGCCAATGAAAGGCGCCAGTGGAACTCCTTTTTAGATTTCCGCTTAAGCGCACCCAGCCACCCACCGGGGTGAATAAGAAGATAAATAGGGAGAAGACAGCGCTGTGACAGAAGTAGGCCAACTTGAAGCGACTCACTCTGCTCGCCCGTTACTGAAGTGGGCTGGTGGAAAGCGCTCATTAGCTGCTGAGATTGTGCCGCTGCTCAAAGGGTATGGGCGCTACTACGAGCCTTTTTTTGGTGGTGGAGCAGTGTTCTTCCAGCTATCGCCCAGTGATTCTGTGCTGAGCGATCTAAACCCCGAGCTAGTTAACTGCTATGAGGTAACAAAGAGTCGTCCAGAAGAACTTATTGAAAGCCTCAGACGCCTAAAAAATACCGAAGAAACCTATTACAAGGTTCGCTCGAGTTCACCTCGCACTGCAGTTTCCAGAGCAGCGCGATTTATATATTTGTGCTCGCTTTCTTTCAATGGCATTTATAGAGTAAATCTCGCAGGGCAATTCAATGTTCCCTATGGGCGCAAGGAACACCTTGTTCCATGCGATGCAGAACTTATCCTCTCAATAAGTGAGCAACTTCAGTCCTGCGAACTCCTATGTACTGACTTTGAGGCTGCTGCAAAAAGAGCCAAGCCCGGCGATTGCGTGTATTTCGACCCACCATATACAGTTGCACATGGCAACAACGGCTTCGTGAAATACAACGAGAAGATCTTTTC
>Ga0208888_100767_pt1 | contig 13346 bp, 11 predicted proteins | sample LakWasM115_HOW13_2_FD_183929 | JGI IMG/M metagenome (GOLD analysis project Ga0208888, IMG submission 183929) | Freshwater sediment methanotrophic microbial communities from Lake Washington under simulated oxygen tension - Sediment Metagenome... | ecosystem: Environmental > Aquatic > Freshwater >...
TTGCAGAAAACCAGTATCCGCCACGCTTATGTTAACGCCATTTTGGGAATATCGATTGGTATAGCGGTTATTACCTGGACGTTGCAGCTCAACCCCTATGTTGCTGCGCGCTGGGATGCCTATCCATCACGATTTTCCTTGAATTTTTTTCTCGGCATGATCGGCTTTGCTTTTTTAATGTTACTACGGGCATTGCTGCGAGGGTTTGAAAAAAGCCCGTTTTTCTGGAGCGTTTTTATTTTCTTTGCCTCGCTGATGGGGATGACCATAGGCTATTATCCCTATATGATCCCGTCCTCGATAACACTCATTGAAGCGGCATCTTCCAGTAAGACCTTGATATTCATGCTCACCGGCATCGGTTTTTTAGTGCCGGTAATGCTTGTTTATAACGGCTATCAGTATTTTGTTTTTTCGGGGAAAATACGAATGGATGAAGATGGGGTTTGAGGCGCAATGGAACGGAAAACCGAGTTAGCGCCTTTCATGACGCGCTATAGACTAAGCACTTTGAAGCCATAAATTCCATGGTTTCAATTATCTCTGCCTGTCGAATCACGTAATGGTCTCAACTCACCTTTCGCCACCGATTCAGGTACCGAAAATGAATAACGGCCCAGCATATTAATATGCTCATACAGTAGCGGAGACAATCGGCTTACGTCTTCGTCGCTCACTGGATAGCCTCCCATACGGAGTTGGTTCAATGCCGCCTCCATATATAGTGTTCCACAAGACTATCATATTAAGTACAAGTCCGAGCGAACCCAACTGATCTTCCGGCCCTTCCCGATAATACTGACGCAACTCGCCTCGCTTTCCATGGAAGACTGCGCGGGCCACGCTGTGGCGGCTCTCTCCACGATTTAACTGGGACAGAGCGCTTCTCCGCATGGCCTCATCATCAATATACATTCGTGTATGCAGGGTCTTATCAATACGGCCAAACTCTGCGATGGCCTGCGCCAATCGGGTTGGCCTGTCACCTACTTGAAGAGTTCGCATAATGTCGGTGGCGGGTACTCTGCCAAGCTTTAAGGAACCAGCCAATCTCAACATATCGTCCCAATGGGGTGTAATTTTCTTCAAGCTGAGATGATGCATCGATATCGAATTGAGTAGACCGTAGTCAGCTTTTGGATCAAACCTCCAGAACCGCGTACCTCCGACATCGGCTAAACGCGGACTGAAACGGTACCCGAGTAAGCGAAATAAGCCGAACACCACATCACTGTATGCGCCGGTGTCGGTCATAATCTGCGTCGATTGAAGGTCTGTTTGCTGCTCGAACAACACACTTGGCCGGTCGCGGTACCTGTCCAACATAACGAATATAACCAGCGGGAGAGAGGGAACCCGACTTGATAATTTGGCTACCTCCAAATTAACCATTTAAATTGGCTGTTATTCTGGATAATTTGACTTCGCACAGGGTAATCGCACTTTTAATCCCACCAAGGGATCACCCATCTCGATGAGTTGGGCGGCTCGTTCTTTTATGTCAAATAATCCAGGTTGGCGTGGCGGTTTCATCGGCGATGTCTCTTGGTAGGATACCGCTATTATCTCATTTTGGTGCTATCTCTGCGTATCCAAAAATCACTAAGGACGAGGGAATTATTAGAAATGCCCTAAAGTAAGGAACAACGAGTTCGAAATTTCCGATGACCTCAAACACCCGCAAACGCCAACGGCCTAACGAGGCCGCAGCAATCCATCTTAACGCGAAACAGCCTCCCCCGACTTTACTTCAATTCGCTGACGTTTTTCCGTGCCGGGCCAATGCCGCGGTTGCCGAACCAAGTCAACGATACGGCGGGCAATACTCAAAATGTCGTCGATAGCGGTATAAACCACCGGAATCACCACCAAACACAGCGCGGTCGAAGTCAGCAAGCCGCCAATCACCGTGATCGCCATAGGCGCTCGGAAACTGGGGTCTGCACCCAGGCCCATCGCTATCGGCAACATGCCGGCTCCCATGGCGATCGTCGTCATCAGGATGGGTTGCACCCGTTTTCGGCAACTATCGATTACCGCGTCCACCCGGCTCATGCCGTGTTCCCGGCGAGCGATAATCGCATATTCGACCAACAGAATGGAGTTTTTGGTCACCACGCCCATCAGCATCAACAGACCAATCACGCTAGGCATCGCGAAACTGCTGCCGGTCAATAGCAAGGCCAAAAACGCCCCACCCAGCGATAAGGGCAGCGCCACCAGTATTGTCACCGGCTGACTGAAATCGCCGAACAACAGCACCAACACCACGTAGATGCTTAAGACCCCAATTGCCATTGCCCCGCCAAAACTACCGAATAACTCATTCATCCGCTCCGCGTCACCCGATTCTATCATCCTGACGCCGAACGGTAGATTTTGGATGGCTGGCAATTGAATGACTTCGGCTAGCACGTCACCGACCATGCGCTCACCTAGCTCGATTTCAAAGGTGGTATTGCGCATCCGATCCAGTCGGTCGATCTTTTGTAAGCCGCCAGCCAAACGAATGTCGGCCAGTGTGGCGAGGTTGACACTGCCGCCGCGTCCCACCCGCAGCTGGCCGATTTCGTCCAGGCTGTGTCGCAAGGACTCGTCCAGCCGCACCCGGATCGGAATTTGCCGCTGCGGCAAATTCAGCTTGGGCATGACATTGGAGTAATCACCGTAACTTGCCACCCGGACGACCTCGGCTAACGCCTCGACCGTGACGCCCAACTCCGCCGCCTTGTTGAAATCCGGGATAATCTGTATCTCCGGACGTTGCAAACTGGCGCTGGATGTTATGTTGCCCAGGCCTCGGACTTGGCGCAACTCGACTTCGACTGTATCGGCGGCCCGACGCAAAGCCTGCGGGTCGTCGCTGGCCAGCGTCAGTTGCAGTTTTTCGCCGCTGCCGCCGGCACCGACGGCAATTCTGACGCCCGGCAGATCCGCCAGTTTATCGCGTATCGCCGCTTCGACGACCGCCTGTTTATACGGACGTTCGGCGCGGTCGCGCAGGCTCAGGGTCAACGTCGCCTTGCGCACCTCATAGCTGGTGCCGCCGGCGTCCGCGCCGCCACTACCGCTGTTGACAACACCGGCCGCCGTAAAAACTTGGGTGACGTCCGGTAACTCGCGCAAGCGGCGTTCGGCTTCGGCCGCGACTCTGCGGGTTTGCGCCAACGTGCTGCCGGGCGGCAATTCCAACGCGACCTTGGTTTGACTGTTGTCCGCCGCCGGCACGAATCCCTTGGGCAACAAAGGCATCAGACTCAGCGAACCGATCACGAACAAGGCCACGCCGGCCCCAACCATCTTGCGGTGCGTCAGACACCATTGCACCGCACTCAGATAAGCCCGCATAGCCGGACTGTCGCCGCTGTCACGTTCGGGATGGGGTTTGAGGAGATAGGCCGCCATCATTGGCGTCAGCAAGCGCGCCACCAACAGCGACACCAATACCGCGGCGGCGGCGGTCATGCCGAATTGCCTGAAGAATTTGCCGGCTATGCCGCCCATGAACGCGGTCGGTAAAAACACCGCCACCAGCGTGAAAGTGGTGGCGATCACTGCGAAGCCAATTTCGTCGGCGGCGTCCATCGCCGCCTGAATAGGTGTCTTGCCCATCCGTAAATGTCTGACGATGTTTTCGATTTCGACGATGGCGTCGTCCACCAAAATTCCGACCACCAAAGCCAAGGCCAGCAGCGTGAGAATATTCAAGCTGAATCCCAGATACCACATCGCAGCAAAGGTCGGCAGGATGGACAACGGCAAGGCGACCGCCGCGACCAGTGTCGCCCGCCAATCCCGCAAAAACCACCAGACCACGACGACGGCTAAGAACGCGCCTTCGTAGAGCAAATGCATGGAGCCGGTGAAATTATCTTCGACCGGCTTGACCGTGTCGAAGGCCTCGCGGATTTGCACTTGCGGATGGCTGGCGGAAAAGTCGGACAGCGCGGTGCGAACCGCTTCGGCGACCGTCAATTCACTGGTACCCTTGTTACGGACGATGTCGAAGCCGATTACCGGCTTGCCGTCCAGCATCGCAAAGGTCGAGCGCTCGGCGATGGTGTCGGCGACGCTGGCGATTTGATCCAGTTTGATATGGCTGCCGTTGCCCAGCGGGATGTCCAAGTTATGCAGTTCGCCGGCTGTCGCCACTCGGCCCAAGGTACGCACCGATTGCACGCTGCCGCCGATGTCGCCGCGGCCGCCGGAAGCATCCTGCTGTATTTTCTTCAACTGCGTTGACACCTCGCTGACCAACGCCCCCAAGCCGGCCATCCTGACCAGGTCCAAATCGACATGCACCTCGCGGTCGACGCCGCCAATGCGGGTTACCTTGCCGACGCCGGTCACCGCCAACAAGCATTTGCTGATGTCGTTATCGACGAACCACGACAGTTCCTGTTCGTCCATGTTATCGGCGTTAACGACATAGGTCAGGATCGCGCTGCCCGACGTCGTAGTCTTGGACACGATGGGCGCGGCCATCGCCGAGGGCAAATCGGAGCGGGCGCCGTCCACCGCGTTGCGCACCTGATTCAGCGCCTCTTCGGCGTTTTTGTCGATATTAAACTCGACCTTGATAGTGATCGAGCCGTCGGTGATCGTGGTGCGCACGTGATCGACGCCGCCGATGGCCGCAATTTTGTCTTCGATCTTGAGTGCCACTTCGGTTTCCAGCTGCCCCGGCGCGGCGCCTTCCAAGGTCGCGTTGACGGTAATGGTCGGCACGTCGATGTCTGGAAGATTTTGTTTGCTCAATTGCTTGAGTCCTATGCCGCCCAGAATGGACAACACGGCGAACAATAAGAGACTGGGAACCGGTTTGCGGATGGCCCATACAGAAAAATTCATAGTCTTGCTCCTGCGCCTCAAGGTACGCGATGCGTAGCCTTCGGACGGTAAAATGGGGATGTTTTCGAAATTGCCGGTTAACTAGTTGGGTGACACACTGACGATGTCGCCGTCCTTCAAAAATGCGCCGCCACTGGCAACCAAGCGGGCATCGGGGACTATGCCCTCGCGAATTTCCACCCAGTCGCCAGCGCGGCGGCCGGTGACGACGCTACGTTGAATCACTTTGTTGACCGAATAGCCGGCCGCGTCGGGTCGGTCGACTATTTCGAACAGATAATCGCGGCCATCCCGCAATACCAAGGCGGTTTGCGGCACGACCAGCGCCGCTTGCTTGCCGACCCGAATACTGCCTTGCAAATACATGCCCGGCTTCGCGACGGCGTTGGGAATATCGATGTAAACCAGCGCGTTGCGGGTGTTGTCATCGACGGTCGGCGCGGTCATCCGCACTCTGCCGATTATGCTGCCGCCCTCCGGCAAGCCCAATTCAACCGGTTGGCCGGTCCGGATTTGCGCCAGCTGTTGAGCATTAACTTCGGATCGCCACTCGACGCGTCCCTGGCGTACCAACCGGAACAACTCAGTGCCTGCCGCCACGACATCGCCAAGGCTGGCGCTGCGCGACGATATGACGCCATCGTCCGGCGCGACGATATGGGTCTGACTCAAGCGAATCCGCTGATTTTCCAGCTCTGCTTGAGCCAAGGCCAGATCGGCCCGGGCGGTTTGCTCGGCGATCAGATACTCGTTGATTTTCTGCGACGACAACGCGCCGCTGTCCTGAATTTCACGGGCGCGCGCGGCGTCGGCTTGGGCCTTGGCCAGATTGGCCCGGCTTTTCTCGACCGCAGCCTGTTGTTTGTGCAATTCGGCGACGACGGTTCCGTCGGCCAATATCGCCAAATCTTGGCCGCGCTTGACTCGGCTGCCGACATCTACCAGCATCTGCTTAATCCGCAGGCTGCCGATTTCGGGGCCTATCTTGGCTTCCTGCCAAGCGGCCACCGCGCCGCTGACCTTGATCGTCACCGGCCAGTCCTGCTGTGTCGGCGTTAGCGTCTCCACTGCCAGCACCGGCTTGGGCTTGGCCGCGACCGCCGCCGGGGCCGGTTTGCCGGTGACGGCCAGCAAGGCGATGGCTAGGCCAGCCAGCGTCAAGCCGGCTATCCATGTCCGACGCGGGTTAAGATTTTGCAGGATGTTCATAGTTGCTTCTCGTTCTGGTTGTTGTCGGCGCTCAATTGCTGGCCGTCGTCGGCACGCCAGCCGCCGCCCAACGCCTTGTACAGTGCGATCCAGTACTGCACACGACTTTGTTGTTGGGTGATGTGGCTGATTTCCTGATTGATCATCTGGCCGCGGGCATCCTCCAGTGACAGCAGACTCAAGCCGCCAGAGCGCCAGTTGATCTCGGCGGCCTGGAAATACTGGCGATATTGCTCGGCACTGCGGCCTTCGGCGATTTCGCGCTGCTCGGCGCCTCTCAGATTGACCAGAGCTTGTTCGACTTCCTTAATCGCGGCGCGAATATCACTCTGATAAGTGGCCAACGCGCCGGCATAGCCGGCTTCGGCGCTATCGACCTTGGAGCGCAGTTCGCCGCCGTCGAATATCGGCAAGGTGATGGTGGGGCCTATCGACCAGGTATTGCTGCTCAACGTCAACCCAGTCGTTTCGGTTTTGCGCTTGCCGATCGAACCGGTCAGGCTGACGCTGGGATAGCGTTTGGCGACCGCGCTGCCGATGTCGGCGCCGGCCGCCGCCAGTTTGCGCTCGTCGGCGGCCAGATCCGGACGTTGCGTCAGCAGATCGGCGGGCACGCTATCGACTTGAAATTGCGCGGGCGTCGGTATGCCACGGCCGCCGGCCAAAAGCGCGCACAATTCCGGCTCGGCCAGATCGGTCAGCGCCACCAGCGATTTGACCATCTTGTCACATTCGACGCGTTGCGCGATCAAACTCGATTCGCTGGCATACAGGCTGGCTTCAGCTAATACCGCGTCGGCTGGCGCGGAAAGGCCGGCCCGGGCCAGGACGGTGGTCAGCCGCGAAGTCTCCTGTTTCGAGGCGATGGCATTTTGGTAGGCGGTTGCCGAGAGTTCGCACGCCCGGTAACCAACGTAGTCGCTCGCCACTTCCGCCGCCAAACTGACTTTGGCGTTGTGCCAAGTTAATTCATCGGCGGCCAAACGGGCCTGCTCGGCCTGCCGGCTGAATTCGAATTTGCCGAATAAATCCAGCTCCCAATTGGCATCCAGACTTCCAGACAGGATTTGGGTAATGCCGCTGCCGAAGCTGGCGCTGGTGCCGGTAGCGGTTTGCGAGGTACTGCCGGAAGCACTGCCGCCCTTAGAGCGACTGTAGGCAGTTTTACCGGTCAGGCTTGGCAGACCTCCGGCTTCGGCGCCCGCCAAGCTGGCGCGTGCCGACGCAATACTCGCCAAGGCCTGGCCCAGCGTCGGGTTGTCCTTCTCGGCGGTCTGCAACAAACGCGTCAATATCGGGTCGTCAAACTGCCGCCACCAATCGAATAATTCATTCGAGCGACCGTCATCCGCCCGCTTGGCTTGCCAATGCTCCGGGGTCTTGATCGCCGGCCTGACATATTCCGGAAACGCGCTGCAACCGGCCATAAGCCCGCTGCCGGCCGCGATCGCCATCAGTGCTACTCTCATGGCGCCCACTGCTCGGCAATGCCATAGCCATATAAGAACACTAGCACCACGAAAGCGACGCTTGCCTTGGCGTCCCAGTCGGCTTCCAGATAACCGAACAAAGCCTTGTTTCTAGGCTCAGCGAACAGCATTTCCAAAAACAGTACCAATCCTGCGCCGGCAGCTTGACATGTTGGCGCAGGTAACCGGCAATCGCGTCTTGTATGTACTTAGGTTCGGTGGTTTCCATCCGTTCGTTCAGTTCCTGAAAGTGCATCACTTCGGGAACTCCCATCCGGAAAATGACATCATGTCGGGCTGTATTACTCTATTCAACATTTTTTCGCCCAGAGCAATCAAGCCCTCCCGACAAGGCATTTGCTCCAGGTGCTCGATATTCTGCAATTCGGAAATATCGTATCGACCGAGGTCAGTATCAATTCGGCCTAGTTTTTGTAGCGTTCGTAAATCGTCCGTGTGGAAACCCAGGCCGTAGCGGCGATTTTGGCGATGCTGGCGTTGGCAAAGCCTTCGCACATGAATAACTCCAAGGCCAGATCCAGCAAATACCCGTTGCGCTCGCTCCGGTACCGGCTTTAGGGCGCCCCGCTTTTGCAACCGATTCGCTAAGCGACGCGAACCAAAGCACAGTTTGTTGTCGGTGATAATTTGCCCACACTTATTCTGAAAGCAGCCTAAAAGCTTTGTTGTCTTCGTTACTAGCTGTTTTGATGAAAATAGTTTGTAGTGTCGTTGAGTTTCAGCGGTCATTTTCCTGAACATCGACTATTTTGTCTGAATAAGTTTTCCGCGAAAAGTAGGAATTTTTGAAAAACTCATAACGGTCTATTGCTGCTTCGTCGACGATTTTTCCCTTTTCCAGATTATCGGATCGTTTATCGATGGCATTAAGTGCTCCCGATACCCCTGTTATGGCAAATGACGCGCCAAGGTAGGTAGTCGGATTTAATGCAGCGTTGCCCGCTAAGCCATATACGCCTCGGACTGAGCTTGGACCCACCAACGGCAATACCAAATAAGAACCCGTGTCCACCCCCCATACAGCAAGTGTTTTATCGAAACTTTCGTCGTGTTTGGGTAAATCCAGCATTGTGCCTACATCAATGAATCCACCCAAGCCGGCGGTGGTATTGATCAGCAGTCTGGCGCTATCCATACCGAATTGAGAAAAATTTCCTTGCAAGGCGCCGTTGGCAATAACACCGATATCGCCTATGTTGCTAAAGAAATTACTGACACCCTGATTTGCAAAATCAGGCATTACCCATCTGTAACCCTCTGCTACGGGTTTCATAACGTAATCATCTAGGTTGTCGTTAAACGACTGGAATTTTCTGTTGTAGCTTTCATACGGGTCTCTAGGATCTGTTGTCGGCGTTGAAGCGCAAGCGGTTAACAATGCCAGCATTCCGACCGCGCACAATGTTTCATGACTCTTAAATTGCATAGTGATTAATCCTCTTGAGTTAAAAGTAAAGTGACGTTGGAGAACGTATTCAAAAAGTAAAAGTTGCACCAATATGTGTTTGGGACTATGACGGCAATGTGTGTGCGGATGGAAAAAACATCAAACACTCAATGCGTTAGCAACCCGGAATAAGCGGCATATAACGCCAATAACTAAACCATACGGTATGGTTAATACTAAACTTGACGCATCTCCTTTGTCAAGTAAAACTATACCCATTGGTTTAGTTAAGGAGTTCACCTTGAGAAAAAAAGCCCGGCACGTCGCCAAACTATTTTGGATGCAGCAAAGCAACATTTGAGAGATTAGGTTTTGAACGTACAACTATGACCGTTATTGCCGCTCTGACTGGCGCATCAAAGGCAACTTTATATAGTTACTTCAGTTCAAAAGATGAGTTATTCGTAGAATCAGTAGAGTCTTCCGCCGACCAACACAAAGGAATGCTTCAGAATATATGCGAAGGCGGATCGGCAGACATTTACAATGATGATGTACGCTTGACTATTGCTCTGCTTCAGCCATTGGAAGATATTGCTTCAACTTTAAAACTGCTCGGTGAACGTGTATTAGGTACTTTCTTTACGCCCCAAAAATTAGCGGTGAGGCGTATGATTATTTCATCGTCAAGGGATAGAGAGATTGGTAGGCTTTTTTATGTGCCCAAGGCTCTACGGAATTTTCGGCGGTTAGGGCTTAGAACCCAATTCAAGAGCTTATCAAAAATATTATCGCTAGTTTTGAAATCGATATTTCGTCTGTATGCCGCTGATACCAATGGCTACAGGGGTGTTGTGAAACAAACTTGTCAATTAGCCTAAAATATTTTTCAGTAAACAGCTTGTAGTTTTCTATGCTGAATTATTGTTTAGTGGCTTCTAAGTAATAGCCTTTTGAGGTCATGCAGGATTGCATAGGCTCATTTTTTCTCATTGCATTATTTTGGCATTCTGAAAAATCTCGTTGAGCCTGTTTGTCGGGTATATTCGGATTCATCCAAACAGTCTTGGCACAACCAGACGTTAATACAACGATTACCACTAATAAAATGGTTGATATGTTTTTTTTCATAATTTTTATGTGCTCTTCATTATATAAATAAGTAATTATGTAATTCTTTAGGAGTGAAATTTTTTCAACTGCTCCACCCTATATCAGATAAGATGCCCTCTATTCAGAGTTTGCTAGCTTATTTTTATTAATTCATGCATCACCCGGTAAAGTAAAATACAGAAAGTCAATGGCTTTTTGTACATTGTTTTACAAGCCACTATGACTTTTTTTGTGCATAGGTATTATGCAAGGACTTTTTATTTATTTTCCCATGCAGCTAATGTAGCTTTGCCTTGCTGTGTCAGTCTTTAGTACATTCCTCCTGGTTCGATGAGTTTTTTATCAACAAGCTCAACCAAAACATTTACACTGATGTTAAGTCTACTATGGTGAATCCATCCTCCCGTCCTTAATTCCTCTATACTGCTAATTCCTGTTAGTCTTTAATTAAGGGTAGGTTGCACTCTTGAAACCACATTAAGCGGCGTTAATTCACTATCAAGAAACACTATGATCATAACTATAGCCAGCGCCATGAACTGAGTGAATCTGCTCTAGGTCTTACGCATTCGCCAGTAGATTTCCCCGCCCAAGGCGGGGAAAAGAGCACCAAAAAGCAAATTAAACCGTAGCCAAACTTTATAATTTTCAAGAAATGATCCACTTTTCCGCAGAAGGAAAGCTCCAGAAATAAAATCAAGACATAGCCCGCTGCTATTCGCCATGTTTTTTACGCGTTGCGGTGAAAATACACTAACGTGGCCGAACTTCGATGCGGTAAGACGGATTTTCTTCTGCCAATAGGATGCCAGCCATTTTGGTGTGACTGGAAAGCCGCTAATTATCACACCACCTGGTTCTAGTGCAGCAGATAGCCGCTGAACTAATTGTTCTGGCTCAAAGAGATGTTCAAGAAGATGGAGTACAATAATCACATCGTATTCTTCATCCAAGAAAAAACCAGGCAAGTCAACATTAGCCTCGATCTGTCTTGTATAACCAGACTCTAGTAATTCGGGTTGTAGCCTACAATCGACGGCTACCCAGCAAGCAATGTCAGCAATGTCAGCAATCCCGGCATCATGGGTGAAACGTAGCATTTGCCCTCTGTCAACGCCAATCTCACATATGCGTAAGGGGCGTCCAAGCCGAATTCGCTCTTCTAGAATCAGGTTGTACATGAACCAATAACGTAGTAACTTCATCGGATAGCGAGTGGTGCGAGGTTTGGTAAAAATGTCTTTTACCCAGTCCTGGGCATCTATAATAGATAGACTCCAATTCCACGCAGAATATAATGATGTTATTGATGGAATTAGTATGGATTTATGCATATTCATTTGTAAAATAGTCAGTTTAATAATTTTCCAAAACTTGCTGAGTTTCTTTCTTTATTGATGTGAAAATAATCTATATAGACAGTAAGTGCTAAACAAGCTAATAACGGCAATGAGTGTGCGGTTGGAAAAACATCAAACACTCAAGCTGTAGCAACCTGGAATAAGGAATAAGCGCCATATCGCATCGATAACTAAACCATATGGTATGGTTAATGCTAAGCTTGACATAACTCCCTTGTCAAGTAAAACTATACGCATTGGTTTAGTTAAGGAGTCAACGTTGAGAAAAAAAAGCCCAGTACTTCGCCAAACTATTTTGGATGCAGCAAAGGCAACATTTGAGAGATTAGGTTTTGAACATACAACTATGACCGTTATTGCGGCTCTGGCTGGCGTATCAAAGGCAACTTTATATAGTTACTTCAGTTCAAAAGATGAGTTATTCATAGAATCAGTAGAGTCTTCCGCCGACCAACACAAAGGAATGCTTCAGAATATATGCGAAGGCGGATCGGCAGACATTTTCAATGATGATGTACGCTTGACTATTGCTCTGCTTCAGCCATCAGAAGATATTGCTTCAACTTTAAAACTGCTCGGTGAACGTATATTAGGTACTTTCTTTACGCCCCAGAAATTAGCGGTTAGGCGTATGATTATTTCATCGTCAAGGGATAGAGAAATTGGTAAGCTTTTTTACGAACGTGGCGCAGGAAAAGGTATGAAAATTTTGGAGGACTATTTCGCAGCCGCTATCAAAGCCGGTCAGTTGCGTCCAGCCGAGCCTCGGGTGGTAGCGGCTCATTTTCGAGGATTATTGGAATCGGAAGTGTTTGAACCATGGTTGCTGAACATCTTGCACGAACTTCCACCTGACTTAATTCATGATGTTGTCGATCGTGCCATCGAAGTTTTTATGAGGGCATATGGCCCAGAGGGCAACTGAAATCGGATGGAAATAGTTGTAATGACCAGCAATCAGCGCAATTTTCGACCGGAATTATCTGCAACTGACGGGTATGTTCAAACCGACATTATTTGCTATTTCGTATTTAAATGATTCTATCGCAAATAGTAGCCGTCTGAGATAGAGTTGACTCATTTTGTAGATAACGAGTAGTTTTAAAGGCGCCCATTACCCGAATATGCTGTGCACTGTATATTTCCGGGGATGGGCAATAATAGCCAATTTGTTGTCACTCTCCGGTGAAAAGCTTCCATCACTTCGCCCGGCAGCCAGTCCAGATCTTGTGGCGTCAAGACGGTTTCTCTCTTGCCGTTTAACTAGATCCAGTCGTAATGGCGACGGTTGTTAGCCAGAATGAAGGCTAGGTATAGCGGCCCCCGATGAGCGCCACATGAAACGACATTCGTTTTTGCCACCAAACTCTGAGTGGACGTGCATGAACTCACATAAATCCGGTCGATCAGTGACCAATGGTCGGGCTTGGGTAATTTGATCGTCTACCGGTTGGTCGGATTGAAATAGGGGGCTAAGCCCAAACCCCGGTAATTTTGAAAGTTACGCTTACTTTTACCACCCTATATTGAAGATCCTAATGGGACTTTAGTGACGTTTGTTTAAATACGCCCCATTACTACGCTGGGTCGTAATTCCTTTTCGGTACCGGAATCGGTGGCGAAAGGTGAGTTGAGACCATTACATGATCCGACAAGCAAAAATAATTGAAACCATGAATTTTAACGATTAAAAGACTTTTTCCTATAGCGCGCCATACAAGGCGCTAACTCGGTTTTCCGTTCCATTGCGCCTCAAAACCCAAGATGCCGGCTAGCGGAATCAATGGGGGGCAATCCCCATTGATTATGCTTTCGCAGGCCGCGCTCGCGATATAACACTCACCTGAGAACCCGCGGATAAACGGTTATATAGTATTAGAATGCGGCTTCTGTTTTTCAGGCGGAGCCGCTTTTTCCAGCTGACGGCGAAATTCG
>Ga0208888_100769_pt1 | contig 13335 bp, 11 predicted proteins | sample LakWasM115_HOW13_2_FD_183929 | JGI IMG/M metagenome (GOLD analysis project Ga0208888, IMG submission 183929) | Freshwater sediment methanotrophic microbial communities from Lake Washington under simulated oxygen tension - Sediment Metagenome... | ecosystem: Environmental > Aquatic > Freshwater >...
TGCCCATGGCCATGCCCACATCGGCCGCCGCCAGCGCGGGGGCATCGTTAACGCCGTCGCCCACCATCGCCACAATATGGCCCCCACGCTCCGCCGCTGCGCTGGGTCGCTGCCCCCCGAGGGGGCTTTCGCGCCTTGGGGCGGCCCGGCGGCGCTCATGGTGCTTGCCATCGCTGCCCTGTTGCAGCGCCGCCACCTTGGCGGCCTTGTCGCCCGGCAGCACCTCGGCCATCACCTCGCCCGCGGCCGGGTCCAGCCCCAGGCGCCGGGCCATGGCCTCGGCCGCGCCCCGGTTGTCGCCCGACACCATCACGGTGCGAATGCCGCGCGCCTTGAGCGCCGCCAGCGCCTCGCGCGCGCCCGGCTTGGGTTCGTCGCCAAAGGCCATCACCGCGCGCAATGCCAACCCTTCTGTGACCCGCTGGGCCACGGCGGACACCGTGGCGCCTTCGCGTTGCAACGCCTCCGCGCGGTCTGACAACGGGCCCAGTGCCACCCCCAGCTCCTGCATCCAGCGCAGGCTGCCCACCAGGTAGCTCTGGCCGTCCACCTCGCCCTCGGTGCCGCGCCCGGGCACAGCGCGCACGTCCTGCGCGGTGGCCACGCTGATCTGCCGCTCGCCCGCAGCCGCCACCACGGCACGCGCCAGCGGGTGTTCGCTGCCGCTTTGCACCGCAGCCACCGCCGCCATCACGGCCGCATCGTCGAAGCCTGGCACCACCTCAAACGCTGTCAGCCGGGGCTGGCCCACGGTCAGCGTGCCGGTCTTGTCAAAGGCCACCGTGTCCACCTTGTGCGCCAGCTCCAGCGCCTGCACGTCCTTGATCAGGATGCCGTGTTTAGCCGCCACGCCCGTGCCCGCCATGATGGCCGCGGGCGTGGCCAGCCCGAGCGCACAGGGGCAGGCAATCACCATCACGGCCACGGCGTGGATCAGCGCCGCCTCCAGCCCCGCGCCCATGGCCAGCCAGCCCGCCAGGGTCACCAGCGCCACCACCAGCACCACCGGCACAAAAATGGCCGACACCTGGTCCACCAGCCGCTGGATGGGCGCCTTGGCGGCCTGCGCGTCTTCCACCAGCCGGATGATCTGGGCCAGCACCGTCTCGGCACCCACGGCCGTCACCGCCATCACGATGCGGCCATCGCCGTTGATCGAGCCGCCCGTCAGCGCCGCGCCCACGTCGCGCGCCACCGGCAGGGGCTCGCCGGTCAGCATCGATTCATCCACCTGCGTGTGGCCCTCGTGCACCGTGCCATCGACGGGGATGCGCTCGCCAGGCCGCACCACCAATTGATCGCCCACCAGCACCTCAGACACCGGCACATCCACCTCGCCCTGCTTGGTGAGCAAATGAACCACATCCGGCCGCAGCGCATGCAGCGCGCGGATGGCGGCCGTGGTCTGGCGCTTGGCGCGCGCCTCCAGCCACTTGCCCAGCAGCACCAGCGTGACCACCACGGCCGAGGCCTCGAAGTACAGATGCGGCACATGCCCCGGGTGGTCTGAGGGCGCCGTGAGCCACAGCCACATCGACAAGCCCCAGCCCGCACTGGTGCCCAGCGCCACCAGCAAGTCCATGTTGCCACTCAGCGCCTTGGCCGCATGCCAGCCCGCCTTGTAAAACCGCGCCCCCAGGATGAACTGCACCGGCGTGGCCAGCACAAACTGCACCCAGGCGGGCAGCATCCAGCGCTGGCCGAACAGGTCACCGATCATGGGCAGCACCAGCGGCGCCGACAGCAGCAGGCCAATACCCACGGGTAAAAAGCCGGCCCAGGGCGACAAGTCCTCCGGAGCATCCTCCTGCCCCGCCGCACGCGGCTCGTAGCCCGCATTGCGCACCGCGCGGCGCAGGACCGCCTCCATGGCCGCGGCGTCAGCGCCTACCTGCGTGACAAAGGCAATGCGCGCAGACTCGGTCGCCAGATTGACCGAGGCCTCCTGCACGCCCGGCACCTTGCGCAGCGCGCGCTCCACACGGCCCACGCAGCTTGCGCAGGTCATGCCAGAAATGCCCAGGTCCAGCGAGTGCACAGACCCGGGCGCGGTGTTGAGGGGGGTGGTGATGGTGTTCATGGCCGGGATGCTGATCCTTGACGTGATGGCAAGGTCAAGCATTGATATTGATCAACCCTCACATCATGAGTGTCTTGAGCGATGTTTGACTCTGCCACGATGTCAAGCTTCAACATTCGCTTCGGTCGCATCCACGGCCACATTTCCAAACCCAACAAGGACACACCATGGCAACCAACACCACCACCTTCCAAGTACAGGGCATGACCTGCGGCCACTGCGAACGCGCCGTCACCCAGGCCGTGCAGCAGATAGATCCCAACGCCCAGGTGCGCATCGACCGCGCCAGCGGCAAGGTGGACGTGGACAGCACCGCCCCCCGCGAGGCCCTGGCCGCCGCCATTGCCGAAGAAGGCTACACCGTCGCGGCCTGAGCGCCGCGCCACCATGCACCCAGCGAGGGCCACACCATGACCACGCCCCACTCCCCCCATGCCTCGCATGTAACGCCAACCGCGCGCGCCAAGGCCGCTGCACCCCGCGCCACCACCTGGCCCGTGCCCATCGGCGTCGCTGCCAAGCGCGCAGGCATCTCGGCGCGCATGGTGCGGCACTACGAATCGCTGGGCCTCATCAACGGCGTGGCGCGCACCGACAGCGGCTACCGCCAGTACACCGAGGCCGACGTGCACGCCCTGCACTTCATCCGCCGCAGCCGCGACCTCGGCTTTTCGATGGAAGAAATCGCCGAACTGCTGGGCCTGTGGCACGACCGCGGCCGCGCCAGCAGCCAGGTCAAACGCATCGCGCAGCAGCATATTGACGACCTGAGCGAACGCATCGCCCAGATGCAGGCCATGCAGCGCAGCCTGCAAACGCTGGTGTCCTGCTGCCAAGGCAACGACCGGCCGGACTGCCCCATCCTGGACGACCTGGCAGCGGGGCAGACAGAACAACACGCCCCCCGGGCATCGCGCAAAACGCTACCAAATCAATAGCTGCTTGCGCATGTTCCACTAGCGCTTGGAGCGGTTTTTCTTTGAAATCTGTGTGGGCAGGCCCGTCAGGCACCCCCCAAACGCGCTGGAGCCTTGACCTTGCCAACTGCCGTTTTGCGGCGGGGTGCGGACGCTGGCGCGGCACCCGTGTCCGCGGCTGAAACCGGGGCCTGCGCAGGCCGCCGCAGCACCCCATCACACAGCGTCGCAATGCACTGCTGCGCCACCTGCTCGGGCGTGTATTCGCCATCGGGCTGGTACCAGCGGCCGATCCAGCTCAGGGCGCCAGCAATCACAAAGGCTGTCATCTTCGGGTCGCAGGGCTGCAGCGATCCTTCGGCCACGCCCTCGGCCACCAGGCGGCGAAATTCCTGGTCGATGGCGGACTTGAGGCGGCGCAGCTCCTTGCGGCTTTCGGGGGGCAGCTGCTCGTCGCCCACGCGGATCAGGCACATGCCGAAGTCCATGGTGACGATGCGCGCGTACACCTGCATGCAGGTCATGAGCTGGTCAATGGCCTTGCCGCCCGCTGCACGCGAGGCATCAATCCCCTCCAGCATCATCGTGAGGCCCTTGCTCACGCACTGCAGCAGGATCTCGTCCTTGTTCTTCACGTAGTAGTACAGCGTGGGCTTGGTCACGTTCAGGCGCGCGGCGATGTCGTCGAGCGAGGTGGCGTGAAAGCCGCGCTCGTTGAACAACTGGGCCGCCGCCTGCAGCACGGCATTGCGCTTGGCCTCGCGCTGGCGCTCGCGGTGCGACACCGGGGGCCAGGGAGACGCCGCAGCGGTCGGGGCTGGCGCAGGGGCGGGTGGGGCCGAGTCAACCTTCGCGGTTTTTTTGACCGGCTTGGCCAGCTTGACCTGTTTGGCAGCGGGTGCAGAAGACGGCGCTGCGGCGATGGGGGTGGCGCTGCGGCGGCGGGTTGCCACTTTGGCGTGGGGCATGGATGGCAGTTCCTCGGGAAAGTACGGATGCTGATGAGGGTCGCGGCTTCCAGAATCTACTTGCGAGTAAACAGTTTACGCACAAGTAGGAAATTTGCGCTGGGTTCCATCGAAATTTCTGTCAAAAGCTGCAGTCAACCCGTATTAGAAAGCCAATGGAGACAACCCCTTCCGGCCCCGCTGCTGCCACGCCCCTGCTGCAGGTGCAGGGCGTTACCTTGGCGTTCGGTGGCGTGAAGGCGCTGACCGGCGTAGGCTTTGACGTGCAGCCCGGCTCCATCACCGCCGTCATTGGCCCCAACGGTGCGGGCAAGACCTCGCTGTTCAACACCATCTCGGGCTTTTATCGGCCCAGCCAGGGCTCCATCCGCTTTCAGGGGCAAGACATCACCCGCGTGCCCGCACCGCAGCGCGCCAAGCTGGGCCTGGGCCGCAGCTTTCAAAACATCGCGCTGTTTCGCGGCATGACAGTGCTCGACAACATCAAGCTCGGCCGCCACGCGCACCTCAAGACCAATGTGCTTGATGCATTGCTGTACTTCGGCCGCGCGCGCCGCGAAGAGGCCGAACTGCGCCGCGACATCGAGGAACGCATCATCGACTTTCTCGAAATCGACCACATCCGCCACGCACCCGTCTCGGCCCTGCCCTACGGCCTGCAAAAGCGCGTGGAGATGGCCCGGGCCCTCGCCATGCAGCCGCAGATCCTGATGCTGGACGAGCCCGTGGCCGGCATGAACCGCGAAGAGACCGAAGACATGGCGCGCTTCATCCTCGATGTGCGCGAAGAATGGGGCGTGACAGTACTCATGGTCGAGCACGACATGGGCATGGTGATGGACCTGTCGGACCACGTGGTGGTGCTCAATTTCGGCCAGGTCATTGCCCAGGGCACACCCGCCGCCGTGCAGGCCAACCCCGAGGTCATCCGCGCCTACCTGGGCGCGGGCGATGTGGGCGACCTGCGCGCCAAGCTGCAGGGGGTGAGCACCGCATGACTGGCAACTTCGACTGGGCCTACCTGTTTGAGATCAGCCTCACCGGCATCGCCGGTGGCGGGCTGTATGCGCTGGCGGCGCTGGCCTTTGTGATGGTCTACAAGGCCACCCGCGTGGTCAACATCGCCATTGGCGAGCTGCTGATGGTGGGCGCCTACCTGTTCTTCACCTTCGCATCGATGTTTGCGCTGCCGCTGTGGCTGGCCATCCCCGCCGCCGTGCTGGGCACGGGCCTGCTGGGCGCGGTGATCGAGCGCACCATGATCCGCCCGCTGCTGGGCGAGCCGCCGATCTCCGTGTTCATGGTCACCGTGGGCTTGGCCTCGGTGCTGGTGGGCCTGGTGGAGATGATCTGGACGGCCGACCAGCGCCGCCTGCCCGACTTCATGCCCACGCAGCCCATCATGGTGGGTGACGCGTTCCTCGCGCCCAAGGTGTTCTGGGGTGCAGTGATTGCCGTCGTTTTCATCGCAGCAGTGCTGGTGGTGTTCCGCTTCTGGCGCGGTGGCGTGGCCCTGCGTGCCACGGCCAGCGACCAGGCCGCCGCGTATTCGGTGGGCATCAACGTGCCGCGTGTGTTCTCGCTGGCCTGGGTGGCCTCGGCCATGCTGGCGGCCATCTCCGGGATCATCGTCGGCTCGATTGGCGGCATCTCGTCCAGCATGGGCGTGTTCGGGCTGTCGGTGCTGGTGGTCGTCATCGTGGGCGGGCTCGACAGCGTGCTGGGCGCGCTCGTCGGCGGCATTCTCATCGGCCTGATCGAGGCGCTGGCCGGGGCCTACCTGGGCGGCGAATACAAGCTGCTGGCCACCTTCATCGTGCTGGTCGCGGTGCTGCTGGTGCGGCCGTACGGCCTGTTCGGCACCCACGAAATCGAGAGACTCTAAGGCCGGACCCATGCGCATCGGAACCCTCAAGGAAACCTACATCGCCGACGCGGCGCTGTTCGACTCGCGCACGCAAAAGGTGTGGCTGGCCGTGGGCGCTGCGCTGCTGGTGCTGTTCCCCTTCATGGCCAGCGACTACTGGCTGTACCTGGCCTGCCTGGTCAGCATCAATGTGGCCAGCGCCACGGGGCTCAACATCCTCACGGGCTACACGGGTCTCGTCAGCCTGGGGCAGGCGGCCTTCATGGGCCTGGGGGCCTACACCGTGGCCGTGCTGGAAACCAAGGTGGGCACGCCCTTTGTGCTCAACCTGCTGGCCGGTGGCTTCGTGGCCATGCTGGGCGGCATCGTGGTGGGCATCCCCTCGCTGCGCGTGAAGGGGCTGTACCTGGCGATTGCCACCATTGCCGCATCGTTCATCGCGCACTTCATCTTTGCCAACTGGAAGTTCACTGGCGGCACCGGTGGCCTGAGCGTGCCGCCCGCCAAGCTGTTCGGCATGGCACTCGATACATCGTTCCGCCTTTATTGGCTCATCGTGCCGGTCACCCTCCTCATGCTGCTGGGCGCGGCCAACCTGTTTCGCACGCGCGTGGGCCGTGCGTTCATCGCGATTCGCGACCGCGACATCTCGGCCGAGGTGCTGGGCATACCGCTGCTGCGCTACAAGCTGCTGTCGTTTGGGCTGTCGTCGTTCTATGCGGGGGTAGCGGGCGGGCTGTGGGCGTACTTCTTTCGCGTGGTCACGCCCGAGAGCTTTCCGCTGCTCATGTCCATCTTTTTCCTCGCGGCCATCATCGTCGGCGGCATGGGCTCCATCCTGGGCGGCATCCTGGGCGCAGTGTTCATGACCATGGTGCCCGAGCTGCTCAAGCTCGTGGTGGACCTGATGCCCGGCGGCAGCGAACTCACCGTGTTCCTCTCGCCGGTGCGCACGGTCATCTTTGGCCTGCTCATCATCGGTTTTCTCGTCTTCGAGCCCCATGGCCTGGCCGAAGTGTGGCGGCGCGTCCGTCGTTTCTTCCATCTCTGGCCTTTCCGAAACTGAGAGCCTATTGGTAGCCATTTCATGGGGTACGCATGACAACACACAGTCACGATCTAGGCGTCCGTCGCAGCGCATGCTGGCGGCCTGGGCAAGGCGGGGAACGACGAGCGTGGCTGTGTGCTGTCATGCCCGAAGGGTTGCCCCGCAGAGGTAGCGTCTGCAGCGTTGCCCATCCTCGCTGCACATCAGTGCAGCTTGCGGTGGGCGCCTTGCATCCACTGCCTCTGCGGGGCAACGTACCCCATGAAATGGCTATCAATAGGCTCTAACCCACAGGAGACAACCATGGACACACCACGCACTTCCTTCCAGCGCCGCCAACTCTTGCTCGGGGCCGCTGGCGCCGCAGCGCTCACCAGCCCGCTGTCGGTGCTGGCCCAAGGCGCTGAAGAGATCGTGATCGGCGGCTCCATCCCGCTCACCGGCGTGTTCGCGTTTGCGGGCGTGGGCATCAACGCGGGCATGGGCGACTACGTGAAGATGCTCAACGACGCGGGCGGCATCAAGGGCCGCAAGGTCAAGTACGTGCCCGAGGACACGGGCTACAAGGTCGATGTGTCGGTGGCTGCGTTCAAGAAGATCACCAGCCAGAACAAGGTCAACCTCTACTACGGCGACTCCACGGGCTTCTCCAAAACCATCAACCCCGAGCTGGACCGCAACGGCAACATCCTGATGGCCGGCGCGTCGTTTGCCACCGAACTCAACGACCCCAAGAAGTACCCCCACCAGTTCCTCGTGGGCCCCGACTACACCGAGATGTTCGGCATCCTGCTCAAGCACATCGCCAAGGAAAAGCCCGGTGCCAAGGTGGCCTTCGTGTACTCCGATTCGGAATTCGGCCGCGACCCCATCGAGTCCAGCGAAGCCATGGCCAAGCAGCTGGGCCTGTCGGTGCCCATCAAGATCATGACGCCCGCCGGCAGCGTGGATGTGTCCACCGAGGTCATCAAGCTGCGCCGCGCGGCGCCCGACTACACCATCTTCCACGGCTACATCCTCGCGCCCATCCCTGAGTTCATCACCCAGGGCAAGCAGCAGGGCATGACCAGCAAGTGGATGGGCACCTTCTGGACCATGGACAGCTCCACCGTCATGAAGATGGGCGAAGCCGCCGACGGCTTCATGGGTGTGATGCCGTATCGCTATTACTACGACACCGAGAAAGCGCCCATGCTGGAGAAGATCCGCGCGCTGCGGCCCGAGTACCAGAGCACGGCCTACATCCAGGGCTTCCTGGCCGCGATGCTGTTCACCGAGGCAGCCAAGCGCACGCTGGACGCTGGCAAGCCCCTTACCGGCCCCAACCTGAAGGCCGCACTCAATTCCATCAAGGACTTCGACACGGGCGGGCTGATCGGCGTGCCGATCACCATCAGCGGCAACTCCATCCCCGTGGGACGCGTGTACCGCGCCGACATGAAGGCGCAAAAAATGGTGGCCGCATCTGACTGGATCAAGCTCTGACCTCGCCTTTGCCATGACCCAGCCAACCCCGGCCAACGTCCTCGAAGTCAACAACATCGAGGTCATCTACAACAAGGTGGTGCAGGCCCTGCGCGGCCTGTCGCTGGCCGTGCCGCGGGGGCAGATCGTGGCGCTGCTGGGCAGCAACGGGGCAGGCAAGAGCACCACGCTCAAAGCCATCTCGGGCCTGCTGGCGCTGGAAGATGGCGTGGTCGAAAGCGGCAGCATCCACTTCAACGGCCAGCCAACGGCCGCCGTGGCCCCGCAGCAGCTGGTGCGCAACGGCCTGAGCCATGTGATGGAAGGCCGCCGCGTGTTTGAAGACCTTACGGTCGAAGAGAACCTGGTGGCGGCGACCTATGCGCTCACAGGGCGCAAGGATGCGACGCCGGATTTCGACCTGGTCTACAGCTACTTCCCGCGCCTGCACGAGCGGCGCAAGGGCCTGGCCGGGTACCTTTCGGGTGGCGAGCAGCAGATGCTGGCCATTGGCCGCGCGCTGATTGCGCAGCCCCAGCTCATCCTGCTCGACGAGCCCTCGCTGGGCCTTTCTCCGAAGCTGGTGGAAGACATCTTCACCATCATTGCGCGCATCAACGCCGAACGGGGCACCAGCATGCTGCTGGTGGAGCAGAACGCCACCGTGGCCCTAGCCGTGGCGCACCGGGGCTACATCATGGAGAACGGCAAGATCGTGATCGACGGCACGGCCGAGCGCCTGGCCAATGACCCGGACGTGCGCGAGTTCTACCTGGGCATGGGCGGTGGCGGCGAGGCGAAAAGCTTCAAGGACATCAAGCACTACAAGCGTCGCAAACGCTGGCTGTCATGAGCACACTCCCCGACCTCACCCTGCCCCAGATGCTGCGCGAGCGCGCACGCACCGACGCGCAGCGCATTGCCATCCGGCAAAAGGACTTCGGTATCTGGAAGCCCTTCACCTGGGCGCAGTACCACCAGCGCGCCAGCCACTTCGGCCTGGGGCTGCGCGCACTGGGCCTGCCTGCGGGCGGGCATGTGGGCGTGATCTCCGAGAACCGCATCGAATGGGTGCTGGCCCAGATGGGCGCGGGCCTGATGGGCGCCGTGACGGTCGGCGTGTACCCCACCAGCCCCACCAACGAGGTGGCCTATGTGGTGGGCCATGCCGACATCGAGATCATGGTCTGCGAAGACCAGGAGCAGACCGACAAGCTGCTGGCCGCGCTGCCCGAGTTGCCGCGCCTGAAAAAGATCGTGGTCATGGAGACCAAGGGCCTGCGCAGCTTTGCGCCCGAGGTGCGGCAGTTCATCACCACGTTTGACGAAGTGGAGCAGCTGGGCGCGGCGTCGGGCCACCAGGCCATCATCGACGATGCCCTGGCACGCCAGCGGCTGGATGACGTGGGCCTGATGATCTACACCTCGGGCTCCACCGGCAAGCCCAAGGGCGCGATGATTTCGTACCGCAACATACGGGGCGTGGTGCCTGGCATCGTGGACCGGCTGGAGCTGTCGCGCGAGACCACCCACCTGTCGTACCTGCCGCTGTGCCATGTGGCCGAGCAGATGCTGACCAGCTTTGTGCCCGTGTACATCGGCTCGCAGGTGAACTTTGGCGAATCCATCCGCACCGTGCAGGAAGACCTGCGCGAAGTCGCGCCCACCATGTTCCTGGGCGTGCCGCGCATCTGGGAAAAGCTGCACGCCGCCATCCACATCAAGCTGCAAGAAACCGGTGGCCTGCGCCGCGCGCTGTTCCACAAGGCCTACAACGCCTGCAGGCCCCTGGCCGAAAAGCCGCGCAGCGCCTGGAACGCTGCCGACAAGCTCACCTTTGCCGCGAGCTACTGGCTGGTGTTCCGTGCGCTGCAGAACTTCATTGGCCTGCGCAATGCCCATGTGGCACTCACCGGCGCGGCGCCGATTCCGCCCGACGTGGTGCGCTTTTTCCGCGTGCTGGGCGTGCCGCTCATCGAGGTGTATGGCCTGACCGAATCGACTGGCATGGTCACGGGCCACCGGTTTGACCACGTGGTGGTGGGCACCGTGGGCGTGCCCACACTGGGCGTGGAGCACCGCATTGCCGACAACGGTGAGCTGCAACTCAAAGGCGACATGGTGTTTGCGGGCTACTACAAGAACCCCGAAGCCACGGCCAGCAGCATCGTGGACGGCTGGTTGCACACGGGCGACGTGGTGCGCGAAGAGCAAGGCCAGATCAAGATCGTGGACCGCCTCAAGGACATCATGATCACGGCCGGCGGCAAAAACCTCACGCCGTCCGAAATCGAGAACACCATGAAGGGCAGCCCCTTCATCAAGGAATGCATCATCGTAGCCGAGGCGCGCAAGTTTGTCGGCGCGCTGGTGATGATCGACTACGAGACCGTGGGCAAGTGGGCCGAGGCGCGGCGCATTCCGTTCACGCACTTTCGCTCGCTGGTGGAGCACCCCGAGGTGCGTGGCCTCATTGACGCCGAAATCAACCAGGGCAACCAGCGCCTCGCGCAGGTCTCGCAGATTCGCAAGTTCCACCTGCTGACCAAGGAGCTGGACCACGACGACGGCGAGGTGACCGCGACGATGAAGGTGCGCCGCGCAAGCATCTACAAAACCTATGCGGCCGAGATCGAGGCGCTGTACCAATAGCCCAGGGCTTGCGCATTGGGACCCACTTACTATCAAAACAGGAGCTGATAGCGCAATATCCCCTAGCGCTTGAAGCGGATTGGACATGAAAAATACAGCCCCAGACCCTGCAGCATCCTCCAATGCACCGTCCGCGCCCGCCCCACAGCCGCCCCTGCTGCTGGAGCGCCACGGCGCCGTCGCCACGCTGCGCTTCAACCGGCCCGAGGCACTCAACGCCATCGACGTGCCCATGGCCAATGCCTTCCTCGCCGCCGTGCAGGCCATCGCTGCCGACCCCGGTGTGCGGGCCGTGGTGCTGCGTGGCAATGGCCGGGGCTTCATGGCCGGGGGCGACCTGGCCACGCTGCGCGCCGACCCGGTGCAGGGCGCCATCGACATCCTCACGCCGCTCAATGCCGCCCTTCAGTTGCTGGGACAGATGAACGCGCCGGTCATCGCGCAGGTGCACGGCGCCGCCGCCGGTGCGGGCTTGAGCCTGGTGCTGATGGCCGACTACGTGATCGCTGCCGAAGGCACACGCTTCAACCTGGCCTACATCAACCTGGGCACCAGCTGCGACGTCGGTGCCTCGTGGGCGCTGCCGCGCACCGTGGGCGTGCGCCAGGCGCTGGAGATCGCGCTGCTGGGCGAGGCCTTCACCGCGGACGATGCGCTGCGCCTGGGCCTCGTCAACCGCGTGGTACCCGGCGCCGAGCTGGACAGCGTCACCGCCGCCCTGGCCCAGCGCCTGGCCAACGGCCCCACGCTGGCCTACGGCGCCATGAAGCGCCTGATGCGCGCGTCGATGGACCGCACGCTGCCCGAGCAACTGGCCGCTGAAAAAGACGCCTTTGTGCACTGCGCGGGCACCGAAGACTTCCGCGCGGGGGTGGAGGCGTTTCACCAGCGCCAGAGCCCGCAGTTTGTGGGGCGGTAACGCAAGCGCAACTGCATCGCCGGCAGCCTCTTTCTTGTCTTCAAGCAGAGCCCTTACACTCCCGCCAAAACGGAGGGAGAGAGGGTATGAAGCCATCACGCCAACAAGGCAAGCTGCTGTTCAAAATCGCGGGCGTTCTCGCCGGGGTCGTGTTCGTTGCTTTTGGAATGCAGGAGCGGTCCGAGCTTTCCAGAACGCTCAAGCTCGGCAAACACGCCATGGTCGAGCCCATCACGCAGTACACGGAGTTCAAGAAAAGCGGTTCTTCCACCTACACCGCCGAGTTCCACTACAAGACCGACAGCGGCCAGCAGATGGTGGTGAAGCACAGTTTCCCGGAAGAGATCCTGACCGAATTCAAGGCCCATCGCCCGGTCGAAATCGCCTACATGCCCAACGACCCCAGCACGTTTGTGTTTGTGAAGCAGCAGTCTTCATGGACGCTGGTGGCGGTGGGCTGCGCATTGATGCTGGCCGCGCTGCTGCTGGCCTGATCGACGGTCCAACCTTCTGCACCGTACGCTCCTTGTGCCAGGGGCGGGGCTGGGGGAATGCCCCGGCACACAGCATTGGACTGAATCGCGGAACAGTGAGTTGAGCTGCCAGCCATTGATGGCGAACCCATCGGCCCTTAGAGTGAGGCCATGGCGACGACAACCTACACGGCTCCACGCACTCTCTTGCCCCTGTGGTGCAACATCGGCCGGATACCCCCGCAATAAAGCCATGATCACCGTCCGCCCCTCCTCCGAACGGGGCCGGTCCTCCACCGGCTGGCTGCACAGCGCCCACAGCTTTTCGTTTGGCGACTACTTCGACCTGCGCCACCAGGGCCATGGCAACCTGCTGGTGCTCAACGATGACACAGTGGCGCCCGGCAAAGGCTTTGGCACGCATGGGCACCGCGACATGGAGATCGTGAGCTACGTACTCGACGGCGCCCTGGCCCACCAGGACAACCTGCACGAACGCACCGGCCAACAACCTGGCGGCTCAGCGGCCTCGGGGGCGCCAGGGGCTGATTCGGCGGAGGCTCCCACCGGCATCCTGCACCCGGGCGACGTACAGCGCATGAGCGCCGGCTGGGGCGTGCGCCACAGCGAGTTCAATGCGCTGCCCGACCAGCCCACCCATTTCCTGCAGATCTGGATCAAGCCCCTGTTCACCGGCATCCGCCCCAGCTACGCACAAAAACACTTCCCGTCCGCAGACCGCCGGGGCCGCCTGGTGCGCATTGCCTCGCGCCGGGGAGAGGACGGCTCGGTGACCATGAACGCCGACGCCTCCATCTGGGCAGGCTTGCTGGATGGCAGCGAAACCGCCACCCAAGTGCTGAACCCCGAACGCCTGGCCTACGTGCACGTGGCGCGAGGGGCGGTGCAGGTCAACGGCATCGCGCTGTCTGGTGGCGATGGCGCCT
>Ga0208888_100770_pt1 | contig 13294 bp, 11 predicted proteins | sample LakWasM115_HOW13_2_FD_183929 | JGI IMG/M metagenome (GOLD analysis project Ga0208888, IMG submission 183929) | Freshwater sediment methanotrophic microbial communities from Lake Washington under simulated oxygen tension - Sediment Metagenome... | ecosystem: Environmental > Aquatic > Freshwater >...
GACTCCACAGCAAGAGCGTCTTGTTCATCGCGAGAAATGCCCCACTTTGCAGCCAAGTTCTCCGCGGTGACACCCATATGACCAACTCCAAAGGGGTCTGTCAGGGTCGCAACCATCGTGTCAATAAGCTTGGTATCTCCCATTCGCACCCCATAGCGCATGGCTGTTGAGAGATAGCCACTGCGACTCATGACTTCAACTCCACCGCCTATTCCATAGTCACAGTCCCCGAGGAGAATGTTCTGCGCGGTCGTCAAAATCGCCTGCAGACCGGACCCGCACAGACGATTGACCGCCATTGCCACCGACTCAATAGGCAGTCCTGCTTGAATTGAGGCCACCCGAGCTACATAGGCAAATCGACTTTCCGTTGGAATGGTATTGCCCACTGAAACGTAGTTGATGGCGCTTGGAGGCACCCCTGAACGAGCAATGGCTTCCTTCATAACCAACCCAGCCAACTCTGCTGGTTCAATCCCAGAAAGCGCTCCGCCGAAGGCTCCAATTGCAGATCGCGCCGCGCCAAGAATTACCACGTCCCGCTTACTCATTTTTCTCTCCAAAAATCCAAGATAGTCCACAAACCAGAGCCACGCCAGACTGCTTCAATCAAAGGCCCAATCAGCGTTAGCTCTGGTCACACATCGCTACGACACAATGTCAGCTTTAGAAGCGGTAGCCAATGCCGGCGTGAACAACCACAGGGTCCAGGTTCACAGAGGCAACCACCGGAGGTCCACCCAAGGCAGGTACCGTGCTCGTAGCAGTGGTTTTCACGTAGATCTTGCGAGCATCGAGAAACAGACTCCACCTAGAGTCAATTGGAATGTCCAACCCCGCCTGAATAGTGGTTCCCCAGGCACTGTCAACCTGCAATCCACTCAAATCGGCGTCAGAGGTGGAAAACACTTTTAAATAGGTCACTCCTGCACCGATGTATGGACGCACAGACCCGGGCGCTCCCAGTGAGTAGGTGGCAGTCAGAATGACCGGGCCATAGGTAACTTTTCCAAGCGTTCCCGTCAGGGGAGGAATCAGTGCCTGAAGGGCTCCGCCTGCAGAAAGGGTAGTCGTCGGCGGGATGCCCAATGCCAATCGAATGTCAACGTTCTTTGTCGCTGCATATCCCACTTCAAAAGCGAGAGCGGTGTTGTCACTTACTAAGCTTTCAGCGCCCGGAAAAGGTGTACCGGCAACGCTCAGAGACGAACTGGCATTGAACCGAACAGATGCCGGGCCAGTCCTGAGGGTCCAGTTTGAGTCTTGCGCATTGGCAGAATGACCTGCCGAGAATAGCACTGTTGCCGCGCAAGCGATGAGAGAAAGATTTTTCATGAGATTGTCCTAAGAAATGGAGTAGCGAGATTTGATCGTGTGAGAGCGCATTGATAGCTGCTTAAGGAAATGCGCACGGGCCTTAAGGTGGCGTCACGCTCAGCTTTGAGGATTGAGCTTCATGATTTGAGCCATCTTTTCATGGTCAATCGCCAGAACATCACCGCCTTTGCTCTCGTAACGGCGCCATGCAATCTGGATCTTGTTTTGCTGAGTAGTCACACGGGGATGCCGGCGGGGATGGTAGTTCCTGCGGAATACAGGCAACGCATTGGCAAACAGAGCCCAGAGTGTCGTCGCACAAAACGACAGGCTCTTGATTGCTTTAAACGGATTTCGGAGCCACCCCTCTATCCGAATCATGTGTACATAGGCCTGAATCGTTTCCCATGCGATGTGAACGAGAGCGGCCACAACCATCCACTTGCGATACCACTCGTGGTCGCCGTAGAGGTGCTTGTAGACGTTGAAGGCCACCGAGCCATGCTCTACTTCTTCGACCTGGTGCCAGACCCACAGTGCCTTCATAACTGGGTCGGAATCGGCAAACCATTCCTTGTAGTTGTCCAAAACAATCAGGCCAGCTAGAAATGTGAACGTCTCATATCCTGCGGTGAAGCCAACCAATTGTTTAAGAGAATCTGCTTTCGCGTGCTCAGAAAAGTAAGTTTTTGCCTCATCGTCGAACTGCTTGACTTTGGGGTAGCGCTCACCCAGAAGGCGATTCAGATGCAGGAAATTCTTGGCATGGTGCGCTTCCTGCCCAATGATCGCGGACATGTCTTTCAGTAGCTCCTCATCTTTTACCTCCGCCCGGGCTTTACGCATGGTGGTGATGAGATACCGTTCAAAGTACGGCACGTGAACACCAAGTGCGTTGATGAAAACCGCAAACTCCGGACTAGACCGACTCCAAACGTAGTTTCTCTTTTCGATGTTGTCGAGGTCAAAATCAAATGGACGCACTGGAAATTGGTCCATTGGATGGTCGGCAATTATTTCCACTTATTTGTCTCCTTCAGCAAGCCACACCCCGAAATGGGCCGGCGGGCCTAGACAGAAATGTCTCTTATGGCCATGTTGGCTTGAGATTGAGTTTGGACTAGCGGCCTCAAAAAAACACCGAACTTTCGGTCAGGTGTAAAGCCAAAATACACCAGAACTTCTCCAACTTTCAAATGACGAGGTGACGCGGCCAACCCCAATGCTGCTGCGCAGACGGACTGCGGCCGCATCTTTCATACGTGCAGTCTCAAAATCCAAAATCCCAACTTCTGGAGATCAACTCCCGATTCGTTTCCTCTGCAATGGCTTCGTAGCGCCGATTCATTTCAATACGAGTGGCCTTGCGGACGCTCGCAGCTCGCTTGCGCCTGTGCTCTTCCGGCGTACTGGGAATCAGTGGCGTAACCTTCACCGGCTTTTTATGTTCGTCGACCGCTACCATAGTGAAAAAGCAGCTATTGACGTGGCGCAACGACCGGACGATGATGTCTTCTGCCATCACCTTGACTCCGACCTCCATCGAAGAGGACCCAGTACCGTTCACTGAAGCCAGAAAGGTAACAATCTCTCCAACATGAATGGGCTGTCTAAACATCACTTGGTCTACGCTAAGCGTTACAACGTAACGACCTGCATATCGACTAGCGCACGCATAGGCAACTTGGTCAAGCAGCTTGAGAATTGTTCCTCCATGAACATTTCCTGAGAAATTGGCCATATCGGGAGTCATCAGAAGACTCATTCGCAATTGATGGGATGGCAGTTCCAACTAACTTCCTTCGAGAAGGTTGTGACAAGCAACGAGATTGTGTAATGGGACCGTGACAGCTTGAGTTGAGCTGGATCGAAAGACCACCACAGTCACAGCCAGTGCCGACAGACTTAGATTGCGAGATTCGGTGACATTGAACACACTTCACCCGGTGTCAGCTCGTTTCGTCTTGCCTGATGCATATTCGGATCTAGCAGGTAAGGCGGGCCGATGGAATGGACATGACCCGATTGACCTGTCCAACCATTGTTGCAACCCCACGCGACTGGCAGCGCCATCACAAGATTCTTTACTAGACGACACCCATTAGATGGTTTTCAAACTCCTGGCGAAGCTTGTTTTTCAGCATCTTTCCCGTGCCACCCAATGGAATGGACTGAACAAAGACGACATCGTCGGGTGTCCACCACTTAGCGATCTTTCCACTGTAGAAGCTAAGTATTTCTTCCTTGGTCACCTCGGCGTCAGCCTTCTTGACAACCACCAAGAGCGGGCGTTCGTCCCATTTTGGGTGTTTCGCCGCGATGCAAGCCGCCATTGATACAGCTGGGTGGTCCATGGCAATGTTTTCAAGATCAATCGACCCAATCCACTCACCACCAGACTTGATTACATCCTTGCTACGGTCTGTGATCTGCATGTAACCGTCGGAATCAATCTTGGCAACGTCACCCGTCGGAAACCAACCGTCGCCCGCCATATCAAGCTGTAGCGGGGAGCCAAACTCATTCTCAAAGTAATCGCGGATGACCCATGGACCACGCACAAATAAGTCTCCCGTGCTGCGGTCGTCCCAGGCCAGTTCAACGCCATTCTCATCAACTATCTTCATGTCGACGCCATAAACAGCGCGTCCTTGTTTGCACTGGATAGCGTAACGTTTATCCTTCTCGGCATCTTTATGCTTCGCCTTCAAAGTGGCCACAGTACCGATGGGGCTGACCTCAGTCATTCCCCACGCGTGAATGACAGAAATATGAAAAGCGTCTTGGAGTTTGTAGAGTAAAGCTGGAGAGCACGCCGCGCCCCCAATAACAGCGCGCTCAAGCTTGGAAAATTCAAAATTGTTGGCTTCGAGGTATCCCAGCACGGATTGCCAAACTGTGGGCACTCCTGCTGCCATAGTTACCGATTCTGACTCTATCAGTTCAAAAACCGACTTGCCGTCAAGCCCCGGACCGGGGAACACAAGCTTCGCACCAACCATGCACGCGATATATGGAAGTCCCCACCCATTGACATGGAACATGGGAACAATCGGCATGATGACATCGCGCCCCGCACAATTCAATCCGTCAGGCATAGCGGCGGCAAAGGTGTGCAACAGCGTTGAGCGGTGACTGTAGAGGATTCCTTTCGGATTGCCCGTCGTCCCAGACGTATAGCAGACTGAACTGGCTGCGTTCTCGTCCAAAATTGGCCAGCTGTACTCCTTAGAACTCTTCTCAATGAGATCTTCGTAACAGAGAAGATTCGCAATCCCAGTGTCCAGCGGCATATTCAAGCGATCTGTCATGGCCACAAAACCACGAACGGTCTTGCATTGAGGTGCAATGTCTTTGATTGACTGCAGGAACGTCAAGTCAAAAAAAATGTACTGATCCTGAGCATGACTTACTATGTAACTCAGTTGGTCAGCATGCAAGCGCGGATTGATGGTGTGCATCACAGCGCCCATGCCGGATATCGCATAATAGAGTTCCATGTGGCGATAGCCGTTCCACGCCAGAGTCGCCACCCTGTCGGCATTTTTCACACCCAACTGCAACAGCGCATTGGCCATCCGCTTCGATCGTGTGTGGCAATCTCGATAGGTATATCGATGGATATCACCTTCCACCCGCTTGGACACAATTTCGGTGTCACCGTGATGGCGGTCAGCGTGCTCAATTAGGGTAGAAATAAGCAACTGCTGTTGCATCATCAATCCGTTCATTCCTTTAGCCTCCCATGAGCTTGATGACCTGCCGAGCAATTGGCCCGTAAGGTGGATACAAAAGCTTCAGCCCAGTGAATGAGCCCATGCCCCGCTGGACGAAAACCGGCTTCAAGTGAGAGAAAGTTTCAAAGCCCTTCTGTCCATGGTATTGACCGAATCCGCTGCCACCCACTCCCCCGAAAGGCAAATCAACTTGCAGGAATTGCAGCATCACATCATTGATTGCGACTCCTCCGGAGAGAGACTTTTGGAGCACTTGACGACGGCTGTCACCAGAATTTCCAAAGTAGTAGAGACCGAGAGGATGCTCACCCTTCCTCACCCGACGCAATGCGTCATCGAGACCGTTGTGTTCAATGACCGGCAGTAGAGGGCCAAATATCTCCTCGCGCATGATTCTTGAGTCAGCGGGTGGATTCAGAACCAGTGTGAGCGGAATCTTTCGAGCTGCGGCGAGTTTCGCCGTCGGACGCTCCACAACGTGAATAGTTGCCCCAGCTGCACGCGCTTCATCAACCATCGCGTTTAGGCGTGCGAAGTTGCTGTGGTCGATGATCGACGTGTAGCTTTCATCCTGTGCACCTTTTGGGAAATGCTCCGAATAGTGTTTTGTGATTGCCTCGACAAAAGCACTTGTCTCTCCCTTTGGGACCATCACGTAGTCAGGTGCAACGCATGTCTGCGCCGCATTGAACGTCTTTCCCCATAAGATTCGATGGGCTGCTTCAGAAATCGAGTAGTCGTCGTCAACGATAACCGGACATTTTCCGCCGAGCTCAAGGGTTACCGGTGTCAGGTTCTTTGCAGCAGCAGTCATGACCATGCGCCCAACCTTGCCAGATCCTGTAAAAAGAATGTGGTCAAACGCAAGACTTGAGAAGTAAGCAGAGTCGGTCGCGTCTCCTCCGGTAACAACGACTTCTTCTTCGCTAAAGCGCCTCCGAATAAGCCGGCTTAGAACTTCAGTCGTGTGTGGTGACAACTCAGACATCTTTATCATCGCACGATTTCCGGCGGCGAATGCTGTCGCCAGCGGAACCAACGCGAGGTTGATCGGATAGTTCCAAGGAGCCATGATGCCGACGACGCCGATTGGCTGTGCAACCACCTTGTTGCTGGCAGGAAGGAACCAAATGGACGCGTGATGGCCGCGCGGACGCATCCACTTCTTCAGGTGTGATGCGTTGTAGGCAATTGCGGCCAATGTGCCGGCGATCTCCGCCACACGTGACTCTTCAAGTGATCGATTTCCGAAATCCCGACACACTGCATCCTGAAGTTCGCGCTGACCATCAAGGATCATTTCACGCAGTCTCATCAAGCGCTCTACCCGGTCGGCGGCTGATGGATAGCGGTCATTTTCAAAGGCTGCCCGCTGCTTCATGAACACATGCTGCATGTACTCCGACGTTGGAGTTGTAGGTGTAGCGCTCATCATGCTTCACCTCGATCATTTGTGTGGCGCGCGGAATTTGGCTTAGCGCCAAGCAAAAGGAACAAAGCAAGAAACAGCGTGATGATGCCGATGAACGCTGGATAGAAGGCCAGGTTACCTGGGAGACTGGCTTCACCCAACCGATTTGTGTGTAGCGTCAAACCATGATTGGGTGCGAACATTCCAAAGAGGTAAAAGCAGAAATTGCCCCATACAGCAATGACCGTTCCCCAACTAACCAGGGCCGCACTCAGATTGCTTACAACAAGAAAGCGAGCGGCAACACCCAAAAGAATTGCCATCAATCCATTCATTAGCATACCAATGTGGAGACTGCGCCATCCTTGAACTGTTCCTGGTATTTGCCAATCAAAAAACATTGGAAGCGGCGAAAGAGAAATGCCACCAATCATGGCAAATATCAATCCCATCCCGGCCGTGAGAGCCACAATCATCGCGGCTATGCCGTGCTTTATCATCCTATTCGCATCGAGGTGGTGCATTTAAAGTCTCCTTTGAAGTTTTGGAATTCAGGCCTTTAGGCCCTATCGGTTTACGGCACAGTTGATTTGCAATGCCACAGCACTTCAGCGCCCCTGGCCGTGGGATGAATCCTAGGTCTTGCAATGAATTCCTTGCCCGATCCAAAGGATGGGTGCGCGGAAAAAGGATGGGCTGAATTCAATCTCCTCCCACCTTTTCAGCGGCAATCACTCAGCTAAGAGTTTTCGACTTTCTCATCAACGCTTTTCCAATTTGCGTCACCACGCCGGTTATCGGAGCGTTTCCAACAAGACGAGCTCACTGGGCATCAGTAACTCACTGAAAATATCTATCACGCTCAGTGAACTACGTCCCTTGCGTGAAGCTGCTAGTCGGGGTGAAGGCTCAGGAATTGAAATGACTGACAATCAATCGACTGGCATCGCAATAGACCGGGTCGCAGTCATCGGTCACCCTAGCTTTTTGCAGAGCGGACCGGCGCGTACGCATATCCCGGTGGGGATCGGCAGTGTCCCATCGAGTGCTTTGGTCGAACAGCCCGTTTGCTATCGGTCCAAAGAGATATCGATGGCCCACTAGGCGATTCCGGCAGGGAAGCGCTGCTGCTGATATTTGGCAAGGTGCAAAGACTCATCTGGAGAAGCCACTGCTTTGGTCCCCAATCCAGCATCGAATATCCTCCGCACGCCATGCAGTGACCCGTTCCGAAAGCTTGACAGGTGCCGGAAAAGTCCGTGCCTGAATACGGCGCCACAAAGTGGACTTAGATATAGGAACGAACGCCAGCACTTGCGGCTGCCGTAGAAAACCAGTTTCTGGCAGCACAAGCGATGCATTGGAAGTTGTCACCGCATTAGTGGTGAAAATTGAAGCGAGTTTTGGCATGATCTGACCCCGTCACGGTATGCGCCGCATAAGGACTTGACCCGCACTGTCGCGGCCACGCTAGGTCGGGATTGCGCATGCCGGTAGGAACGCTGAACTCTTCAATACTCCGCAGGCGTTCCGGTCTTGCGGTGTTGATGAAATTTAACAAAACTACTAGCTCATAACTTTGCGCATAATGCAAGCTGCGTGTGGTTTTTCGGCTGATTCTGTGCGCACGACACAGCAGGCAGATCGGTTAAAGGCTCGACGATTCATTCAAAATGAGGGCAGGTATCGACTGCGACGCCGCTGACAAAACAGCGGAAAAATCCTCAAGCATTTGGTTAACAGAACAGACAACTTTTCTCACTCTATACGGTTCAACAGGCAGGCTTAGGTCGAAGGACGCTTCGCCGGCGCAAAAGAGCCAACGTCTCGGGATCTTTCACGTGGCACTCGTGCTGCTGTCTTCCAGCTTCAATTTTTGAAACTCACCGTTATTGATCAAGACCGACCTCGGCGTTCTCGACCAACTGAAATATCGCGGTGCTACCCTGAGCATCACCACCACCCAGGGTCACAGCCTGTGCATCAGCAGCTTCTGCGTGTTCCGGCACAGCAGAGACGTCACCCGTGTCGATGCTGTCCCGATTCCCCAGTGCATTCATCCGTCGCCGCAGCCCCATCGCAAAGTTACGCGCCCCATTGGCCACATCACGCACCTGGCGTTTCAGGCTGGCCCGCTGGATGTCTACTGCCTGCGCCGTGATGACCTCATGAATCTCCAGGGTTTGTAACAGTGGCATGAGCTGATCAAGCTTGCCCAGCACCTCCAGGTAGCGCCGACCAGCCGATGACATTACGCCCACATCAACTTCCAATGGAACCGTGTCATAGGTTGCCACGCTGGTCACACCATGACTCTTGAACAACGCTTCGGCACCATCAATGGCCTTGTTGAGGTTTTCGCTCACAGCGTCCATCTTCGCGCGCAAGGCGGCCTCCACTTTGGCAACGTCGTCGTGATCCAGCCGGGTCCGGGCAATCACAGAAATGAAGTGGGTGTTGAGCTGAAGCGTGCTGAACAGTCGGACAAAGAAGCGTTTGCCCTCCGCACTGGTAAAGCGAGCCTGCATTTTTAGGCTGGCCGCCTCGATGCGCCGGAAATCCGCCTTGGTTTCCTTGGCGAGAATGCGGGCGTTGACGCCACCTTCATCCATTTTCACAATTTGAATGTCAGACATGCTCGTGCTCCTCGGAAGGTCATGTTGCGAGCAATCATCTGCAACCTCGCCTGCATTCACCACGGGCAATGGCTGTCTCTTGCGCACCGTTTCGGCATCTGCGTGAACCTGGTGGCTTTTGGGGCTTGACCCAACATTCCGGTGCCGCTACCTTTACGCCATGCAGCAGCTGGTCCTGCATTCAAACAAGGCAAGCCCTGGAGTTTCTGATTGATATCTGCACCCCTCTGCCTTGCGGGTTAAGAGTCAACATGTTTGTCACGGCACTGCTGACAGTGCCTGTCACATGACGCTGTCGAAGCAGCTTCCGAGGCGACTGCAAGATGGAGACACTCTGCTTCCACCGGCCCTCCCCTCGAAAGCTTTCTTCGATCGGTCGCTGGCACACCGGTCAAGGCGTTTCATACCGCTTTCAAGCCAGCCCTGGAGTTTCATCCTTTAGCCGCCGGATCTATTCCGGCAGTTCATCACCCCGTGCGGGCATTCGCCCTCACCCCTGGTGCGCGTTGCCTTCGCTTTTTTGGAGACAACCATGCTGAACCCGAGCGTATTTCCACCTGCATTCAACCCTGCTTCCGCGGGATTTGTATTCCAAACTTTGCCATCAGCCTCGCACAAGCGGCCTGAAGCCATCATCGATCAGGGTGCTATCGACACCCTGCTGGACGATGATGCATCACCTGTCGAATGGAGCGAGGAGGACATCGTCTTCCTGCATTGGCGTCTATTGCAAGAGATCAGCCATCTTGCCGACCCGGACAAACCGCTGGAAGAGAAATTCGACACCCTGCGCTGGATTTTCACGGAGCGCGAAAAGGACCGACAACCCTTTTCTTTCGTGAGTTGCCTGCGCGTGGTGGGCTGTAGCCCGCTATCGCCAATCGCCTACTGCGGTCTGGTCGACGCGCAGGAAATCCGAGATCGCATCCAGAACAACCTGAAGGCCTGGCTTTCAGCCACGCTGGAGCGTTACCCGGTCTGGGTGCGTGAAGCCGTCGCCCAAAACCCCGAGTGGGTAGAAGCACGACTGATCAAAAACCCCCAGTGGATCAACGAACAGCTGAAACGGCTGTCCGTGCAGGACGACCTGTTCGCCTGATCCTCCCCACCCTTCAGGTTTGCCAATTGATCCGTGAGCCTGATCATTTTTAGGATTTGACCATGTCCACCCTCAAAGACGCCCTGTGTCTATTGGCGATCTTCATCGCCTACGGCCTCGCGGGGCACATGGATTACGAAGACGCAGTCATGCTGGAGAAAACCCAGCGGCAAATGCAGCCTTCGGCATCCACGGAATGCTGGCCGGCGATCAACTCGCTGACCGGCAATTCTGCAGCGCAGGTTCGTCGGCTGGGGAGCAATCCCCAGAGCGACGACCTGCCAGAACCTGTTTTTGGCCCTCCGCCCGAAGCAATTGCGCTTTGCCCGCCCGTCATTTACTGAGGAATCCACCATGCAAACCCAAGTAACCATTCCCGGCAACGACACGCCGCTGCTCAACGTCCGGGCACCGGAAGACATCGAGTTCCTGGTGAAGGAAAGTGAAGTGCTCACTGGAAAACCTGGCCGCACATTCGTCATCGCCGGTGCCGACCGCCTGAGCTACCGGGTGCAGCGGCACCCGATGGGCTCAAAGGTCGAGCGACTTGATGCGCACGGGCAGGCCCTGAGTTCCCAACACCTGCTGCCCTGGGAGTTTCTCGATCACAGCGTGGTCGAAGCCCTGCGCGCAGGGCAGCTGTTCACCCCACAGGTTCGCCGTCCCGGCTGACCGTCTATGTCCCCCATGGCGGGTCCGTCCCGCCAGGGTCGGACTCCGCTGCATTCAAGGAGAATTTCATGCAAATACAGGTACGAATCAACGAGGAAGGCACCCTGCGCAACCAGCGCTATGCCTTCACTGATCGTTTCACGCTCATTTCCGAACTGTTGCAAAACGCCCGCAGAGCCGGTGCGACGCAGATCGAGATCCGCTACGACGCGGCATCCCAGATTCTGCATGTTACGGACGACGGCTGTGGCATAGACGATTTCCAGAAGCTCCTGAGCTTCAACGAGTCTGGCTGGGACGCGTCCACCTGCGCCGAGGAGCGACCATTCGGGGTGGGCTTCTCCAAATGTCTATATGCCGCCTCACGCTGCATCGTGGCGTCAGGCCGTCAATGGGTCGACTTCGACACCAGCTCCGCGCTGGCCAAGTCGCCCATCGAGGTGATGCAGTTCGGGGAATCCGATGCCATCGCCGGAACGCGGATCGAACTATACGGGGTTGACCTGCCCGACCTGGAGGCGCGCATCGAAATCTTGTGCCTGGGTTTCCCGGTGATCGTGCTGTTCAATGGCAAAGCGCTACAGCGACGCTTCGCCGAAGCGTACCTCGCGACAATGCCCAGCCCGATGGGGACAGTCCATCTCACAGGCACGCGCGATGGCAAGGACAGCCACCACACCTTGGTGTTCTTGCAAGGGTTTTGTGTGTTGAACACAAGCTACCTCCCGTTGGGAGAGGTCAACGTCGTGCACCTGGATTCGCGCCAGTTCGTGGCTCGCCTGCCGGATCGCGACAAACTGATCGACGAGGACATTCAGCACAAGCGTATCGACGCCGAGTTGAAGAATTGCTGGCGAAAGGTACTGGAAGTCGCCAAGACCCAGCTTGCGCCTGATTGCTTCGTCGAAATCTACTATTCCGCCATTCGGTCCTGGGGACATGTCGACCTGCTCAATGACCTGGATGTGCTGCCATGCGAATTGTTTGACGCCATCGTCGACTACCCGATTCTGGACACCACCAGCAACCGTGACTACCTACAGCCAGTGACAACCGCACCGACCCGTGAAGCCATCGAAAGCGGTGCTGTAACGCTGGTCGATCTCGATTGGCTGGGTGACGACAACGCCGCCCGCTGGACGTTCGCCAGGGCCAAGGGCTACCTGGTGTTCGGTTGGAATGGCCTCCATTCAGGGCACTGGGCACAACGCCACGTGCGCAACCTGGAATGGGAAACGGTGGAGGTCGAAGCGTTGTGCGAACAGGCCCGTACCGTTTTGGACGGTCGCTGGATATGGCCAACGGTCATCCTGTGCGAGGCAGTGCGGGTCAAGGTCGGTGGCGAAACGGTGGAGATCACCGACAGTGGCATCTACCACAGTGAAACCTTGTACATCCCTGCAGGTGAAACCTCGGGTGAGCCGGTGCGTCAGGTTTCGTCGTTCACCGACGAGAACGACCAGTTTCTGGAGGGGGACCTGAATGCCGACCGTGACGCGCTGGCCGATCTGATCTGCCGCTTGCGATCCGTCGATCCAGTTCAAACGCTGGATTCACTGATGCAGACGTTAAAACTCGGCAAGTACCCGCTGTTGCATGGCAAGACCTTCCAATTGAACGTCGGTATGGGAGCAGATCCCGGACATTCGATTGAACTGGTGGGATGAGTCATGCAGAACGCTGAGTACGCCGCCCGCGTCGCCGCCGTCAAACGTCGCGCGCATGGGCGCTGGACCGAGATTCTGGACTGCCTGCAGGTAGACGAGCGCATTCTCAAAAGGTGCAATCTCCCCTGCCCGCTGTGCGGCGGCACCGACCGCTTCCAGTACACCGACAAGTTTGGCGAGGGCAACTACCACTGCCGCAGTTGCGGCCCGGGCGGCGGCTTCAAGCTGCTGCAAGCGGTGAAGGGAATTGATTTTGGTACAGCCCTACGGGAAGTCGAGCGTTGCGTAGGCACCGGCCTTCCCGCCCTGAAGGCCGTCTCGGTCGAGCCATCGGCCGAGCACATGAAAACACTTGCCAAACGGATTTGGGATGAAGCCGTGCCGGTGAGCACTGGTGACGAGGTGGATCGCTACCTGCGCGGACGGGGACTGGCACTGCCAGCCTACCCGAAAGTGCTGCGTTTTCACCCGGCACTGGGGTATTTCGAGAAAGATGCTGGCGGTAAGTCGCGCCAAATTGCCGAGTACGGGGCCATGCTGGCTTGCATCCAGGGACCGGACGGCCATGCCGTCACGCTGCACCGCACCTACCTCAAGGACGGACAGAAAGCCTTGTTGCGCGATGCCAAGAAGGTGTTGTCGGCCGGAATCAACGGCGCAGCCGTCAGGCTGTTCGAGGCCACCGACGAGCTTGCGCTCAGCGAAGGCATTGAAACCGGCATCGCCGTGTACCTGGCAACGGGTAAACCAGTGTG
>Ga0208888_100780_pt1 | contig 13127 bp, 14 predicted proteins | sample LakWasM115_HOW13_2_FD_183929 | JGI IMG/M metagenome (GOLD analysis project Ga0208888, IMG submission 183929) | Freshwater sediment methanotrophic microbial communities from Lake Washington under simulated oxygen tension - Sediment Metagenome... | ecosystem: Environmental > Aquatic > Freshwater >...
CCTGACCCGCACGGAGGTCTTGCGCCAACTGCTCACGCTGGCCGTGTCGGCCACCCAACTGGATGCGGCCGTGCAAGCCGCCATGCCCGAGCTGGACTGGGCCGGCTGGGCCGCCCTGGCCCCGCGCCTGCGCGCCCCCAGCGGCCCTGAGCTGGACGAGGCACTGTGGTTCGCTGTCGAATCGCTGGTGCCTGCCACCTTGCTGTGGCTGCGCTTTTACCGCCAACAGCAGCCGCGGTGGTTTCGCATCGGGTTGTGAGGGGGGAGGCTCCCGGTGGGAGGGCGGCTCAGAGAGGTGCCTGCGGACATCGGCGCGTCTGGACGGGGACGGCCTCATGCCCCCAATGCCCTTCAGTTACCGCAAAAAACGCTGGCAAAGCCTGGCTGGGCATCTACTGGTTTGGACGCGGGGCTGCTTGAGTCGTTGTTTCCGTGTGGGTTGTTCCGCCATTCAGCATCGTTTTGGCGATCGCCGTTGGTTCGGTATGGGCCTGACGACCGATTCAGTGCCCTCTCCCTCCATCCGTCAGTTGGAGAGGGCTGGCAACTCTGCTATGAGATTGGCCATTGTGGCCGTGTTGCCGCATGTCCAGCCATGGCTCCAGGTTCAGTGCCTGTGCTTGCGCACTCCGGAGGCGGGGTGTGCGCCATGAACATGTCCCTCTCGACCAGGGGGAGAGGCGGGGCCTTTGGCAATCTCGCTCAGTTCATTGAGGATTCCGCAGTGCTCGGCGTCTTGGCTGCCCAGGCAGGCTTCACGCAAAATTTTGAGCTGCCTTTCCAATTGGCGCAGCTCTTCGATCCGCTGCGCCACATGGCCGATGTGTTCATCTAGAAGGACGTTGACTTCACGGCAGTTCTCCGTCGGAGCGTCTTTGAATCGCAGCAGTGCCCTGATTTCATCCAAGGTCATGTCCAAGCCGCGGCAATGTCGGATGAAGGACAGGCGCTCCGCGTGGGCGGGCTCATAAATTCGGTAGTTGCCTTCGCTGCGCATGGGCTCTGCCAACAATTTCTCCCGCTCGTAGAAGCGGATGGTCTCTACCGGAGTCATGGTGAGGGTGGCCAGTTCGCCAATTTTCATGTGAAGTTCCTGATGGGTCTTGACCTTGTAGTGGCTACAGGGTTCCAAATACTTTAACCCCTCGAAAACTGCATCGTCAGGACACCCCCATGATTCAAGACCAAGCCGAAGAACCCAAGCCCACCCACTCCTGTGAATGCGCAAGCGCCTGCGGGCCCAGATCGATGGCGTCTGTCCCACCCGAGCCGGATCCGGAGGGCATCGTGATGCTCCATATCCCCACCATGGACTGTGCGGCGGAGGAGGGGGAGATACGGCATGCCTTGGCCAAGCTGCAGGGCCTTCGCAGCCTCAGCTTCCAACTGGGGGCTCGCACCCTTGCCATCGATGCCCCAGCAGAATCCATACCGCAAGCGCTGGAGGCCCTCCGCAAAGCCGGGTTCAAACCAGTCAAGGTTTCTGATGCCAACAACGGCATTGAATTTGCCCATGGCGGCCACGATCAATGCCACTCCGCTCATGGCCACGGCGGCGGCTTTGCATCGCCCGTGGAGTGGCACCGCTATGCCCTCGCGTTGGTTTTGGCCTTTGGCGCCGAATCCATTTCTTACTTTGCCCCGCCTGCATCGACTTTTTTGGGTATCGGCATGGTGCTATCGGCCGCGGCGATTGGATTGGCTGGGTTCTCCACCTACGTGAAGGGCTTGGCCGCACTGCGTCATCTCCGACTGAACATCAATGCATTGATGACGGTCGCTGTCACGGGCGCCTTCCTCATTGGTCAATGGCCGGAAGCCGCCATGGTGATGGCGCTGTATGCGATTGCCGAACTTATCGAGGCCCGCTCTGTTGACCGAGCCCGCAACGCCATCAAGAGCCTTTTGGATATGGCCCCAGAGAAAGCCGAAGTCAAACAGCTGGATGGATCGTGGGCTGAGCGCTCGGTCAAGGCAGTCGCCATGGGGGCCATCGTTCGGGTCAAACCCGGCGCGCGCGTCCCGCTTGATGGTGTGCTCATCGCGGGCACCACATCGATCGACCAATCTCCTCTGACGGGTGAGAGCATTCCCGTCGACAAGTCCGAGGGAGACCCGGTGTTCGCAGGGACCATCAACGCCACGGGCATGGTTGAGGTCCAGGTCACCTCTGCGGCCAATGGCACCTTGCTGGCCCGGATCATCCATGCGGTGGAGCAAGCCCAAGGTTCAAGGGCACCCACACAACAGTTCGTGGATCGCTTCGCGTCCATTTACACGCCCTCGGTCTTTGTGTTGGCGCTGGCCGTTGGCGTGTTGACGCCATGGCTGCTGGATTGGACCTGGTTGCAGGCCATCTACAAGGCGCTTGTGCTACTCGTCATCGCCTGTCCCTGCGCATTGGTGATTTCCACGCCGGTGACCGTTGTGAGCGGACTGGCCGCAGCCGCCCGCCGCGGCATCCTGATCAAGGGTGGCATTCATCTGGAAGGGGCGAGAAAAATCAAAGCCCTCGCGCTGGACAAAACCGGAACCATCACCGTTGGCAAACCCAAGCTTGTCGTCGTCGAAGTTCTGTCCACGGATCAAGACGAGGCACAGGTCTTGCGTTGGGCATCCGATTTGGCAGGACTCTCTGACCATCCCGTTTCCAAAGCCATTGTTCAAGGCCTGGGTGTTCGGGGTCGCGGTCTGCCAGAAGGATTCACCGCCTTGCCAGGGCTCGGCATAGAAGCCAAGGTTGATGGACTTTCATTGGTGCTTGGGAATCGACGTCTGATCGAAGACCGGGGCCTTGGCAGCTCACAGATCGAAGCACGCTCGGCGGAGCATGAGGCGCTGGGCCGCACGGTCACGATGCTGGCGTCGACCAGCGAGGTTCTCGCCATCTTCGCTGTGGCAGACAGCATCAAAGACAGTTCGCGCGAAGCCATCGCGCAGCTTCATGCCCTCGGTGTGGCGTCAGTCATGCTCACGGGCGACAACGTTGTTGTAGCCAGGGCCATCGCCAAAGAGGCGGGCATTGACGATGCTCGAGGCCATCTGCTACCCGAGAACAAGCTTGCCGCCATTGAGGAGATGCAACAGCGTTACGGCTATGTCGCGATGACAGGCGACGGTATCAATGACGCCCCAGCGTTGGCCCGTTCCAACATGGGATTCGCGATGGGCGGGACCGGAACCGACACGGCCATGGAAGCCGCCGACGTGGTGATCATGAACGACGATCTGCGCCGCATTCCCGAGGTGATCCGCCTTTCGCACAAGACCCAAGTCATCCTCAGGCAGAACATCGTGCTGGCTCTGGGTATCAAGGCCGCCTTCTTGCTTCTCGCCCTGTTCAATGGCGCGACCATGTGGATGGCGGTGTTTGCTGACATGGGCGCGAGCCTTTTGGTGGTCTTCAATGGATTGCGAATCTTGCGCGGAATGTCGAGGAGCTAAGTGCGCGGTGATGCTCCTGGCATCGTGAGCGCGCTGAGCTTGATGGTCGGTCAAATCTACTGTCAGCCAACTGCTGGCGTTTCTTGAATCCAAACCGTGAAACGCCCAATGTCTCGAACATTGACTTCACCCCAGCTTGCCGCGCTCGGCCTTCGAGAAGTTGCTCAGATGCCCTTCGCGTGCGGCCTGGCGGCGGGCCGAGGCGATGATGGCTTTGCTCTGACCCGGCGGCACCGGGGCGCTGATCTGGCGCTCCAGGCTGCTGCTGCCGCATTGGGGGCAGGCGGGGGTGCTGCCGGCGCGCACCAGGGCTTCAAAGCGGTGGCCGCAGGCCGGGCAGTGGTAGTCGTAAAGAGGCATGGCGAGGGTCCTTGCGTGGTGGGGGCATCAGGCGGCGCGCGGGGGCGGGCTGGCGCAGCGGCCGGCCTCGGGGCTCGGTGGTGGGGTGGTGGCGTCGGTGTGAGGGGGCGCATCAGCGTGCGTATGAGCGTGGGCATGGGCATGGGCATGGGCATGGGCATGGGCATGGGCATGGGCGTGGGCACAGCCCTCCAGCCCGGTGCTGCCCTGCAGCGTGGCCAGGCTGGGGCCCAGGCCCACCCAGGCGTGCACGGCCTCGGTCACAAAGCCCAGGTGGTGCTGGGGGCCGCACTGCATCAGTGGCCGGCGTATCAGCAGGGGTTCGGCCAGCAGGCAGGCCAGGGCTTCATCGGCGCTCAGGGTGTCGGGGTCGAGCAGACCTTGGCGGATGCGGGGCGCCGCGCGGTTGAACCAGTCGGGCACGGGCTGGCCGTGCAGAAAGGGCAGCAGGGTGTCGGGGGTCCAGGCGGTGCGCAGCAGGTCGCGCACCTCCAGGGTGTGGCCGGCGGCGCGCAGCGCGGCCTTCTGCCGGGCGTTGCCGCCGCAGCCGGGCTTTTCGTAGAAGACGATGTGGCTCATGCGGGCTCCTCCGGGGGCAGGGGGTGGGCCTGGGCCCAGGCCGCGTGGCCGCCGACCAGGTCGCACACGTCCACATAGCCGAAGTCGGCAAACATCTGGGCCCAGGTCTGGCTGGCGTGGCCGTGGTGGCAGTAGATCAGGATGGGGCGCTTGCGATCGGTCTGCAGCAGCAGCGTGTCCTGGTTGTGCGGGCCCAGGCGCACCGAGCCGGCCCAGCCGTCGCGCTGGTGGCTGCCCGGGTCGCGTGCATCCAGCACCAGGGCGTGGGGCCGGCTGGCGCACCAGCGCTCCAGCTCGGCCAGCGTGAGCCGGCGGAAGAGGCGGGGGCCGCGCATGGCGCCGTCGCTCAGACCGGGCGGTTTTCGTTGGGGTTGCGCACCGGCCCCATCAGGCTCAGGCCTTCGGCGTAGGTGATGGTGTCAAAGGTCACGTCGTACTTGAGCGCCGCATCGGCCACGGCATCGAGCTTGCCGGCGGTGTCCTTTTTCTTGAGCTCGCTCTTTTCGAGGTACAGCAGGTCGAGCAGCTCGTTGTAGACGGTCGACTCGTCGATGGGCAGCACATAGAACAGCGCGCCGCGGTAAGGCACCTGGTACTTCTTCGACAGGTCGATGTTGTTGCAGAACAAGAAGTACTTGCCGCCGGCGCTCAGGCTGTCGCCCAGCACCTCGGCCACGTCTTTCAGGTGCTCGAAGCTCAGCAGGTAGCCGGCAAAGAAGGGCAGGTGGGCCTCACCCACCTGGGCCACGGCCATCACCTGGTCGCAGGTCAGTTCGGGGGGGCGGGCCTCGTCGGCCAGCTTGGCGGCAAAGCGCAGTGCCAGCTCGCCCCGAAAGCCGACCCGCCCGGGCTTGGCCGTGGGCGCCTTGAGCACGGGGTTCAGCAATCGGCCATCGGCATCGAGCGGGCCTAGGGCCGTGTCTTCAATGGGTTTGCGCACCAGGGTTTCAGTCATGGTCAGTCCTTGGAAGGGTGGAGGAAACAGGGTGGCCGGCCGCGCGGTTGCGCAGGTGGTCGGCGGTCTTGGAAAAGGCCTGCATCAGCGCTTGGCGCAGGCCTGGGGGAACCTCGGTGGCGAGCAGGGCGGCCTGCATGCAGTTCAGCCAGGCATCGCGCTCGGCGTCGCCAATGGCAAAGGGCTGGTGGCGCATGCGCAGGCGCGGGTGGCCGCGCTGTGCGCTGTAGTCACGCGGCCCACCCAGCCATTCACACAGGTAGCTCACCAGCACGGCCTTCACCGGCCCCAGGTCGGCGGGGTGCATGGCGCGAATCACCCGCGCCTCGGGGCGCTGGTCCATCTGCGCATAGAAGGACTCGACCAGGGCCTGCACGCGGGCCAGGCCGCCCAGCTGCTCGTAGTGCGACACCCGGGCTGACCCAGCCGAGACCACGGGCACCGATGCAGCGGTGATCGCCGACACAGGGGCCGGTGCCGCCATCAAGTCGGTGTGGGCCGTGGGGTGGGCCGTGGGGCGGGGCTGCGTGCTCATGCCCGCCTTTCTGCAATGACCGTACCAGGCCAGGCGCACGCGTGGGCGGCCACCAAACGCGACAAAACAGCCCCTGGGGGGCGCCCGCATCGGCGGGGCGGGGCTGGTCGGGCCCGGTTTGTCGCAAACGGAACAAAGCGCTGCAGCAGGCCGGACAAAGCGCCCGCCAAGCCCGTCTCAAGCCGACATGTTGGCGTCGTTTTGTCGCAAACAGCGCGCTGATCGGGCTGGAACACGGTGATTTCGGCATGGCACAGAAGGTGCAAAGAACCAGTGCGCGGACACAAGTCCGGCCCAACGTGACCCGATAGAAGAAGACCAACAGGCACGCCAGGCTGACATGGTCGCGAGTTCGCTACCTTGGTTCTCAACCCTTCCTGAATGGAGTACTGCAATGTCTAAACTTCGGCAAATCGCCTTCTACGGCAAAGGCGGCATCGGCAAATCCACCACCTCCCAAAACACGCTGGCCGCGCTGACCGAACTCGGTCAGAAGATCCTCATCGTCGGCTGCGACCCCAAGGCCGACTCGACCCGCCTGATCCTGCACGCCAAGGCCCAGGACACCATCCTGTCGCTCGCGGCCGAAGCCGGCTCGGTGGAGGACCTGGAGCTCGAGGACGTGATGAAGATCGGCTACAAGGACATCCGTTGCGTCGAATCCGGTGGCCCGGAGCCCGGAGTGGGCTGCGCCGGCCGCGGCGTGATCACCTCGATCAACTTCCTTGAAGAAAACGGCGCCTACGACGGTGTCGACTACGTCTCTTACGACGTGCTGGGCGACGTGGTGTGCGGCGGCTTCGCCATGCCCATCCGCGAAAACAAGGCGCAAGAGATCTACATCGTCATGTCGGGCGAGATGATGGCCATGTACGCGGCCAACAACATCTCCAAGGGCATCTTGAAGTACGCCAATTCGGGCGGCGTGCGCCTGGGTGGCCTGGTGTGCAACGAGCGTCAGACCGACAAGGAGCTGGAGCTGGCCGAATCGCTGGCCAAGATGCTGGGCTCGCGCCTGATCCACTTCGTGCCGCGCGACAACATCGTGCAGCACGCCGAGCTGCGCCGCATGACCGTGATCGAGTACGCCCCGGACTCCAAGCAGGCCGACGAGTACCGCCAGCTGGCCACCAAGGTGCACAACAACGCCGGCAACGGCACCATCCCCACCCCCATCACCATGGACCAGCTGGAAGACCTGCTGATGGAGCACGGGATCATGAAGCAGATCGACGAGTCGCAAGTCGGCAAGTCGGCCGTGGCCGCCTGAAGGGCCCCCGGGCGCGGGGCGCAGGGCCCCACCCCACGAGGGCCTGCCCCCGCGCCCGACTCTCACTGACAACTATCTAACCGGAGCTCTCCATGACCGCCACCGTTGAAGAACGCAAGGCCGCGAACAAGGCCCTGATCGATGAAGTGCTGAAGGCCTACCCTGAAAAGATGGCCAAGCGGCGCGCCAAGCACCTGGGCACCTTCGAGGACGGCAAGCCCGATTGCGGGGTCAAGTCCAACATCAAATCCTTGCCCGGCGTCATGACGATCCGGGGTTGTGCCTACGCGGGCTCCAAGGGCGTGGTGTGGGGCCCCATCAAGGACATGGTCCACATCAGCCACGGCCCGGTGGGCTGCGGCCAGTACTCGTGGGCCGCCCGCCGCAACTACTACATCGGCACCACCGGCATCGACACCTTCGTGACGATGCAGTTCACCTCGGACTTCCAGGAAAAAGACATCGTCTTCGGCGGTGACAAGAAGCTCGACAAGATCATTGACGAGATCCAGGAACTGTTCCCGCTCAACAAGGGCATCTCGATCCAGTCCGAGTGCCCGATCGGCCTGATCGGCGACGACATCGAAGCCGTCTCCAAGAAAAAGGCCAAGCAGTACGAAGGCCACACCATCGTGCCCGTGCGTTGCGAAGGTTTTCGTGGCGTGAGCCAGTCGCTGGGCCACCACCTGGCCAACGATGCGATCCGCGACTGGGTGTTCGACAAGGTCGACCCCAACAAGCGTCCCGACTTTGTCTCCACCCCCTACGACGTGGCCATCATCGGCGACTACAACATCGGTGGCGACGCCTGGGCCAGCCGCATTCTGCTCGAAGAGATGGGCCTGCGCGTGATCGCGCAATGGTCGGGCGACGGCACCATCGCCGAGCTGGAGAACACCCCCAAGGCCAAGCTCAACGTGCTGCACTGCTACCGCTCGATGAACTACATCAGCCGGCACATGGAAGAAAAGTACGGCATCCCATGGGTGGAGTACAACTTCTTCGGCCCCTCGATGATCGAGAAGAGCCTGCGCGAGATCGCCAGCCACTTCGACGACACCATCAAGGCCAATGCCGAGAAGCTGATCGCCCGCTACCGCCCGCTGATGGACGCGGTGATCGCCAAGTACAAGCCCCGCCTGGAAGGCAAGAAGGTCATGCTGTTCGTGGGCGGCCTGCGCCCGCGCCACGTGATCGGTGCCTACGAAGACCTGGGCATGGAAGTGGTGGGCACGGGCTACGAGTTCGGCCACAACGACGACTACCAGCGCACCACCCACTACGTGAAAGACGGAACGCTGATCTATGACGACGTGACCGGCTATGAGTTCGAGAAGTTCGTCGAACAGGTCAAGCCCGACCTGGTCGGCTCGGGCATCAAGGAAAAGTACGTGTTCCAGAAAATGGGCGTGCCCTTCCGCCAGATGCACAGCTGGGACTACTCGGGCCCGTACCACGGCTATGACGGCTTCGCGATCTTTGCGCGCGACATGGACATGGCCATCTCCAGCCCGATCTGGGGCCTGACCCAGGCGCCCTGGAAAAAGGCCGCCTGATCCCATCAGCCACTGCCTGCCCTCGCCAGCGCCCCGGGTGCCCCGCGCCCGGGGCCCCCTGAACCCCCTCTCGTTTACCGGAGCCCGTCATGCCCCAATCCGCCGACAAGATCCTCGACCACGAATTGCTGTTCCGTGAGCCCGAGTACCAGGAAATCTTCCGTAGCAAGAAAGAGAACTTCGAGTTCAACCACTCCGACGACACCGTCAAACAGGTCATCGAGTGGACCAAGACCGAAGACTACAAGCAAAAGAACTTTGCCCGCGATTCACTCACCGTGAACCCGGCCAAGGCCTGCCAGCCGCTGGGCGCCGTGTACGTGGCCAACGGCTTTCACAAGACGCTGAGCTTTGTGCACGGCAGCCAGGGTTGCGTGGCCTACTACCGGTCGCACTTCTCGCGCCACTTCAAGGAGCCCACCTCGTGCGTGAGCTCGTCGATGACCGAAGACGCCGCCGTCTTCGGGGGCCTGAACAACATGATCGACGGCCTGGCCAATGCCTACAACCTGTACAAGCCCGAGATGATTGCGGTGTCCACCACCTGCATGGCCGAGGTGATCGGCGATGACCTGGACGCCTTCATCAAGAACAGCAAGCAAAAAGGCAGCGTGCCCGAGGCCTACGACGTGCCTTTTGCCCACACCCCGGCCTTTGTGGGCAGCCACATCACCGGCTACGACAACGCCTTGCTGGGCATCCTCAAGCACTTCTGGGATGGCAAGGCCGGCACCACTGCGCCGCTGACCCGCGTGCCCGATGAGAGCATCAACTTCATCGGTGGCTTTGACGGCTTTGTGGTCGGCAACATGAAAGAGATCCGCCGCATCTTCAGCCTGTTCGGTGTGCAGGTGAACGTGCTGTGCGACCCCTCGGGCAACTGGAACACCCCCACCGATGGCGAGTTCCGCATGTACGAAGGCGGCACCACCAAGGAAGAGGTGGAGCGTGCCCTGCACGCGAAGGCCACCATCGTGTTCCAGGAGTTCTGCAGCGAAAAGACCACCAAGTTCATCAAGGAACATGGCCAGGAAGTGGTGGTGCTGAACGCCCCCGTGGGCGTGGCGGGCACCGATGCCTTCTTGCTGGCCATCTCGCGCCTCACGGGCAAGCCTGTGCCGGCCGAGCTGGAGCTGGAGCGCGGCCAGTTGGTCGACGCCATGGCCGACAGCCAGGCCCACCTGCACGGCAAGCGCTACGCTTTGTACGGCGACCCCGACCAGATGCTGGGCTACACCCAGTTCCTGCTGGAGCTGGGCGCCGAGCCGGCCCATGTGGTGGCCACCAACGGCAATGAAGAATGGGCCAAGCGGGTGCAGGCCTTGTTCGACGCCTCGCCCTACGGCGCCGGCTGCAAGGTCTACCCCAAGCGCGACCTGTGGCATCTGCGCTCGCTGCTGTTCACCGAGCCGGTGGACTTTCTGATCGGCAACACCTACGGCAAGTACCTGGAGCGCGACACCGGTACCCCGCTGGTGCGCATGGTGTTCCCGATCTTTGATCGCCACCATTACCACCGCTACCCCACCTGGGGCTATGACGGCGGCCTGCGCGTGCTGGTGACCCTGCTCGACGAGTTCTTTGAAACCCTGGATGCCAACACCAACGTGGCCTCCAAGACCGATTACTCGTTCGACATCATCCGCTGACGCTGACGCTGACGCTGACGTTGACGTTGACGTTGACGTTGACGTTGACGTTGACGTTGACGTTGAAGGGCCCAGGCCCTCGGGCCACCCCGGGTGGGTGGCCCGTGCCGACCGGGCCCGGCAGGATCTACCCCGATCCCACCCCGATCTCACCCTGATCCCAACCCCCTGGCCCCGTCGCCCAAGCCCAACGAGGAGGCGCCTTCATGAACCCCCACGTCACCTATGTGAAGACCACCCAGGACGGGCGTCGCGTCGAGGTCATCGGCGGCCAGCTGTGCCTGGCCGGCGTGCCTGAAACCACGCTGCTGGTGCCCCTGAGCGAGCACCCCAACCGCCAGGCCATCGCCCGCGTCATGCCCGATGCGGCCTATGTGGCCGGCCGCCTGCCGCTCACCCTCAGCGAAGCCGCCACCGCCCAGGGTGCCCTGACGCAGGAGCAGCGCCAGTTCGACGCCAGCCCCTCGGGCATCAACCAGCGCATTCGGCGGGCCCTGTGGGCCAAGGCCGAGGCCGATGGCGTTGAGTGAAGCTCGCCATGATCTACATCCTGGAGCGCCCCGCCGAATCACAGGCCGAGATACTGGGCAAGTTACAGGCCAAGGTACAGGCCGAGGCGGGTGCTCCGGCCCCCGCCCGGGTTGAACCCCGCGCCTGGTTTGCCTACGACGAGGCCGACCTGGCCCGCAAGGTGGCCGCCACCGACGCCCTGCAGCCCTGGGAGATCTACGACCAGCAAAGCGCCCGCGAATGGCTGGAGCTGCTGGCCGAGCTGCCCCCCGGCCCCGAGGCCGAGGCGCGGTTTCCGGCCCTGTGTGCGTTGGGCCAGCGCCATGGTTATGACGCCCCGCTGTACCGTGCCGACCACCTGCTGGGTCGCGGCATGCTGCAGGCTGAACCCGTGAGCCTGCGCCAGGCGCTGGAGGCCGCACTGGCCGCCCGTCCGGGCCACACCACGGTCTACTGGAGCGACGAGCAGGCCCTGCACGCCTTCGAGGGCGGCGACCCGGCCCTGGTGGGGCCCGCACACTGGCACGCCCGTCGCGCCCTGTACCAGCAGTTGGTGGCACTGGAAGTGCTGGCCGACAACCAATAGGGGCAGGCCATGTTGGCGCTGATGCAATTGGCCATCCTGCAGTCGTGCGGCCGCACCCTGGCCTTGCTGCTGCGCGAACTGCAGGACGAAGCTGAGCTGTTTGCCAGCCCCAACACCCTGGCCGAGGTGGAGCAGCAGCTGCTGATCATGGCCCAGACCCTGTCGCACCTGCCCGAGGCCCTGCAACTGCAGCTGCCCCAGCTCGACTGGCACGGCTGGGGCAGCTTGCAGGCCCTGCTGGAGCAGCCCGGCAGCCGACGCCGCGAGGCCGTTTGGTACGCCCTCAATGCGCTGGTGCCTGCCACGCTGGACATGCTGCACCAACTGCGCCAACGCCACCCCGTGTGGTTCGACATGAAGCTGTGAGCGCTGCCATGACCGGCACCGGCCAAGACCTGATCCGCCTCTCGCTGGCTGCGGCGCAAACCCAGGCCGCCTGCCTGGACGCGCAAGACCTGGCCTGGATGAGCTGCCTGGTGCAGATGAACCGGCTGGAGCAGCTCAGCCCCGAGCAGCGCGGCCAAAGCCTGTGCCGCGGGCTGATGGCCCCTTACCCGCGTGGCTTTTTTGAGGCCCTGCGCGCCTGTGGCGGCCTGAAGCGCTTTCTGCCCGAGCTGGATCTGCTGTTCACCCAGGCCCTGCCCGCCAGCGGCACGGCCATGGCGGCCCCGAACGCCGGCGAGGTGCAGCTGCGCGTGCTGGACCGACTGGCGGCCAGCCGTGCCCCGCTGGAGCAACGCCTGGCCGGGCTGCTGCACCGCATCGGCTGGGCTTCGCCAGCGGGCGGGCAGTGGGGCTACCGGCGCCTGTTGGCGCGCCCGGGCGAAGTTGCCCAGGCCGCCCTGGCCGCACTGTGCGAACGCATGCACCTGCCCGAGCCCCCGCTGCAGCTGTGCCGGCTACTGATGCAGCACCGCGACCCCCTGCTGCACTTGGCCGACGGCGAGCCCGAGGCCGTGCTACAACTGTTGCTGGCGCTGGGCCAGACCCTCCATCCTGCACCACCCGAGCCATCCGACCTGCTGGGCCAAGCCGACCCACCCGCTCCCCTGGACACCCTGCTGCACCTCTGCCAGCTGGAACACGAGGCCGTCACCGGCCGAGCCGGCGCCCGCTTGGTGCAGGCCCGCTGGTGGCGGCGCATGCAGGCCGCCCTGGCTGCCGTGCCCCCACCCCCCACATCCCCCGCAAGTTCGTGGCCTGACCCCGGCTGGCGGCAGGCCCAACTGGAGTGCTTGCGCCGGGTGATGCTGCACGAGCTGCCCCTGCCGGCGCCCCAACCCCCTCCGGCCACCTAGCGAGCGCCCCTCCAACGAGCCCAGGGGGGCCCTGATCCCCGCATTCCGACCCGCAAAGGCACACACACCATGCACACCGACATCGAAAGCTTTCTGGCCCATTCCATCCAATTGGAGAGCGAGGCTGCCCGCCGCTTTGGCGAACTGGCCGACGCCATGCAAAGCGCCGGCAACCGCCCTGTGGCGCGCCTGTTCAGGCGCCTGGCCGACTACTCGCTGCTGCACCTGCAAGACGCCCGGGCCCGCGCCGCCTACCGCCAGTTGCCCGCGCTGAAAGCCGAAGATTTCAGCTGGCCCGGCCTCGAAAGCCCCGAGGCCGCCGCCATCTGGGCCGCCGACCCCCAACTGGGCCCCGAGCAGGCGCTGCAAGTGGCCCTTCAAGCCG